>Ga0182014_10004121_pt1 | contig 16938 bp, 9 predicted proteins | sample 612S2DmetaG_FD_120489 | JGI IMG/M metagenome (GOLD analysis project Ga0182014, IMG submission 120489) | Permafrost microbial communities from Stordalen Mire, Sweden - 612S2D metaG | ecosystem: Environmental > Terrestrial > Soil > Wetlands > Permafrost | place: Sweden: Stordalen | collected... | reverse complement strand
TCCCATCGCTCGCGCACGATCCCGATGACCGTGGCGCCAGCGATACGACGCCGCTATTCCTCTTTGGCCTGGCGCTGTACAGGAAATCGGCCAATCAGCCGGAGTTCCTCAACGAGGCAGCGCAGAAAGCCCTGAAGTGGATGCAGTACCAGAGCCCTGACGACCGGGTGATGGTCTCCCAGTTGCCGACCAGCGACTGGCGTGACGAGCAGTGGGTGACGGGTTTTGGGCTATATGTGAATGCGCTGGTTTATGCGTACCTTCTGCTTTATGGCGAGCACGAGTCCGCCGCTCAATTGCGCGAGTTGATGAACCGTCTGGAGGTTTGTGGTAAGGAGAAGAACCCCCATGAGCACGAGGGTCTGGTAGTGCCATCCAAGCCCTACTACGCGCTCTACTCCTACAAGGCCCTGAACAGCGACCGTTTCGACCTGCTGGGCAACAGCCTGGCTATTCTGACTGGGATTGCTTCGCCTGACCGGGTACAAGACCTGTTGGCATGGATTGAAGCCGAATGCGAGGCCATGCGGGATCGCGGAGAGCTGGCCGTGGATTTGCCGCCCTGCTTGTTTCCGTATATCCTGCCCCATCATGCCGATTGGCACCCGCGATACGAGCAATTTAATCGGCCCGGCGAATATCACAATGGGGGCGTCTGGCCATTTGTCTGCGGCTTCTATGTGGCGGCATGCGTAGCGGCGGGGCGGATGGGGCTGGCGAGGCGGAAGCTGTTGGCGCTGACTGAACTGGTCAAGCCGTGGCACGAAAACGAGGCGGAGTGGGGTTTCAACGAGTGGATTCACGCACAGACCGGTCATCCCAGCGGGCGGGATTGGCAGACCTGGTCGGCCGCTATGTACCTCTACGCTGCAGAGTGTGTGCAGCAGCAGGGCACCCCGTTCTTCGGCGAGATGCGCACAGGCAAGCCAAGTCAAACGGTTCCAGCATCAGCTCCGTGACCCGGATGTTCGTCTATCACGCAATTCCTGGTTGGTCGGCTACTCTTCCCGTAGACAACCAGAGGCGCTATCATGTCGCTGGAGAACGACCATGTCCCAATACGTTTTTCACTGCCAGGATTGCAACAAGGAGTTCACCAAGACCCTCCACATCGCGGACCTCGAAAAGGGCGGCGTGGCGTGTCCACACTGCGGCGGCAAGCGGGTGACCCAAGTGGTAACGGCGTTCTCCGCCGTTACCTCCAGGAAGAGTTAGGTTGCGCATCAGTCCCAATCACTTCGAGATTTCCGGATCAGGGCGTCTTCTTTGCACATTTCTCCTGTATCAAGGTCAAACAGCACCTTTCGCGACCTGGGGCCGGCTGTTGCCCGCCGAGCGGCGACTCCAGGATTATGTCCGGATCGCCGACCACTCGTCCGGAACCCGCCGTTATACACTGCTGATCGACGATGCTTTCGTAATTGGCTCAGTCGCTGTGTAACAGTACGATCAAGATTGCAAAGATGATGGAATGATCCTTCATTCCTGAGTCTCGCATCGATAGACAAGAAGACAAATTGCAGAGCGGATGCGGAGTGTAGCTTGGGCAGAGCTGAGATCGTTTACAATGAGTGCCATCTTCAATCTCGTTTTGCTCGTTGGTGACCCGGAATGAAAAGCAACCTCCTGCTTCTGCTGCTTGTGGGCACATATGCGGTGCCCGCTCTTGCTCCTGCCCAATCAATCGATACCACTGTTCCGGCATCTCAACAGGCCGCTGGAATCACAGATCCATGGGCGCCCACGCACGGCGTGAAGTCGGCGGAGCAATTCGACAAAGAGTGGCAGGACTCCGTTTCCAAATTCGATGCCCGCCGCATTGCTCTGCTTAAAGAGGCCGATGAGCAAGCTCACGACGGCCCATACCGACCGGATTGGGAGACGCTCCGTAACCACGAAATTCCTCAATGGTTCAAGGAGGCCAAGTTCGGCATCTTCATTGGCTGGGGAGTCTATGCTGTCCCCGGCGCGGTCAATGAGTGGTATCCGCACAATATGTACAGACCCGGCGACCCAGCACACGAAGACTTCGTCAAACGCTTTGGGAGCTTCGACAACCGAGGCTACAAGGACTTCATCCCTTTGTTCCGAGCCGAGAAGTGGGACCCGAAGGACTGGGTGAAGCTATTCAAACAAGCCGGCGCAAAATATGTGGTCCCCATCGCCGAGCACCACGACGGATTCGCGATGTATGACTCCGACCTGTCCGATTGGACCGTGATGAAGATGGGGCCGCACCGCGATGTGCTTGCGGAGCTGTCGGCAGCTATTCGCGGGGCTGGGCTGCACTTCGGCCTCTCCTCGCATCGCGCGGAGCACAACTACTATTACGACGAAGGCCGTTCCATCCGCTCGGATGTCAACGATCCGAAGTATGCGTCCTTTTATGGACCGGCCCATCAATGGCTCAACGATCCGCACTTCAACCCGGTGAACGAATGGACCTATGTGAGCGACGCATGGCTTCGCGACTGGCTGGCGCGGTCTGTCGAACTGGTCGAGCGTTACAAACCGGAGCTGATGTACTTCGACGGTGGCAACGGGCAGCCTGCGTATCGCGCCAGCATGACGGAATTCACAGCGTTCTATGATAACTTCGCCGTGCGCCATCACATCGACGGCGTGATCACCCTCAAGGATTTTGCGATGGAGTGGACTGCGGGAGCGCGGGACTTCGAGCGAAGCCTGCGCACGGATATCGATCCGCGGCCGTGGCAGACCGACACCTCCATCAGCAACCTGTCCTGGGGTTACATGGAGCACGACCAGTTCAAGACGCCCGAATTCCTGATTCACCAGTTAGTGGATATCGTCAGCAAGAATGGCAATCTGCTGTTAAGCATCGGCCCGCGCGCGGATGGGACGATTCCGGACGAAGTGCGAGCCATTCTGCTGGATATCGGCGAGTGGCTCGATCGCAACGGCGAGGCCATCTATGCCACCGAGCCATGGATCATCTCCGGCGAGGGTCCGACGCAGGTCAAAGCCGGCTTTGCCACTGACCAGGATATGAAGCCCTACACTTCATCGGACTTTCGCTTTACCCGAAAGGGCGAGAACCTCTACATCATCAGCTTGGCGTGCCCTGCGGATGGGACTGCCACCGTGCATACGCTTGGCGTGGCCGGAGAAGCCAGGAACAATGTGATCCGGGAGGTAGACCTGCTCGGGTCAAGCCAGAAAGTGGACTGGCTGCAGACCACCGGTGCGCTCAACGTGAAACTGCCCCAGGATGCCGCTTGCAAATATGGCTTTGCTCTGCGGGTCAAATTTGCGCCCTCCCAACAGACGCAAGCGCGGGAAGTCCGGAAATGAAGTCGCGCATAGTACAGGGCCCGAGAGAAAGGAGAGGCGAATGAGAATGAAGACGTTCGTCGCGGCTGCCTTCGCGATTGCATCCGCTGTCGGGTTGGCGGTGCACGCTCAAGTGAATAAGCACCCCATGCCGCGCATCGTCCAGAACAACGGTCGCTATGCCCTGATGGTGGACGGAGCGCCTTTTCTGATGCTGGGCGCGCAGGCGAATAATTCAAGTGATTGGCCGGCCACGCTGCCCACGGTTTGGTCTGCGATTGAATACCTGCATGCCAACACGCTCGAGATTCCCGTCTATTGGGAGCAATTCGAGCCAAGACCAGGACAGTTCGATTACTCCGCAGTGGACACCATCCTGGCGCAGGCGCGCGCGCATCAGGTCCACCTCGTTCTGCTTTGGTTCGGCACCTGGAAGAACGGCAGCCAGCACTACATGCCGGAGTGGATGAAGCTCGACCCCGAACGGTTTGCCCACGTTATCAACCAAAGCGGGGAACGCGTCGACTCGCCGTCCCCGTTTGCCACGGCCTCTCTCGATGCGGACATCCACGCATTTACCGCCTTCATGCGGCACCTGAAGGCAGCTGATCCCGATCGAACGGTGGTGATGGTGCAGGTAGAGAACGAAACCGGCACGTGGGGAACGCTGCGTGATTATTCTCCTGAAGCAAACAAGCTCTTTGGAGCGCCCGTTCCGGATGATGTGCTGAAGGCAATGAACAAGGTGGCCTCCAGCGGGGCAAGTTGGGGCGACGTCTTCGGGCCTGAGGCAGACGTCTGTTTCCATGCCTGGGCGATTGCCCGCTATGTGGGCCAGGTAGCCGCCGCGGGCAAGGCTGTTTATCCCCTGCCGCTGTACGTGAATGCGGCGTTGCGCGATCCGTTCAAGGGAGCGCCGGGCAGTTATGAGAGCGGCGGCCCGACGGACAATGTGCTTCCTATCTGGAAGGCGGAGGCGCCGGCGATCGACGTTCTCGCGCCGGATATCTATCTTCTGGACACGCCATCCTATCTGAAGGTCATGGATCTATATCACCGGCCGGATAATGCCTTGTTCATTCCGGAGACTGCCGGGACACCGCACGCAGCGCGCTTTCTGTTTGCTGCATTGGGATTGCAGGCGATCGGCTATTCGCCGTTCGGGCTAGACTATACGCACACCAATCATCCAGAGAGAATGGTGCCCGATGCACCGAACTCCTTCCTAGACCCAACGGCGCAGAACTACAAGCTCATCGGACCAATGATGCGCGACGTTGCCCGCCTGAACTTCGAAGGCAAACTGGAGGCTGTGGCGGAAGTGGAAGGCCAGCCCACGCAGACACTTCACTTCGGGATCTGGGATGCAGTCGTTTCTTACGGCGGCGGGCGGGGTGGTGTCGCCAAAGGGAATGCCGAGCCGATCGGACGCGCCCTCGTGGCTCAACTGAACGACAACCAGTTTCTCGTCACTGGATACGATTGCCGCGTGGACTTCCGTCCCGCCGGCACCGCGCAGCAACAGAAGTCGCAGCAGATTGTTTTCGGGACGGGCCAGACACCCTCGGCCCTCATCGATGGCAAGTGGCAGCATCGGCAATTCCTGCGCGTAGAAGAAGGCGCGCATGAAAATGGCGCCTTTCAATCGCAGCGCATTCTCAACGGCGATCAAACCGACTGGGGGTTGGACTTCGGATCGGAGCCCGAGGTCCTGCGAGTATCGCTCGCCGTTTACTGAAGCGGAAGCGCCGGAGTTCAAGGTCCTAAAGGAGAACTGCGAACGCACATCGCTCGAAGCGGAGGGAAATGAACGTATGAGATCCAGATGGCTTCGCGGCTTGTTCGGATGCTTAGCCGTGCTCTCAACTGCGGCATTCGGTTCGGTCGTGCCGGCTCCCGCATATCCCGGCGCCGCCGCAATCCTGGCCCATAAGGTAACGGTCGACAGCCAGCCTGTGTTTGTCCATCGCTTTCCGACCTTTAACCAGTTTCAGTGGATGGACTACGGCAGCTTCGCCATGACCGGAACGGTTCACGTCACCATCGCTCCACGCCGCAGGGGTGGGCTGCTTGCCAGGGTCGGCCCAACTGTCGGAGTAGTGTAGATCGAGCAAGAGATGAAATCGCATCGTCTTGGCTCGCCTGGCAAGAGCCAGAGTGTACTCCAAGTCGTTAGGCAGTTTATCGGCGCTTGCCGACGGATCATGGAATACTCACAGCCGGACGCCGTTGTAGTTGTGCTTGCGCAAAATGGCCAGCACGTCCCTGGGCCGGTCTCCCTCTTTGATGACCACCCCATCCTGCTCGCACTTGCCCAGGAACGAAGCGTCCGCGCCGACCGCATAGACTTGCGCCAGAGCGGGAGGAGACACACATGCCGCCGGACAAAGAAAACCGGCCAGCTTCAGACGGTTGAACATCGGGATCTCCTTTGCATTGACAATTATCGCTCTTCTTTTTCGGCTTATTGCAGCCCGCAGCTTAAGAGGGCCTCGACCCCCACGATGGCGCGCTCATGGTCCTTCAGTGAGCGGCAGCAGCGCCGATCATGAGTTGGTACTCAGGGACAAGGCTCAGGCTGTCAAGTTTATCGACCTGGCCATTGGGCGAGAAACTAAGAGGGTCTGGAATCTCGAAATAGACCGGAGCGTCCTGGCGGAGCGGCAGGATGCTCAGCTCAAACGTGTTCGAGCCGCGTCGGTCAAGGAAGCGGTCAAGCCCGATCAACCAGGGCTGGCCGTTGTAAAAGTCATCGGTCAAAAGGTGATGCGCTGAATACAACCGAGCCACATCCCCCTGGTACCTGACCTGCAAATACAGTCCACTCAGTCCATCAGTGGCCTGCGGCGGAACGGTAATCGACCACTTGGCCGCCGGAGCGAGTTCGGCTTCGGAGGGAGCTTGCGCCACTCCCCGCGGACGCCATGCCGGTGCGGGTCCCATCTTCACAGAGGGTGCATCTCCAGGGGCCTGAATCTGACGGCATTGCAGCTCAGGTTTCCGCGCCGCTGCCTTCGCGGCAAAGCGGACGACCTCCGCTCTGGCTGCGGTCTGGGTCAAAGGCAGGCTCGCCTGCGGAGAAGCGGCAAGCGGAGGCGTGATGGCAAAGGCGAATTCCCGCGTCCCGCGGGAACGCAGCCAGATGCGGCCGGGCGCAGTATCCGGATCGGCGAAGAAGTCTTGGCGGGAGATCAGTAAATGGCCGGCGCCGCCAATACTGACTTTCCAGGCATCCTCGGCTTCCTGTGCCGTGAGGACCACAACCCGCAGCCTCTGGCCCTGGTTCGAAACAACATCGATACGCGACTCGACACCCGGGTTGATTCGGCTGACCGAAATCTCGCCAGAATCCTTGGCCGTCTCTCCGCTGGATGCGTGCATGGTGCGAATGCCGGACGCGTCGAAGACGAACTCAGCGGGGATTCCGCGAACGGCGGCAAAGTAGAGCGTGGTTACGCCGCCGCTCTCCTGGCGCGTAAACAGTTGCGCTGTGCTGTACCGGACGGTGACGCCGCCGATGCGCAGATTGAACGGCCAGATGAAATAAGCGCCGGAAGGAATGTCCACCGGATGGCGCGGAACAGACAGTGTGCCGCCGGGAAGCCGAATCTCAAACTGCGCCGCGGGCCGGGCCGGCATCGAGTAACCGCGGACATAGTTGTTGAAGAAGATGAATCCTGCATCTTCACGCGAGCGAACTGAAGCGCGCGAGATCGAGAAATCTTCAGGGCTTCCGGGCAGCGTGTCCGGTACGTGGACCATCATCGGAGCCAGATCGGTCCCGAAATCGTTCAGGAAGTACTGAAAGACTTTCATCTTGCGGAAGGAGGCGCGCTCTTGGCCGAATTCGCCCAGGGGGGCCTGAAAGTCATAGGACTTGATGGGCACATCGTTGGGATAGCCTGTGGCTTGCGACTCCTGCAGTGTGGTCAGCTTTCCCTCTGGGTTTTCGCCACCCTGGAACATGTAGGTGCCATAGAGGTTCACACCCGAACCCAGCATCACCGGAAACATGGCCGCAATGTCGTCGGGCTGGATCACCGGACGGCGGTGGTAGGTAACCTCGTTGCCGCCGCCGATCTCCGCAGTGAGAAAGGGTCTCGCGTTCCCTGCGGACACCGTCGCGCCGGTAGTGCCTAAGTTGGCCCCAACGCGATTCCGAAAGCGAAATGCATAAACTTCCGAGGGCGGCAGTTTGACCAGTGAGCCGTCCCAGGGCGCATCGGGATATCCGCCGAAGACGGGAATCACCGCGCCGGCCGGCACAGCGGCGTTGTCCCATCCAGTGACCAGATACAGCGGCACATCCAGGCCGCTCTCGATCGCGATTCTCTTCAGTTCGAGGATGTGCTCTTCGCCCGCGCCCGGACCACGTTGGGAGTACTCATTTTCAAGTTGAATCCCGACCACCGGGCCGCCATCCTTCCAGAGAAGGCCATTCAACTGTTGACCGATCTGCCCATACCATGCGCGGACATCGGAGAGATAGCCGGGATCGTTGACCCGGGTGAGGCCCTTTTTGAGCAACCAATCCGGAAACCCTCCGTTTCTCACCTCCCCATGAGCCCATGGACCGATGCGCGGCAGCAGATACATGCCGTGTTTGGCGCAAAGCTGGGCAAATGCGCGCAGGTTCCGCTGTCCCTTCCAATCGAACTGGCCCTCGATCTCCTCGTGATGAATCCAGATCACGTAGGTGGCCACAATGTTGACCGCGGCGGCCTTCATCTTGAGAATTTCCTCTTCCCATTGCGACTCGGGAAAGCGCGAGAAGTGAAACTCCCCCATCACGGGAAGCCATGGCTTCCCATCCAGCGTCAGATAGCGGCTGTTGACGCCGAGAACTCTGCCCGAAGGCGCCTTTGCGGAGCCTGTGTCGTAGCGCGCCGGCCCCGGCTCGCTATACGCCTGACTGGCGTCGATACGAATCGGCGTCTTCGCTTGCGCAGCGCAGGGTCGGGCCGCACAGAACACAGCCAGCAAAGCGGCGCCGGCCACAGCGGGCGGCCATGCGCACCAGGGCCTCAAGCCTTTCATCATGGTTTGTCGAGAGTGAGACATAGCGGTTGGCTCCGTGCGGGCTGCTTCTTTCTCATGCGCGGCTTTCAAGAGAAGCCATGGAGAGAGATCAGTGTACTCCCTTGTACACGCTTCCAAATCGGCCGAAAGTCGGACTGGCGCAATATTCCAGCGGCGTCAGATGGAAAGCCAAATTGGCCATCACTTTGGACTTAAAGGCACGGAGGAAAGAATCGAACAGCCGGGAGGAAAGTCCCGTTTGACGAGCGCCGTCGGCAAGGGCGCCCGCATCGAAGCGCGTTTGCCTCGGCATCGCTAACGCATTTTCCGGATTGGTATGAAGTGAGGCCGCAAGCGGATGCAAGGGCCGGTGAGTCATCCCGCATCGACGATGCGCGCCGCTTACGGGTTCTTTCTTGGAGCTTGCCCTTTGTCCTTGGCCTGGCCCGCGCCGGCAGGCGTCCGTTCCCCATGGAATGGTCTCTGCTTCGCATACAGCGCCTGCCGGGCGCGGACAGCCGCTATCAGCGGGTGGTTTGCCTGCGCTTTCGCCAGTTCGAGAGCGCGCTCCGCCGAGGCAGACGCGCGCGTGAACTGCCCCTCTTCAGCGTAGGCCGCCGCCAACGTATCCAGCACCTCTGGATTGTCCGGCTCGGCATCCCTGGCGCTTTCGGCCAGCCGCACCGCTTCCGCTCCGTTCCGTAGCGATGCATCCCGCGCGGTCGCCAGCAGCCAGGCAGCACCAATCATGGCGCTGACGCGGTCAGAATCGATGGCCTGCGCCCTTCGCCAGTGGGCAAGCGCCTCCGAGTTCCTGCCCAATGCTTCATAGGCGCTCGCCAGGGCCTCCTCACAGGATTCGAAGTGCGGCCTGATGGCAATGGCTGCCTGGAGATCCGGCAATGCCTGCTCTGCGTGTCCTTGATCGAGCGTGAACCTGCCCAGAACGAAGCGGTCCTGAACAGACATGGGGTTGATGCGAACTGCCTGGCGAAGGTGCTCGAATGCCTCCTGGATCTCGCCATGAACGTAAAGCGATATCCCCAGGCCGTTCTGGGCCTTTTCATTTCCCGGATCAAGCGCCACGGCTTTCTTCCAGATCCCGAGGGCCTGGTCATTCTCTCCCTTTTCCTCCAGTTGCATGGCCTCGTCGATCAGCTTGTAGAGATCGACGGCGGGAACCTGAATATCTTCGATCCCATCTCCGGCCGTGTTGACGAATTCGGGCAGGTTCACGGCGCGGTTGGCCGCGGTGGCGTTGTCGATGAGAATGGCGGGGCTCGAGTTACCGTCCTTGTCGATGTGGGTCAGATACATCTGCGTATAGGGCGATCTGGCCTTCGATGAAAACACAAGCCAGCGTCCGTTGGGCGAGAAGCTGTGCCACGAATTCATCAGGGGCGTGTTGGCGCGCAGACGCCGTGCCTCGCCGCCTTCGAATGGCACGATCCATAACTGGCTATCGGGACGCATCAGTTGGCCGTTGTGGCATTGCACAAAAACGATCCAGTGCCCATCCGGAGAGACCTTGGGGAAATCATTGCTCATTCCGTTGTGCGAGGCGCCCGCAATGGGTTCGGGCACGCCACCCCTTCCCTCGTTGAACGGAATTCGGTACAGGTCGTACTGGATCTGGGTCTCGTTCGGATCGTTGGCGCGCAGCGCCTTCTTTTGGCCTTCCGGGTATGGGTCCTTCGCTTCGGCCCTGGCAAAGACGATGTACTTGCCGTCCGGACTCCAGACTCCATCCGTTTGAACATAGCTTGGATCGTCGGCGCCGGGCAGTGGCTGGCGCTTGCCCGCAGCCCGGTCGTACCACTCCAGAATGCCCCGCGTCGGATAAAAGACCTGGAGAAAGCGATAGTCCTTGAAGTTGGTTACGTAATAGGTGTTGGAAATGTCGAGAGCAGAGCCGGCAAAGGTGCTCACGACGTAGCGCCCATCCGGGGACACCTGGGACATGAATCCCACGCGAACCTTTCCAGCCTGGCCGTCGGTATTCCACTGCACAATATCCTTGTTCTGAATGGAAATATGGCGTTCGACAGGGACAACCGCATACAGGCCCTTATCGTTCGCCGGCCCATCGACGTCGATGCCCATCGTCTTGCCGTCGCCTGAAAACGAATGGCAGTTGGCGCAGGTGGGCATATCCTTCAAGACCGTGCGGCTCTCCGGCTGGCGAATATCCCGCAGGCGCCAACGAATCAGGTGAATTGCCGCGGGAGACAACGGCTGCACCGTCCCGTTTGCACCTTGACTCGGCATCAGCGGCACATCCCGGTAAAAGATCGGCGCACCCACCGGATCGTCCGAGGTGGACAGTGAAATGCGCGCCTGCGAGGAGGCGCCGTGCGCACTGTTATAGCCGGTAATCGTCACCGTGGCCGGCTGGCTTGTGGAGCGCGCCTGAATCGCTGCCCAGGTGTCTGCATCGGGAGTCCACGTCCAGGAAGCCGCCTGCTGCGGCGTCAACTTTGGCGGTTCATTGGTTTCGCTCACGCACTCCGGATCAATGACCCCGACGCGCATCCGTTCTCCCGCGGATTGAACATGAATGGGGGCGGAGCGATCTGCGAACGCAACCTCGATTTGCCAGGCGCCGGCCGCCGCATCGCGCCAGAGAAAGGTGGGCGGCGTAATGCCGGGCGGAAAGATGGAGCCATCGAGAGGATAGTCGATGGAGATGGGCCACAGCACGGCCTTGGAGTCGCTGGACGACACAGCCTGTGTGCGCCCGAAGACTTTGCCGTGAAGAGGCGGAAGAATGGAGCAGACGAAAAGGGCAGCCAGGATTGTCCCGGTTGCCACAAGAAAACGCCTTTGCAGAGAGGATGGTTGGGGCATCGACTCGAGCACTGGTTGAACCTCCGGGTTCACGCTCGGACTGTGACCCATGAAACCATCATAGAATCCCTACGCCCGCCATGGGGCTGCGCGGCAACGCAGGGTTAGGGGAAAAACTGGATTGAAAGGGCGCGGCACCTGAGGGTATCCGGTGGTGCCCTTTCAGAGCAAAAAAACAGGCCCGGGCGGCTGGAACGCCGCCCGGGCCCGCGGGTTGGTTAGAAGGTCAGTTTCAGAGCTGCCTGGCCTACACGCGTGGTGTTGGAAGTGTTGCCGAAGCCGCCGTTGCCGCAGTTGATTTCGCCAGCGCACCCGTCCCCGCCGCCCAGAGGGCCCGAGCCCGAAGGCGGACTGGCATCCGGATTGCTCATGACGGGGTGGTTGGTGGCGTTGTAGAACTCGAAGCGGAGCTGAAGCTGGTACCGCTCCAGGATCGACCAGTTCTTCATCAGCGACGAATCGATGTTGAAGCTCGGAGGGCCCTGCATCATGTTACGCTCACTGGTGCCGAATGTTCCGTCGTGACGGGTCGTAAACGCAGCCGTGTTGAAGTAATTCTTCGTCCAGTTGGACCGCCCGCCTTGGCGAACCTTGAGCGGCACTCCCGGGACGCGGTCGGCACGGTCGGCACTGCAGCCGTCGAAGCAGCCGTCGCCCTTGTTAAGCTCGCCATAGGCAACATTACTGTTGCCCGGATTGAGGCTGAACGGCGTGCCCGACTGCCAGGTGACGATGGGACTTATCTCCCAACCTCCCGCCAGTTCGCGCAGCACAAGGCTCTGCCCCTTCAGTTCCGGACTGCGGTAAACAAAGTTGCTGATCCAGGTGAAGGGGATATTTGCATTGCCGGGGCCGCGGCTCCAGCGCAGGTTCGCGGGATTGTCCATTCCGCTTGTTTCGCCGGCAATGTCGGCGAAACTTGACACGTCGAGTGTCTTCTCCCAGGTAAAGCTGGACTGCGCCTGGAGGCCATGGGACAGGTGCCGCTGGAAGGTAGCCTGCAGTGAGTGATAGCTGGCTGTGGCGCCGCTGTCATATTCCAGGATTTGCGTGAAGTTGGGGTACGGAAAGGAAGCTAGTTTGAGGCTGCCATTGCTGAGGTTCGCTTGCGTTGGGAGCGGGCAGGTTGGGTTGTTGTAGTAGGTGCAGTAGCTGTAGCCGGCGAAGTTGTCATCCTGCACGTAGTCCTGGTGATAAGACTCGCTGCCTACATAGGCCACGCGAACCGCCATCACCCCGTTGATCTGATGCTCCACTGAGACGTTCCAGGCCTGGGTCATGCCCGACTTGAACTTCCGGCCGAAGGAATCCTGCTCATAGACCGGGGTCTGAATCGCAGAGTTTAGCGGCGGCTTGTAGTTGGGGTTGGCCCATGGAATCTGGCCGGCGCCGGTGCCGAATGGGTTGCCGTTGGGTGTATCGAACGACGGGGTTGCCCATGGATTGTGGAAGTTCATGTATCCGGCCATCGCTTGGCCGGTGTTCGGTGTGCAGGTAGTGACCTTGCCGCCAGTGGAGCAAATCGGTGAATTCGACGGCGCGGGCGGGGAGAATGCCGGAGCAAAGGGCGCCATATCGACGACGTGGTTGTAGTCGGAGTAAGGCACCGGAGCGCTGAACAAGCCGAACGCGGCGTGGAAGGAGGTGCGGGGCATGTTTTTGGGCTGATAGGCAACGCCGATGCGGGGCTCAAAGAATTTCTTGTCGGCGGGGCGAAGGCCGGCAGTCATATTGGTGTCGCCGGGGTAAATCAGTCCCGTTGGCGCGGCGGGGAACATCAGGCTCTGCTGGCCGGCCACGAAAGCCGTCCCACGGCCTCCGACAGAAGCCGGCGGTGAGTCCGGATCCCAGCGCAATCCGAGGGTAAGTGTCAGGCCGGGCTTGACGCGGATCTCGTCGTTGACGTACGGGTCGATCAGCCATCCCTGGATGTCGGCCAGTTCGCCCGCTCCCTGCTCGTAGTCATTCATGTAACCCATCAGCCAGTCGGCAAGGCCGGCGCCGGTGTACGTGCTGTTGAAGTCGATGATGGCGTCGGCCGGATAGTCGGATGCGTTTTCGACCGCCCGCTGGTGCACCAAATCGATGCCCGCCGACACGGTGTGACGGTGCAGGGTCTTGATCAGGGTGTCGGAGAAGCCTATCGTGCCACGGACTTCATTCGAGGGCTCGGTCCAGCCGCCATTGGAGCCGCCGAAATATGCGCCTTCCATATAGCAGCCCGGCTCGGTGATGTTGATGTAGCGCGACCAGCACATGTTCTTGCCGCTATGGTCCACCGTTGGCGTGCCGTTATGCGCGCTCTGCTGGGTCCAAAAACCTGTGAACGTGTTGACCGTGGTGGGGTTCACCGTCCAGGTGTGCTGCGCGATCTCGTTGAAATACCACATCTGCTCGCCGAAGGTCTGGCTCCAGTTGACCATGTTGATCACGGACAGGACATTGCCCGGCGTGTCGCCGGCAGGCTGCACGAATTTGTCGACGAACGAGCGCAGCGTGAAGCGCTGGTTCTTGGTCAGATCGTAGTCAACCTTGGCCGTGTACTCGTTGTACTTGGAATTCGCCAGATTGGCCGATGCGTACAACATCTGCCCGGCCAGATTCTGGGCCGCGGAGGTCGCAGGCGCAGTCCCTGAAGCCGCGGTTGTGTGCCCTGGCAGCCCATCGTTGGTAAACTGCAAGGCCACCGGATCAAGCCCACTGACGCCGCCGATGACCTGGTTGGGCACCCCATTGACAGTATGGAATGGCCCGTTCAGCCAGCCGCAGTTGGTTGTCTGTTCCGATGCAGGTACGTTAAAACCCGAGCCGCAGTTGGAACTGTTGGCCTGAGCGTAAGTGATGAGCCCGCTGAAGTCCCCGTTCATCATCTGCTGGGTGGGCGTGGTGGTGGAATTACTCGTAGTTCCGGGCCCGCCGACAACGACGGTTCCCTGGTAGTTGAAGAAGAAGAACAGCTTGTTCTTGCGGGCCGGTCCGCCGACAAAGCCGCCGAACTGGTTGCGCCGATAGATGTCCTGTGAGTGGTTGCTCCAATTCCCTGCGTCGAAATCCCCGTTGCGCATAAAATCCCAGAGGCCGCCGTGCCACTGGTTGGTGCCGCTCCGGGTGGCCATCGAAACCACGCCGCCCGTCGAGAAGCCATAGACGGCACTGAAGTTGTTGGTGATCAGGCGGAACTCCTGCGTGGCGTCGGAGTTGGGCGTGGGCGAGTTGGAGCCCAGGTAGGTGTCCATATTGGAGACGCCGTCAAGCATGTAGAACGTGCTGCCTATGCGGCCGCCATTGGAGGAGGCCACAGACTCATTGGGAAATGAGAAGCCGTTCTGCTGCCAGGAAACGCCGGCCCTGCTGCCTTCGAGCATGCCCGGCGCCAGCAGCGCCACAGAGGAGGGGTCGCGGTTTTGCAGCGGCAACTCGGCTACGGACTCCTGGTTGACCGTCATACCCAGTTCGGCCGTGGTGGTGTCGATCAGTTCGGCGTTGGCGGTCACGTTGATGGTCTCGCCCCTGGCCTTCGCCACGTTCAATTGGACATTCTGCGTAGCGTACAGGTTGGCGTTGATGACAATGCCCTTCTGGACGTACTGAGCGAAGGAACTGGCCGCAACCGTAAGCTCATAATGGCCGGGCGCCACCAGGTTGAACAGGTAAACTCCCTGCCCATCGGCGACCGCATTTTGCGTGTAGTTGGTATCGACATTGGTGAGGGCGACAGCCGCGCCTGGAATGGCCGCACCCGAAGGATCGGTAACCTGGCCGGTCAGGCTCCCGTTTGTGCCCTGCCCGAAGAGCAAGGCCGCCGAGCTGACGAAGCCAAGAACGGCTACGAGCAGCAGATTTCGTAAACCCTTTGCGCTGATCAATTGCATGACTTCCTCCTGAAGTAAGTACCCATGGACGCATTCATCGGGTTCAATATCTCCCTGGAATTGTGCCAAAAGGCTTTTGAAACCGTTTTCATTCTTTTTGAAACCCATCTCGTTCTGGCGCTTCCAAACCCGATGACATGGAACAGCGAAATGCTAGCGCCAGATTACCACCATGTCAACAGAAATCGGCGCACAAAAAAGGCCCGCGCCATCGGGGACGCGGGCCATCTTCCAAGCGCGCGCGGTCTTGGCCGCGCTCGCCGTGCTCATCTGATTGACGCTCCCGCCTGTGTTTTCCACAACCCTCAGAAGCGAAATCTCTGAGGCGAGTCGAACGATACGCTTCATGGCTTGCTTGCAGGGCCAAATCCGGCCTAATGACGTCATGTATCCGCCAAAAGTCGGATCGGCATAGATTTTTTCCGTTCATGCGGTGCTGCGCATCTCCGGTCCGTGAAGCCGCCTCTTGTTGCGGCTGCGAGCAATATCTTTCACCCCGCCCAGGGCACGGGCCCCAGTCCGACTTTCGTAGGTGGCTTGTCTCTTCGCAGGAATGTAAACTGTGCATGGCCCTGGCAGTGCGCGCAGGGAGTAGTCTTGCCCTTGAGCAGTGGGGAACGACCGCCTATGAAATCTCATCGGACAACGACGCTGAGAATGAACGCGCGAATCCGGCCTCGGGTTGGGCTGGTATGCATTGCAGCGTCAATTCTGCTCCTTTCTGGGCCATTTGCGCTTGCGAGTCCCGCGTGCATCGCCTCGCCTGAGTTGCAGGCCCGTCTGAAGGCCAAGCCCACCAGTGAGAGCTATGCCAGCCTGGGAAACTGGTTCGCTGACCGAAAGCGATTTGACTGCGCCGCCACCGCCTTTGCCTCGGCTTCCCGTTTGCAACCGAAGTCGGCTTCTCTGGCCTATCTGTGGGGACTGAGTCTCTGTTCCGCCGGGCAGGACGATCATGCTCTTGCGCCGCTGAATCAGGCAATACGGCTGGATGCAAACGATATTCGCCCCCACCTGGTTCTTGCCGCGGCCCTGGACCGGATGAAGAAGACAGCGGAAGGCGAGGCCGAATGGCGGGCGGCGCTGGCCATCGATCCGGAGTCCGCAACCGCTCTGGATTCCCTTTCCCAGCATTTTGTCGATCAGAAGGACTACTCTTCCGTGATCGCCCTGCTCGACAAGCCCGGCAAGGAGCGGGTACGAACACCGGTGCAAAGCCTGAACCTGGGAATCGCCTACGCTGGTACGGTGCAGCTCGACAGGGCGGTCAACGTGCTCCGCGAGGGACTGAACGACAATCCGGACTCGCTGCCCATCGCCGATGAACTAGCGGTGGTGCTCATGCTCGTCGGCCGCGACCGAGAAGCGTTTGCGGTGTTTGATCTCGCGCTTGCCAGACATCCTGACGACCAACCCACACAGATTCTCTACCTCCACACGCTTGTCTCGAGCCACTCCGAAAAAGCGCCCGAATTTGCCCACAAATTGCTCGCCGCCCATCCGGATCAGTGGGAGGTGCTTTACCTGAATGCCGTTTTGGAATCACGGGAAGCGGATTTCGCGGCAGCGCGCGTCCATCTTGACCGCTCCATCGCTCTTAATCCGAACTATTCCGAATCCCAGGCCGCATTGGGAAGTATTCTGGCCAAGCTCGACGACCTGCCGGGTGCCAGGCAGCACCTCGATAAGGCCATTGCCCTCGGTGATGCCGACCCGGAGGTCCAATACGATCTGGGCAAAGTCCTGCAGCGGATGGGCGATACCGCACAAGCGCAGGAGAAGCTGCGCACGTATCAGCAGTTGAAGAAGGCGCGATCCGATACGACCCAGGCAGCTGGAAAGGCCGAAGTTGGCGACCAGGCCATGGCATCGGGGAATGCCGCGCAGGCCGCATCGCTCTATAAGG
>Ga0182014_10004120_pt1 | contig 16939 bp, 22 predicted proteins | sample 612S2DmetaG_FD_120489 | JGI IMG/M metagenome (GOLD analysis project Ga0182014, IMG submission 120489) | Permafrost microbial communities from Stordalen Mire, Sweden - 612S2D metaG | ecosystem: Environmental > Terrestrial > Soil > Wetlands > Permafrost | place: Sweden: Stordalen | collected... | reverse complement strand
GGTCCGAGACACGAATCCAGGACAATCGTGGGTGAAACAGGTTGGTCCCGCCTTCAGTAAGTTCGTACCAGAGCCGATTGCGACCAGATCCGCCGCAATATTCAACGTATTGGCCACTATGAGCACGGCTAGAAGCACTCCAATACCCGTACCGGTCGCCAACGCCGTTCGATCACATATTTCTTGTACCGCGGCCATCAGCGGAAACGTCAGGAGCGCGGTCTAGAGGAACGACAGGCCGTGCTTCGAGCCCGCCTGCGCGTAGGTGGCGATGCCAGACGGATCGTCGTCGGACGCTCCGGTAATCAGGCCTGGACCGATCGCCTACAGGTACTGACGAAAGTGGACTCGTGTTTTCGACGTGCTCGCCTTGTCGTCGCTCGAGATCGGAATGTTCTTGGGTAGATCTCTCACGATTCGCTGCCGGCGATCATGTCAGCGGTGACGAGCACCCATGATGCGCACAGCGACAACATCGTGGTCATCAGCATTAGGGGTCGGTCTGATCAACGTGCACGCTGGTCCCGTGAGACAAGAGATGAACGGTTATTCGCCCACGCGTCGAGGAGGTGCGACGCGAATCGTTGTTCGAGCATCAAGACGGCCGCAGCTCCAAACAGCAAGTCCGCACTCAATTCCGGTTCGGCGCGAATCAATCCGGCGACCATCCGGTCGCGGGCGATTACCGCGTGGCGCTCGTCTGCAGTTACGTGCACGTCGTAGAAGCGCCGACCCTCTGGACCAATACCGAAACGGGCGAGCGCACGACTGTAACGCGCCATTGGTTCGACCGACGTCATTTCGAATACGGCGAGATGCCCAACGAGTGCCCCACGCCACCGTCGATGGAGGGCGAACATCGAAACCAAATTGACGGTGGCGAGCGTCGCGGCGGGCAATACTTCCACGTACGAACCGTAAGAGGGGTCCAGACCCAGTGCATTCATTGTCTCGCCAAAGAGATGGGAATGCATGGCCGCGGCGACGCCGGATCCGTATTCTTCGAATTGAATCTCCACCATGGCGGCCTTAGCTTCGCCGGTCAACCTCGGAATGCCAAACGTATGGGGGTCGGCCTCCTTCAATTGATAGGCCGATCGATGCATGCAAAACTCGCGGAGTTGGTCCAAGGTCCCCGACTCGAGGAGATACCGAGACAGTGACGGACCAGGCGCCGCTCGAATTAATTCGTCGAGCGCCGAAACCACTTCGTAGGGAAACCGAGATCTGGGGTCGACGACTTCGTCACGGAGCCGCTCCACGAACGCGCGCTCTAATTCGGCGCGAAACGTGAGGAGGCCTGGATCCCACTCCCAGCCTGCGTCGGTCACGGCGCGGTAGTGGACTTCGTAACAAAGATAGAGGGCCAACGAAAAATCGTCATCGCTCAATGCGTCAATTCCTGAGATAGGGGGAGTGGGACCGAAGGTCCCCGGCGGGCGCTGCAGTGCAGAAATCACCGCAGCGCTGAGCGGCCCCCGAGCCCAGGGCAGCACCGGCCAATCTGACGACCTTGCTGCGTTGGTGCACGCATCGACACTCGTTTGATTGTTGCCGTCGACGTGGACCATGGGGTTGTTCTTGGTCCTCGTCGACGAGAATTGCTGGGCGCTCGCTGCGTAACGACCCGTGCTACTCATTGAAAGCATCCTTCACTTTCTCACCGGCCTGCTTGACGTTGCCCTTCATCTGGTCCGCCTTGCCTTCGGCTTCGAGATTCTTGTCGCCAGCGGTCTTGCCGGCAACTTCCTTGGCGTTGCCCTTGGTTATCTGGCCCGTATTCTTGGCCTTGTCTATTTTGGTCACTAGCACTCCTTTTCTCATTCATCGAAGAGAGAAAATTTCCTCTCTCACATTTCCTAAATTGCCGTTCGAACTCTCTCACGTGAGCGAGAATCGGCCGTCCTCCCTGTTGGATCGACATTCGGTGTCCCCAATTCCGCACTGAGGAGGGCATCAACGTTGTCAGAGCCCTTCCTCAGGATCGGTATTGAAGCTTGCGCCGTGCGGTTAACAGAATTTCAGCGCCTCACGAGAAAGACGATGAGGACGATGACGAGAATCAAAACGACTGCTCCGCCTCCTATGTACATGGCGTGTACTCCTTTCTATTGGAACCTCGATCATTCACGAGCGGGTCGTCGATTCGCCGGTAGCGATTACAAGCGCTCGGTCGCCCACCAAGGCGTGGGTTGGGAATCACCATTTCGAGTCTTTGTACACTGAACTCGAATCTCCGTGAGCGTCGACCACTTGACGATCCATCGAATGTGTGGTGGATCGCACGGGCCCTCTCGACACCGCAAAGATGATCGCCGAAACGACAAACCCGAATGCGCCGACAATCATGAGGATGACCCCGACGGTCGAGAGGCGAAATCCCGTACCTTGATATGTAACAGCCCAGTACATTATTGCGCCGACCGCGGTTGCGATAGCACTGAGCACCATTCCTGGAAGACCCATATCACACCCTCCTCTGCATCCCTGACCAACTGGCAGGGAAGACCGGATGCGAGGTCTTGACGTCCTAAACCTGAGCGTAACACCCGCGGACTGAATTCGTACAGAGGAAAAGTGAGGCATTTTGCGGCGTGCACGATGTCCAATTTGTTTCACCATCTTCGAGCAAGGTGTAGTAGAGACATTCGTTGATGCAGGAATGCTTCGGTGGGGCACCAGGAAGTTGGCCGCGAGGTCTTGCAAGAGTCACTCGAAGTTAAGTAGTGAGTGACCTCGAATCAAAGAATCTTGAGCAATGCCGTGAAGTACGATTGCATGACTATGAGAAACACTGTGGCTGAGGACGCCCGCGATGGCTAACGCCAAGCGACTCCCTCAGCACGTGGGCATCATCCCCGACGGCAATCGACGTTGGGCTCAAGGTCAAGGTTTCGAAAAACAGGAGGGCTATCACTTCGGACTGCAGCCGGGTCTGGAGTTGTATAGCGAGTGCCTGGCGTTAGGTATCCCAGAAATCACCTTCTACGGATTCACCGTCGACAATACGAAACGTCCTGCTGCTCAGATTGAAGCCTTTCGAAACGCGTGCGTGAAAGCCGTGGCCGAGTTGGAGAAAAGGGACGCGGATCTGCTTGTGGTGGGCAACACCCAGTCACCGCTCTTTCCCAAGGAACTCGTGCGCTATACGCAACGGACCCGAATCGGCGAGGGTCGCATCAAAGTCAACTTCCTCGTGAACTACGGCTGGAGTTGGGATCTTAACCACGCGCTCAAGAACGGCGACGCGAGTAAGCGGGACAACGTCGCCGACGGCATCGCGTCCGCCGATATCTCGAGGATCGATCTCATCGTGCGCTGGGGCGGTGGTCGGCGACTCAGTGGCTTCTTGCCTATCCAGTCGATCTATGCCGACTTTTACGTGGTCGACGAACTCTGGCCGGACTTTTCAATTGAGCAGTTCAACGAGGCACTGGCGTGGTATCAAGAGCAAGACGTCACTCTCGGTGGTTAGAGGGTGGGAGTGGCCTTGACCCCGTTAGGTAGACACGGTGACCTTCTTAAGATGTGAGCACCAAGCCTCAAGGGGTCGAAATTGTTCCGATCATCCCAACTCCAAGTCTTGAATGCGAGGCGCCGAAGGTCAGGCATCTAACGCTCGCCGAGATCATCTGGGAGATTGCAGTCCTTCGGCACCCGGAATTAGCACGTCGAGGGATTCGGGAAGGTTTGAAAGTCGTCCGCTAAGGTCCACCATCTTTTTGTATTTTAAACCAGTTACTTGAAGCAGGCAGATACTGATCACTTCTCGCGCAACGGAATTTCTTGATTCTTCGGAGGGCCAGTTCGGAGTGGGCCTTGCAATATGGCTCGAGGCTTACCTCGGGCTTGCCAAGTGGTCGTAACACCTACGTGTTCGGACTACAGGTCAAGTCCGAAGTCTTGGTTGGGTGGCTCCAAGAGGACGTCCCCGGAAAACACGTGCGCAACCTTCGTTGGTGCAGTCTCAACCTCAGTTAGCGCATTGGCCCTCTGAGTGGCACCAAGGACACGACTTCGCTGAGTCTCTTGTTCGCGGCTAACAGTTATGTCGTCGAAGACGGTGTCAGCGTGGTAAATCCCCCAGCGGTCGAAGTAGGCAGCGCCGGCGGCGACTTCCAGCACCCACCGCTCGTAGAGTTCACTCGGCAGAGGAGCGTCGCCAAAGTCGTGCACCCACGCGTCAGCGCTTTTAATTGCAATGGTTGCGAGTTCGTGCGCCCGATTTTCGATGGCGTCGGCACGATCGTTCAGCGCGGGTACGATGTCGGGGTCGGTAATCCCGCTGGGCCGGGGGAAGATTCCAGCCACTAGATCGCTCGCCGGCGGGCTCGGGTAGCCGACCTCGGCAACGTAGCGATCGATGCGGTAGTGCAGGACGCTCGCGACGTCTTCGGCGTCCCCGAACGAACGGCCAGTCACCAGCATTGGGACTTCAGACCTTAGGATATTTGAAACCAGAAGAGAAGTTCACCGAACTCGTTGCGCTCACCCCTTGAAACCGCCCCCTAACTTGCAACGAGCCGAGTTGCATTTCACTCATAGAGGGATACCTCCCGTAGCGAACAGTGCGATTGCCGCCGCTGCCATGATCGCGGCAGTGAGCCATCCCAGAATATTGGCGGTCAGACCGTTCACGTCTTTGCCCATGAGGCGCTGGCTACTCGACACTCGCATAACGACGAAGAGGAATGGTGCAGCGGCCACACCGTTAATCACGGCCACCAAAACCAGCAGTTTGATTGGATTGACATTCAAGAGGCTAAGTGCCGTGCCGCCAACTGTACCTAGGGCGAGGAGGCCGTAGAAGACAGGCGCTTGGCGGATGGAACGACTAAAGCCCCATTCCTTGCCGAGCAGGCCCGCAAGTCCGACCGACCCTGAGGCCGCGAGCACGGGGACCGCCAACAGGCCGCTCCCAATGAATCCAAGGGCAAAAATCGCGCTCGCGAAGTGTCCCGCGAAGGGTCGGAGGGCTTTTGCGGCCTGAGCAGCGCTTTGAATGTTGGTGATGTGATGGATATGGAGCGTCTGAGCGGTGGCCACGATGATGGCAAACATGACGATATTGGAGAAGGCCATTCCGGTAAACACATCGAGACGACTCGTTCGCTCTTTGCTCCTGGCCCGGCGGCGACTCAGCCGTTTGAGTGGTACGGGCTCAGCACCGCCTTCGGGTGCGTCGCGCATCTCCTCGATCCGGTGAGCACTTTGCCAGAAGAAGAGATAGGGAGAGATCGTTGTGCCGAGCACCGCGACCAAAAGCGCCAGGTAGGTCTTGTTGAACTGAATGTGGGGAACGACTGTGTTCGAAAGGACGTGGCCCCACTGATGGGTGACCAGGATCGCGACCACGATATACGCCAACAGCGGCGCGCACAGCACTTTGAAGACAAGGGCGATGCGAGCAAACGAACCAATGACCAAGAGGCTGGTAATGATCGCGCCCGCCAGAAGCGCCCAGAGCCAGGTGGGACCAGCGTGGAGGAGGTTCATACCCGAGCCAATGGCGACCAAGTCGGCGGCGATGTTGAGTGCATTCGCGACGATGAGCACGATGAGGAGCACGCCAAGGACCGTCCGACCCGTCCGGTGGAAACGCTTGACAGCCAATTCGCCCAGACCCGTGCCGGTCGCGAGGGCCGTTCGATCGCATATCTCCTGGACCGCCGCCATCAGAGGAAAGGTGACGAGGGCGGCCCAAAGGAAGGCCAGACCAAACTGTGCTCCGGCTTGAGAGTAGGTAGCGATACCCGAGGGGTCGTCGTCAGACGCTCCCGTCACCAATCCCGGTCCCATGGCTCGCAGATACTGGCGCCACATCGATCCCTCGTGCTCGGGGGTGAGATCGAGTTCCGAACGGCGCCGGGGCGATTGGGCGGATTGACCGTGAGACTTTCCGACGCTCGGCGTCGGCTTGGACTTCTTCGCCATCACCTAGGAGCGATCGGGTAGGAGTATCAATGGAATTTGAGTGGCCCAGCGCACCGGGTCCTCCTGACTAGTGAGGTATTGGTTCACGCAACTTTGTCCCCAAGAAGGTAGCGGCGAACGGTCCATTGACTATGCGTCGAGAAGATGAAGCCCAAGACACTGCAGGATTATAGCCACCACATCTCCGAATAGCAGGTTTCCTCCAAAATGGAACTCAGTACCGATTAACCGGCACTTCGGATAGGAGCGGGGTGCAGAAACCGCGCCCTGTCGAACGACCCAAGCAGATCGCCGAATAGGGCGCGGCTTCAAGATCGAAATAACTGTTACTAGCCGAACATTCGGTGTGCCCAGTCCCGGTGTGTTTCGACAACCAAATGGTTGCCCGCGCGAGAGTGGAGGAGGTCCTCATACATTGAATGTTTAGTGACGCGTCGAGATAGAAGCCGATTGCACATTATGGGGCGCGACTTGCACTCTCGACCCGTCGCTCTGTCACGGCAAGCCACTTGAACCGATCGATGTTTCGTGCGATCGAACGAAGTTGTCGTCAGCTGCCGCGGAAGACGACTCCGTTCGATCGCGCGGAGCTCGTCTGGTTATTTACGGGTGTCGGGGTGCGTGGCGTGAGCCTTGGCTGCTTCCTCCATGTGCTCTGTGGCCAACGCGTGGTGGCCTTGGGCGTGGTGCGCGTGCTCGGCAGCCTTTTCATTGTTGCCCTCGGCGTAGTGCTCTGCGGCCTGCTCGTGGTGCTCGGCCGCCTTGGTGTGGTGCTCGGCCGCCTTGGTGTGGTGCTCTGCTGCTGGGTGTGTCGCCATTTGATTGGCTCCTGTCCTGTTTCGGGCTGCCGCTGTAAGCGGAGCGTCGCTGTGTACGTTCAAAGACCTATCATTCCTACCTCTCCAAAAGGTGACCGGACGGTGTACTCGCGGTGAGTCTTTCGACAACTTTGCCACAGAGTGGGCCCAAATCTCCCGCGGCCCGCCCCGGTTGTGGTCGACGAACCAGGCGCCTTCGGCCGGCGAGGTGTTCTGGCGCGGGTTCCTGCGGTCGATGCGCCAGCGTGGGCTGGGCGGGGTGCGCCTGGATGATCTCCGACCAGCACGCCGGGCTTGTCGCCGCCCTCAAGCGCGCGTTCCAAGGCTCCGCCCACCAACGCTGCCGGGTCCATTTCGCCCGCAACCTGCTCGCCCTGGTCCCCAAAAGCCACCAGGACATGGTCGCGGCGGTGTTCCATACGTCGCCGAACTCAACCCCGGCGACTGACACCGAGGATCACCTCATATCCCCACCACTCCGCGGGGCACTGCCGATCAGTTCGAGCGGCTTGTCGCGACGGAGCGACGGTTATTTCGCGCCACTCGGATTCCATTCGCTGGCCACCCGAGCCATCACAATCCCCACGCACCCCGCTCATATCCCAAGAGCCGATTAACCGGTTGGCCATCCGGAGGCGCGCGGCGAATCTGGGGCCAACGACATCGTCAACCTGAAGGTCACCTAAGCCTCCCCTCGGTACCCACTCGACGCAGACTCGGCGTCTCGACCCCAGATATGCCTTTCCGCAGTTGGGTAAGCAACGTCGACGAAGTTGAGTGAACTTCCCTAGCCCCCGGTGAAGAGCAGCGTCAATATTAGACCGAACACGGTTGCCGGCGAACACGGGTCCAAACTCATGATCTAGAGTGCGGTGACGCTCGGTGCTCTGGTATCCAACCGGTGGAAGACTTCGGATTCGACAATAATTTCAGGAAAGTGAGGACGCAATGGGTCGAGGTTTTTTCAGTTCAATCATCTCATTCGCCTATCTCGTTGTCGGCGCGATAATTGCAAACTCCCACAAGTATTTTGCCCACGTTGCCAATCTCAAGGCCGTTGTGTCAGCCGCACTTGCTGTCATCTTGTGGCCGCTCCTCCTTTTTGGCGTCAATCTTCACATCCGATGAGGCGGTTCAGTGCTTCTGGAAACAGAGTGGTCCCCTAGGACTGGCCGCGCCTACCGACAGTGACTCGGTGCTTCAGGATGAGGTATCCAGCCCGTAGCACCAGAGTCGAAAGGCCCTGGTCACGAGCAAGCGGTCTTTCTAGAGTAGAAATAGGAGGAAGTTGATTCTTGACTCTTTCCTACCTGACAAATGGCCCGGTACAGGAGTTAGGGGGAGGAGGTGCGATATGGGTCTTGGAGGAATGGTATTGAGCGCCATTGCAGCTGTCGCAGGGGCGATTATGTACTGGGCCGTCACCTATTCGGGCACGGGCTTTCGCCTCTCCACCGTGGGGCTGATCTTGATGATTGCTGGAGCCGCCGGATTCGTCGTGTCGACGATTGTTTTCGCTACGTCGCGACGTCAGGTGGGCACCGGTACTCACTCCATGGACCGCGAGATCACCGACTCGCAAGGTCGCTCCAGCTCAGTGCACGAAGAGCGCAAGTAAAGAGTTCTGGTGCACGTTGAGTTCACGTTGCGAACGATCCAGGTTCCTCATCGAAAAGGACTTGGTTCGCGCGCAGCCGAAGTTGACGGACTGTTTTCAATCATCACAACCAAGAAGGATGGTGCATCATGGCAGGAAAAGTTGAGAAGTCGAAGGGCAAGGTCAAGGAAGCAGTCGGAACCCTCACTGGCAACAAGAAGTTGGAATCCGAGGGCAAGATCGACCGTCGCGCTGGCGAGGCGAAGGAGAAGATCGGCCGTGTGAAGGGCAAGGTCGAAGGGGCGGCCGAAAAGGCAGAACGCAAGGCCACAGAGGCGATCGACAAGGCCAAGGACGCTACGCGTCGCAAGTAGTTTTGATCTTCGGTCCTCTCTGTCCTTTTCAGGCGGCGAACCGGCGGCAGTTGGCAATATGAAGAATACGTACTGGCACTGGAGGTATTGTGATTATTCTCGGTTTGATTCTTCTGCTCATTGGGTTCATCACGGGGATTGCGATCGTGTGGACAATTGGAATGATTGTGTTAATAGTCGGACTGGTTCTCTGGCTTCTCGGAGCGATGGGTCACGCGGTGGGAGGTCGACGGCACTACTACTGAGATTCAACGTGGGCGCAGGCTCCGCTGGAACTTTTTGTTACTGCATTATCGTCACTTGACCCCGCGCATTTCCGAAGTGCCGCGTTGGTGAGGCCGTTCTCAAAGACCGTCCTTGGGCGTAAGCGCTTCGCGGTCCGGCCTTCGGTGTACCTGCCTACGGCGTGAGACGGATGCGGATGTCGGCGACGACGGCACCGTGTTGGCGAACGAAAACGGGGTTGAGGTCGAGCTCGGTGAGTTCAGGAATGTCTTCGACCATGGCGCTTACTCGATGGAGCAGCTCGGCGAAGGCCGCCACGTCGAGAGGAGGGGAGTTGCGGTAGCCGGTGAGCAGCCGGTACGAGCGAAGCGAACGCAGCATCTCATCGACGTCCGTATCGCTCAAGGGGGTGATCCGGATGGCGACGTCGCCGAGGAGCTCGACCATCGTTCCGCCGAGGCCGGCGAGCACGAGCGGACCGAAGTCCGGGTCGTGGTTCACGCCGACGATCATCTCGACGCCGTCGAGTACTTGCTCTTGTACTAGGAACTCCCCAGTGTGCTCGGCCAAGCCCGCGTCGTTGAGGGACCGGCGGATCGCGACCAGAGCCTCGGAAGCGGCGCTCGGGCTGTCGAGGCCCAGTGCGACGCCACCGACGTCGCTCTTGTGGATGGCCGCAGCGATCTTGACGGCGACTGTTCCGCCCAGCTCAGCCTGGGCGGCAGCGGCCTCCTCGGGCGTGTGCACCCGACGCGTCCGGACGGTCGAGATGCCGTAGGCGTCGAGGAGGCCCTCGGCCACGGCCGCGTCGGCCCAGCCACCACCAGGCTGGCCGTCAAGTGCAGCGTCGACGAGGGAACGACCCTTCAACTGGTCGATGCCCAGGGGCGTCACCACCCGGCTGTCGGGTCGGGATCGCCACTCCGCCCAGTTTGCGACGCGCCCGAGTGCGGTCGCGGCACGCTCGGGGTAGGTGAAGGTGGGGATGCCGGCGGCACCGAGCACCTCGGGCGCGGGATCGGGGGTCATGAAGACGGCGACGGTGGGTTTGGCGGGTCGCAGGTCGTTCACTGCGGCCACGATCTCGCGAGCGACGTCCTCGGCGCGAGTGAGGAACGGCGGGATGAACACCACGATGACGGCGTCGATCTCCTCGGCCTGACCGAGGAGGAGCAGACACTTCCCGTACTGCTCGGCGCTGGCACTGGCCACCATGTCGACGGGATTCGCCACCGAAGCCTCCGGCGGCAGGTCGGCGCGCAGCGCTGTCTGGGTGTGCTCGGAGAGCTCTGGCACGAGGAGCCCGGCAGCTTCACACGCGTCCGCCACCAATATGCCCGGCCCCCCGCCGTTGGTGAGCACCGCCACCCTCCTCCCAGCCGGGGCGGGCTGGGAGGACGCGACGGCTCCGATGTCGAAGAGCTCCTCGAGGGTTTCGGCCCGGATTACCCCTGCCTGGTGGAACAGCGCTTCGACGGCCGGTTCGCCGGCCGCCAGTGCCGCGGTGTGTGAAGACGCCGCCCGTCGCCCCGAAGAGGTGCGACCGGCCTTCACCACCACGATGGGCTTTCGCCGTGAGACGTGCCGGGCCACGCGGGCGAAGCGGCGGGCGTCCGGCACCGATTCGAGGTACGCGAGGACAAGATCGGTGCCGGGATCTTCGTCCCAGTAGAGAAACAGATCGTTCGGCGCCAGATCGGCGGCATTGCCGACCGAGACGAAGCCGCTCAACCCGAGCGAGGGGTCGACGAGCAGCGCGAGGGCGGCAAGACCGATACCGCCCGACTGGGTAACGAACGCCATGCGCCCCGGCGGCGGGAGGGTCGCGCTGAAGGAGGCGTTGAAGCGAGGCACTGGCCCACCGTTCAACAGCCCCATGCAGTTCGGACCGATGAGGCGCACCCCGGCGGCACGGGCCCGGGAACGGAGGTCGTCTTGGAGGGCCCGCCCCCCTGCTCCGACCTCAGCGAACCCAGCCGAGATCACACAGAGGGCTCGGACCCCGCGTGCCCCGGCCTCGTCAACGATTCCTGCCACGACTGGCGCCGGCACGGCGACGACGGCCAAGTCGGGCGGATCGGGGCACGCGGCCAGGTCGGGGTAGGCGATTTCGCCGTGGACACTGCGGTGATTCGGGTTGACCGCGTAGAGCCGCCCGTCGTAGCCACTCGAGAGCAGGTGGGAGAAGATCAGCCCGCCCATGCTCGTGGGTGTGTCGCTCGCCCCGACCACCGCGATCGACCGGGGTCGCAGAAAGGGTTCGAGCGCCGTGCGAGCGGCTTCACGCTGATCGGCGAGCACGGCCTCGAGGTAGGCGTTAGTCTCCTGCACTGCAAAGCTGGCGTGCACCCTGGGCCCGCTGACCCGCTCTTCGTAGTCAAGGCCAAGTTCGGCGAGCACGCGAAGGATCGCGGTCTCGTCGCTTGCGACGTCGCTCACCATCTTCCGCACCCCGACGTGACGCGCCGAGTCGGCCAACCGTCGGAGGAGCAGTGTTCCGAGCCCGACCCGCCGGTAGGCCGTGTCGACGAACACCGAGAATTCAGCCGTGTCGCCTTCTGCTCGCTCGTAGTGCGCGATACCCACAATCTGGGCCGACGGGCCGATCGCGACGATCCCATGCCCATCGCCAGGAGCCAGTCGAGCGAGGGAACTGGGATCCTCAGGAGGGAGATGGGCCAAGTCGAGGAATCGACGGCGTGCCGCGGTGTCGAGCCGACGCCAGAACGCGGCGACTGCGACCGTGTCGTCAACGCGGAGCAAGCGGGCGACCACGACCCGGCCATCGCGCAGCGTCTCCTCGGAGCCGGTGGCGCCGGCGGTGGTCATGACGCGTACCCCGAGGACGCGCGGAACGCTACCGGGCCTCGCAGCCGCCGGTATCCAAATCCGTCCATCTCGCCGATCGAGCTGAGATGCGGGCTGAGCTTGACCGGGATCGTGAACGCCGCCTTGACGGAATCGAGCACTTCGACGAGACGCTGCTCGATCTGCCGGCCCGGGACCTCGGGACCACCCGAGCTTGAGTAGGTGTTGAGCTCGAGTGGGACTGCACCCGCGTCCTCCGGCGACCGGGCATAACCGGTCCAGCCACCCGGCGTCATCCCGTTCAGGCCGACGATCACCGGGACTTCGACGACGGTGGCCGCCCGCTCGAGGCCGGCGCCGACAGTCGAGCCGTCAAAGTTACGGCAATCAGCTCGCGATAGGCCGCGCCGACCGACGGCCAGAGCAGGACGGACGCTCTGCGCCTTGCGGCCTCGCTCAGTTGCGCCGCGAGGCCGGGTTCGTAGAGGATGCGCTCGAGGGCGGCCGCCATCGCTGCGACGTCTCCCTGGGGCACTACCAGACCGGCACCGTTGGAGAGCAGTTCCTGCGCCAGCGGAAACCGGGTCGCGACGACGGGCTTGGCCGACGCCAGGGCTTCTACGAGAACGCCGGAGCAGACCTGATCGAGAGAGTCGTAGGGCAGCAAGACGACGTCCACACTGCGCACCAGCGCCCGAAGCGAGTCCCACTCCCGGTAACTGTCGTCGAACTGGAGGTATCTGCCCAGTTCCAGGGCCAATCCGAGATCACGTAGTTGGTTCCGGTAGCGTTCACCCTGGGTGGCGAGGACTTTAGGATGGGTCTGTCCGGCCACGATGTACGTTGGTGCCGGTGAATGCCCCTGCAGCAGCGATACCGCGGCAATCCCGTACTCGATCCCCTTGCCCGGACCGAGCAGTCCCCACGTCAAGACGGCGGGTCGTTTGACGTCGCGGTCGACCGGCCCGGCGAAGTTCGCCGCGGCCCCGTGGGGGATGACCACGACCTTGTCGGGATCCGTGCCGTGGGACGCTATCAGACGACCGCGGGCCGACTCACTCTGGGTAACCACCGCCGAAGCGGGCGTGATGACTCCGTCGAGCACCGAGCGCTGGTGCTCCGTTGGATTCGCGAGCACCGTGTGGAGCACCACGATGAGAGGCACTCGGATAGCCCTGATCAGTTCGAGCACATCTTCACCGTCGAGGCCACCGAACAGTCCGTATTCGTGCTGGAGCACTACAACGTCCGACGATTCAATCGCGGCGACGGCCCGAACGAGAGAGGCATGGTCGCCCGCGATCCATTGTGCGACCACCTCTTCGTGCACCTCGTCCTCAGCCCGGTCGAGCACACGGACGATGGCTGTGCGCCAATCCGCCGCGGGGCCAGCAATCGCCGCCGCGAGGTTGCTGGTGAAGGTCGCCAGACCACACACGGTCGGCGGGTAGGTGCTCACCAACGTCACCGTTGGCGTCGGTGCGGTCGCCGTGGCACTCACCGGCACACCCCGCTCGCATTTCGCAAGTGCCACGAGGCTCGGCGGGGGCGGCGGGCCTTACGCGGGCTGGCTTTGGCCAATGCATCGCCCAAGTCGAGTTGAACGAACCACGCCATAAGTTGCATCGACCGCTCCTGCCCACTAGGAACCACGTGATTGATTAATTATTGATGCGGATCGCCCACCGTCATAGAGTCCAAAGACCTCTACGAATGGCTGTCGCGCGTTCATGGCCGAAATCATTTGCTTCCGGGGCTCAATCGATCTTCTGACGATCGACGAAACGTTCATACTTGAACTGGGTTCCTGTGGTTCCCGGTTCCCGTGACTGAATTTCGGGCACGATTCAAAGGGTCAATTCTCGGTGCCGCTCGCGACCCGAGAGGGAATGATTGGACCGCCGCCGTCGTGGTGAGCTCCCGTATCGCTAAGTCGTTTGTTTCGCCAATGTCGCCCTCGTTTCGCCAATCTGTGCACGCCAATGCAACGATTTCCGCCTACGCCGCACTTGTGTGTAAATCTCCGATCGTGACATTTACTCGACATCGGAATGACGTCCGGCGTCCACTTTGGAAGTGCCTTGGGGAGCGCTGCGGCGTCCTCCAGGCACCCGAGGACAAGGATGCCGCCCTCTTTCCCGTGACTTTTGATGATCATTGGGCCCTCATCCACCGTCCGGTCCCGGTCGCCGCGGACTTGGGCGCTCACATTTGGTTGTCGGTCAGCCCTGACCTGCACTACTGGGGCGAGGCCAGAACGTTGCTTACTGCGCGGCGTGGCGGCTGGTGGGACGCCAACGAAGTTGGGCTCGGCCCCCCCTTCCCTGCTGACTAAGGATGGCTGGCTGATCTGTTACCACGGCGTGCGGGTGACCGCCTCGGGGTCGATCTATCGTCTTGGATTGGCGCTGCTCGATCGCGACGACCCCTCCAAGGTTCTCGCGAGGGGCAACGAGTGGATCTTCGGTCCTCAGTCACCCTACGAGCAGTCGGGTGACGTATCCGACGTCGTCTTTCCCTGTGGTTGGATCCTGCGCGACGACGGCGACACGCTGCACCTCTACTACGGTGCCGCCGACAGCGTGGTGTGCGTAGCGACGGCGAGCCTGGCGCAGTTGATGAGCCACCTTGAGGTGCATCCCTTCGCGACCGGCTTCACTGCGTATTCCGAAACTTGCTTAATCTGGTGGTAGCCGAGGCAACAGCGAGTAGCGCCGACGATCGAATCATCTCTATCGATGTATAAAGCCACAAGATATCGCAACACCTCTGTCAGGGCAACGAAAAAAATGATCTAGTAGTAATGACGTCGGCCACCAATTGCGTGCCCCATTGATCCGAGGAGCCAGAGAACCAGTCCGACCACGAGCACGATGACGCCAATTGTCCATAGGATTTGGATACCGGCGAGAAACCCAATCAAGAGAAGAATCAGTCCGAATATGATCATTTTCCACCGCACTTGTCGGAAGTGTCCAGTGGCGCGACGTGCTTCGCCGGCAGGCTGAGAATTACGCCGGCGAACCGTGTAATTGCATTAGTTGCATTTCCAGGAATTCCCATAAGTGTTGCTCCTCGCTCAATCCCCGACCAACGGTCCGGGACGGCAGAGACGAGGTCTGGGCTTGCCGTTAACCCCACTCTACACATCGTGCTAATGCTCGTGACCAAAGAGACATGGGGCGCTCAGATCAGGGAGCGCGGAACTTGGCAGGTAATGGCCAACTGGGATGACGGCACGATGCCAACGAAATCCCTGGGGAGATTCCTCCCAATTATCGTGGCGGAACCAGTCCGATTTCTCGGAAGACGGTGAGCCGTACCAATTTGAAAGAACCGCGCTTCAACATTCGAGATGAGTATAATTCCTGAACGCATTCGCACAAATTGTATTCGCTGGTGCACAATTCAAAATACCGAAACCGCGAAGAGTTCAGTGACTTAATTCTCAGTGTCGAGAACCTGCGGATCGATTCCATCGGCGCCCCTAATTTCATTGCCGACAATGAGATCCGCACCCTCCACGTCAACGGCAACGATGAAATCGGTGCTACCCACGTCAACGGCAACGATGAAATCGGCGCTTCCCACGTCATCGGCATCGATGATATCTCCGTCGCCCATGACGTCGGCATCGATGATATCTGCACCGCCCATGACGTCGGCATCGATGATATCTGCACCGCCCATGACGTCGGCATCAGTCTCATCCGGCTCGCCCATCACGCCGGGCGAATCATCCGGCCGTACGTTCTCTGTACCATTCCCAATATTGTCCATGCTCCTCCTCTATGCGAGCCAATTGAATACTCGCATACGCATGCCAAGAAATCAAACGCCTACGGGAACCTAATCCTCATGGCGATAAACAACTTTGATCGCTTCGTGGACAAACTCGTCGAGTGTTCGAAGGAAGCCGCACGCGTCGTCAAGCCCGCCGTAATGTGTTACGACAAAACTCGGACGAGTTAGTCCTGAGTGCGCAAGGTCGCGCAGCAATACGGTGTAGCGACGATAGAGCCTGCGACGCGGCAACGCCAAAAGTCACTGTTTTCACGCTTGTTTTCCGCTTGCTCGAGGGCAACTGCACGAAGATACTGAAGGGCCAACAAGTGATTGATCTCTACGATTAGGGCGCTTCCGGGTATTCAGTGGGTTTGAGGATAAAGTGCCGATCCAGCAAGGTGGAAGTAGATAGCAATTTTGAAGTGTTCACGGTTGCGGTATCCACGGGCGGAAACTCTGATTGCTTGCACGCGTGAATTCAGTCCCCCGGCCCTGACGGCAACAAGGGACCTTCGGCCCTAATTTTGGCTTGGCTGGCCGTATTAAAACTTTGGCGATACGAAAATTAAATTAGTTGTGCCGGGAGGAATGACGATGGGCATTATCCACGAACTGACTCCCCAAGGCGGCACCTACCAGGATACTTTCGTAGGACTACTCGCGGAAGAGAGTCTGCCGCGCAAGCGGGTACCTCAGGGCAGTTCTGACCCGCGTGAGGTCCGTAAACTCGTCAGCAACGAACTTTTGCTTGATGGCAACGCCGGCCAGAACCTCGCTACGTTCTGCACTACCTATGACGACGAGGATGTCCGCTATCTGATGGACCTCGCCATTAACAAGAACATGATCGACAAGGACGAGTACCCACAGAGCGCGGAAATAGAGAACCGGTGCGTGCACATGCTCGCGGACCTCTGGCACGCTCCGCACGCAGGAGCAACGATCGGGTGCTCGACGGAAGGGTCGAGCGAGGCGTGCATGCTGGCAGGACTAGCCCTGAAGTGGCAATGGCGCAAGGGTCGCCTCGCCCAGGGGAAGTCGACGGACCGGCCGAACCTGGTTTGCGGTCCGGTGCAGATTTGTTGGGACAAGTTTGCGCGCTACTTCGATGTCGAGTTAAGGCAGGTGCCCCTCACCGGCGACGGTCTCGGAATGGGCCCGGAGGACCTGGCGAAGTACTGCGATGAGAACACGATCTGCGTCGTGGCGACTCTCGGCGTGACCTTCACCGGGATCTACGAGCCGGTGCGCGAGCTTGCCGCTGCGCTCGATGACCTTCAAGGACGCACTGGCCTGGACATCCCGATCCACGTTGACGCGGCCTCCGGCGGCTTCATCGCTCCGTTTCTGCAGCCCGATCTGGAGTGGGACTTCCGGGTGCCTAGGGTCAAGTCGAT
>Ga0182014_10004118_pt1 | contig 16943 bp, 12 predicted proteins | sample 612S2DmetaG_FD_120489 | JGI IMG/M metagenome (GOLD analysis project Ga0182014, IMG submission 120489) | Permafrost microbial communities from Stordalen Mire, Sweden - 612S2D metaG | ecosystem: Environmental > Terrestrial > Soil > Wetlands > Permafrost | place: Sweden: Stordalen | collected... | reverse complement strand
GCGGCGGCCCTGGATGATGGATTCGGTCGGCATCCGGGACCGAGATACTCGAAAGGGGGCTGTGAGTCCCGTACAAAATGAAACAATCTGCGGGCAGCCTCATCCAACCGTCCCGTCAACCCCACCCCCCGCACCCCTTAAACTGCCGGCGGAACCCAAAATGAGAACTGCTGGGTCGGAAATGCGAAACGTCACCTCTGAGAACTGCGTCCCCGCCGTGTTGGCCACCGCGACCACGTCGTCTGTCCGCGGAGCCGCCACCAAGATGATCTCGCGATTGACCGCCATCACGTTGACCGTGCCGCCCTGGTGATCAATGTGGCGTCCCATCAGGTTAATCCGGCCCGGCGATCGCACGATCGCCACTTGCCGGTTCGCACCAAAGCGCCCCATGAATGCGCCCAATACCTTGCGGATTTGCTGCCAGGGAACCTCGTCCCCGTACAATTGCCGGAACTGCCGGCGGGCGGCTGCCGAGGGGTTTTGGAGCAAGCTGTCCCACTCGCCCGCCGCCGCCAGGGCTTCGCCATGATTCGTAGGCGCCTCAAAGGCCACCCGGCCCTGCCGCTGCCGATAGACCTCCTCGATTGCCAGCAGTTCCTGCGGGTTGTTGAACGCCATCAAATCACGCGCATCCTGGATTTCACAGCCCCCCACCCGCGCTGGTCTCTTGCGGTTGGCCAGGATCTGGAACACATCCGTCAGGTATTCCTCCTGGCTGGCGCGGCCCGACCTGAGCTGGCTGAGCGCGTCGTAGAGCACCGACGCGCGAAAGAGATACGTGGACAAATTCATCTGGTCGAAGCGCCCAAGCATTCGCGCCGCCAGCACCAATTCCTCCCCAACCTTCACGCACCCCTCCCGCTCCACCTGTGTAAACCGCTCCTCAAAATCGTCTCGTGTCAGCACCCCACCGTGCGCCATAAACTTTCGTTCACCCGAGAGCCGCCGACACTTCCCCCTCTCCCCTTCCGAAGGGGAGAGGGCCGGGGTGAGGGGTCCCTCTTTGCTTGTGGGCTCAAGTGCAAGGCAGGGTTGGGCGGAACCGTCACCCCAAGCCGACCTTGGACTTTGGACATTGGACTTTAGACTGGCCTCTAACCAAATCTCGCCAGCCACCACCCGCGCCGTCTTCTCTCCGCATTCTTCTGCCAGGATGCTCTCGACTCTTTTGCGGGGAAGGACCTCCACCTTGCGAAAAGCATCGCTGATCCTGGCCAGCGCCACCAGGCGCCGTCGCTCCGCCTCTTCCAGGATGCCCATGATATTGCCCCGCGAGGACTTGAGCACGATGCCGGCGCTGGAATTGGGCGGCCGCTTCGCCGTGGCCAGAGTCACATCCGCGCCGCTCTGCTCGTGCGCGGTCAGCAATCGCCGAATGACCCGGGGGTCAATCACCTTATCCCCGGCCACCACGAGCACATTCCCGTCGAACCGCATCCGTTCGAGCAACTCCGCCCCCCTGCGGGCGGCGTCGCCCGTGCCCAGCGGCTTGTCCTGGAAGGTGTAGGGCGTTCCGGGAAAACGTCGGTTGACAGTGGCCATGACACTCTCCGCCATGCTGCCCACCACGACCACATTGAACATGGCACCGCATATATTACATGTCTCCAGCGCGCGAATGATGACCGGGACGCCCAGCACCTCGAAGCAGACCTTGTGCTTGTCGCTCGTCCCCATGCGCGTGCCCTTGCCGCCCGCCAGAATGATTGTGACAAATGGCCTTTTCATATTTGCCCGAACGCCAACATTGGCGCGGAGCTTAAGCCACGGCTTGGGAATAGGCAAAGCCCGTTCCGTTCTCAGGGCCTGGTGAAATAGGGAACAATGAGAAAGCCGACATTATCTCCAATGGCGTCCAAAGGCAGGGAGGATGGGATTCATGGAAATACGCGATTCGGTTTGAATACCGGCCCAACCAGCGCTGTCAACATAAGGCTGAGTCTCGCTGGAGACGAGGTGGTGCGGCCGGAATCTCCAGTGGAGCGCCGCGAGAACGCAAGAGAAGCCCATGCGAAGCCCATGCGAAGCCCATGCGAACACCACCCTATCCATACCCTACCAATCCCGTGACAGCACGCTGTCAACACGCTTGATGCAAGCTCGACACGCCAGGCCTTCCCGGAGTCCCCAAACTTGAGTCAACGAGGTTATCCTGACCACAGACGCCAGGGGGAGTTGAGCGTTTGGCTTGGGGGCGCAGGCGCCGGCTGCATCGGCTGGGTCAACGACGGCGTAGGCGGCGTTCCCGGAGTGCGCCCGTCCCCGGGATGGGCGCACTCCGCCAACGCCATCCTCCGCGACTACCGTCCCATTTCGGCTGCATCAAATATTTCGATGCAGGGTGATTGTTTTTCGATTAACAGCGCGTATCTCCCGCGTGTTAGCGTGCCGGCATGAAAACTTCATCAGTCTCGCAAAGACGGTTCATCGTAAGTTCAGCGGTTGCGTTGTGTGTCATGGCCGGCGCAACGGCGTGGGCCCAATCCAAGGAGAATACCCTGCGGATTGGGGTGTATGATTCGCGCGCGGTTGCGGTCGCGTGGGGCAATTCAACCGAGTTCCAGAAGTCGCTGGACGCGGTCACCGCCGATTACAAGCAGGCCAAGGAGGCCAAAGACGACAAGCGGGTCAAGGAGATTGAGACCCAGATGAAAGCCAAGCAGCGGCGCGCCCACGAGCAGGGCTTCAGCACGGGCTCAGTTGCCAACATCATGGCCAGCGTCAAAGACACCCTGCCCGCCGTAGCCAAAAAGGCCGGCGTGGATGTCATCGTGAGCAAGTGGGAGGTAAACTATCAATCGCCTGAGATCAAGATAGTGGACGTGACCGATGACCTCGTGGCCCTCTTTCACGTCAGCGCCAAGGGGTTGGAATGGGCCAAGGGCATCAAGTCCCACGCGCCCGTTCCCAGCGAGCGGATCACGGATGATATGGATTGATTGCGGAGGAGCTTCAGAGCTTTGCCACGGACGCCGCAACTGTTTACATGAAGGAACAACAAGGCCACGCTAGAACGGCCTCTGGACATGATCCCAGAGCTTGGCGCTAGAGCAAAGTAACGAACTCCTCCTTGGTGATGCCCGCTTCGCGGATCAGCGCCCGTAATGTCCCCTTGGCCAACTCCGGATGATTGGGCCCCGTTAGCCGGCGCATCCTGGGGTGGCGCAATATGATGTGGCTGCCGGTCTGGTGATCCACCTGGTAGCCCAGCTTCTGAAACGCGCGGAGGCATCCTGGCCCGAGCAGATAGGCAGGCGGCTCATGCTGGAATCTCGACGATTTCCTCGCTGATGGGCGGCGGCAGCGGCTCGCCGTGTTGCTTGAGACTCGCCAGATATCCAGTAATGGCGTCCTTGATGTTTGCCAGGGCCTCCGCACGCGTCTTGCCTTGCGAAATGCAGCCGGGCAGCGCCGGACACTCCGCCACCAACACCCCGTCCTCATCCGGCTCAATGACCACTCGATACCTCATGCCGGCAATCTGGAATCGTAGCCCGGGAAAGTCAATCCCCGCCAGCCTGCGCAGTTGAATAAGGAATGTCCCTGACAACCGGCCAGGCACTGCTTAATCCTTAGCCGAAGTCGGCATGAGCCAAACATTTGAGAAGCTTTCACTCGCCGAAGCCTTGCGCGCCGCCCGCGATACCCGCTGCTTGGAGCTGGGCTGCGGCGTGCTGAGCCGCACGCCCAAGATCTTCCGGCAGCACTTTGGCGGCAAGCCAGCCTTGCTGGTGGCTGACACGAACACTTTCGCCGCCGCGGGGCAGGCCGTCTTCGAGGCGTTCCGCCGTGCCGGGCACGCTTGCCGCGAACCGTTTGTCTTCGCCGAGCCGCACCTCTACGCAGAACACCAGCACGTCGCCGCGCTGGAAGAGGCCCTGAGAGGACATGAGGCCATCCCCGTCGCGGTGGGGTCGGGCACCATTAATGACCTGACCAAACTGGCGGCGCATCGGGCCGGTCGGCCCTGCCTGGCGGTGGCGACGGCGGCCTCGATGGACGGCTACACCGCCTTCGGCGCCTCGATTGCTTGCCACGGCTCGAAGCAGACGATCAACTGCCCGGCGCCAGCCGCTGTCGTGGCTGACCTTGACGTGATTTGCGCCGCGCCAGCCGGAATGAACGCCGCCGGCTATGCGGATCTATTGGCGAAGACCACTGCGGGGGCCGACTGGCTGGTGGCGGACGCCCTCGGGGTGGAAGCCATTGACCGAACGGCTTGGGCCATCGTCCAGGGGGGTCTGCGGGAAGCGGTGGCCAATCCAGCCGGCGTGCGGGACCGAAACCTCGAAGCGCTGCGGCAATTGACCGAAGGCCTGATGCTCGGCGGCTTTGCGATGCAATCGGCGAAGTCCAGCCGGCCCGCCTCCGGCGCGGAACACCAGTTCAGCCACCTGTGGGACATGCAGCACCACGTCCACGAGGGGCGGACCCCATTGCACGGTTTCAAGGTCGGCATCGGCACGCTGGCCGTGGCTGGTCTCTACGAGTATTTGCTGGCCTGGAACCTGGAGGACCTCGATGCGGCAAGCTGTTGCGCCCGGTGGCCGGACGAGGTGGGTCGCGACAAGACGGTGCGGGCCTTGTTCAGCCAAGCCGATCTGACAGCGGTCGCGCTTTTGGAAAGCCGGACCAAGTGGGTGGATGCGGCGGGACTGCGCCGACAACTGGAGACGCTGCGACAGGTCTGGCCGGACCTGAAACGGCGTTTGCGCCAACAGCTCATCCCGAGACTGGAGTTGAAGGCCATGCTGCGCGCGGCGGGGGCGCCGGTCGAGCCCGAGGAAATCGGCATCTCGCGAGCGCGCCTGCGTCAAGCCTTTGGGCAGGCTTATTGCCTGCGCCGCCGCTTTACGGTGCTGGATTTGGCGGTGCGCGGCGATTTCCTCGAACCGGCCCTGGGCGAACTGTTCGGTCCCGGCGGCCCGTGGCCGGTCGGCGGGCTCTGACCGCTATACGCGTGCTTATGGGGACCTGCTGAAAGAAACACCCATGTGTTCGGGGTCTTCGGGCTGTACATGTTCCCATAAGTCAATCTGCCGATGCTGCGGGCGGTGGCCCAGCCTTGGCCGAGGGAGGGGCGGCCATGAAAGCACGCGCGCTTAAATCCGCCGTTGGCTTTTATTTTCGGAGCCGCCGTGGAAGTTCCATTCTGCTTGCGTTCTTTCTCGGTCCGCCGTAGAAGCCCGGCCATGTCTTGTCACATGAGAACTCAGAGGGGCGGGCATGGTGCGCAGCGATTTAGTAGTCGGTCTTCTGGCTGGTGCTGGCGGAGCGCGGGGTTGTTGCTCCTGTTAGCGGGCGGGGCGCCTGCGTTTGGACAGGCCAGCGTGCTCGATCACTCCTTCAAGGTGGGCCCGGGAGCCAATGACGCCGTTGACGGCCTGGTCGTGCAGGCCGATCAGCGCATCCTGGTGGGAGGAGAGTTCACAACCATTGGCGGCTGCTCCAATTCCTTTCTGGCCCGCTTAAACGCGAACGGATCCGTTGACGGGTCGTTTAACCCGTCAGGGCAAACGGATGGGGCCGTTTTATGCCTGCTCCAACAGCCGGACCGGAAGGTCCTGGTCGGCGGCAGCTTCGGACGCCTGTTGGGCCACACCCAGCCTGCCCTGGCCCGGCTGCTGGAGGACGGGTCGGTGGATGCAACCTTCGATACCAGCGCCGTGTTTAACACCAATACGGCCGTCTATTCCATGGCATTGCAAGAGGACGGACGGCTCCTGGTTGGCTATCAGGGATTGGTTGACTACTGGTCCCGCGTCGTGCGGCTCAATACCAACGGCGCGCTGGACTCCACGTTCGTCTGCACAAACCAGATCAGTGGCTATATCTTCGCATTGCTGCCCCAGGCGGATGGCAGCGTTCTGTTCGGCGGAAACTTTTTGGGCATAATGGGCAGCACCAACTACGCCCTTTTTCGACTGGAGCCGGATGGGCAGTTGGATGACACCTTTGACGCCGGGCTGGACATGTCCTCCGTCTTTAGTCTGGTCAGACAACCCGGCGGGCAGATCCTCGTGGGCGGCTTGCTCAACCGCACGGGCGCTTCCAACAGCGCTCCTCTGCTCCGTTTGACCAGCGATCTTCGATGGGATGAGGGTTTCAAGATCGACGCTCTCGGTGGCGTTGGAGGGGGAGGCTATATGGATCCGTCAATCTCCGCCCTGCTACTCCAATCGGACGGCAAACTCATTGTGGGCGGATACTTCTTCGAGGTAGCGGGCTATTGGCGTCGGCAAATTGTCCGGCTCACCCCCGAGGGTCGCGTGGACGGGTGCTTCGATCCAGGACTTGGGTTAGGGGGCACGGAGCCGGCCGGTCCGGTCAGGGCCCTGACTCTGCAATCAGATGGGAACATTCTGGTCGGAGGGTTATTCCAGGGGATTGACACGGCTTACGGCCAAGCCAATCTGGCGCGCCTCTTGCCCCAAAGCGACTGCGACTCGATCCGCGTCTATCTCAAGGGCGGAGATCAAGCGTTTGCGGCAGCGACCTTCCCCCCTGGAGGCACCAACTACCTGGAGGCGTCGGCCGATCTCACGCACTGGCAGACTATCCTTACCGACACCAGCCCGTATCTTTTTGATGGCTGGTTCTCGATGGCCATCGCGCCGCAGGCCTTCTTCCGGGCGAGGCAAGAGCGCTGAGCAGAGCGGCTCAGCCCTTAATCGTCACTGCTACTTCTTGGAACGAGAGTCCGGGCCGCTAGCCGACGGCGCAGGGGAGGCGGACTGGTGCTGATCGGAGGATGGCACTGAACGGATTTCAGCAGCTTGACGAGCACTCTTAGGCGCGTACAGGTGCGGATTAGAAGACGTTTGTGCAGCGGTGGGTGATGCCTGCCCGGCCATGCGGGCGTTGTTCAACGACGGCAAGCCCGCATCGGACCGGTAGCCGGGCGCGGAGCGAGCTCCCTGCTTCCAATTATCGGGGGCTTTCGGCGCTGCTGCGGTGGGCAGCACGGTCGGGCTCGGCTGGTAAGTCTTCGAGGCTGCCTGGGCCTGCGGAGCGGCAGCGGGTCGGGCGCTGCTCGACGGGGAGGATCTGGGGACCGCGGGCGTCGGCGCCGGCTGAGACGTCCTCGGGGCTGGTTGGTATTGCGGCGAAGAGGCGGGCTTCGCGCCGCTCGACCAGGAGGATGCTTTGGGCGTTGCTGGTGTCGGCGCTGGCTGAGTGCCCCTCGGGGCTGGCTGGTATTGCGGCGAGGACGCGGGCCTTGCACCGCTCGACCAAGGCTCGACTTTGGGCGCCTGTACTGACGGCCGGCTGGGGGCAGCGCCAGGAGCCGATCCGCTGCGGGTGACGGTGGCGGGGCGTCCCGCGCTCACCGGCGCAATGGGGGCATGCTGAATGACTGGGTGACCCGAATCGACTTTCTGGGCCACCATATGTACCGGTCTTGCCGGCGCCTGGAGCTGCGGCCGATAGACCACCGAGGCCGACCGGCTGGGCGTTCGAGCAGAGCCGGCTGGCAAATCACGGACGGTCGCCCTGGGGACCGGAACACGGGAGGCAGCCGTCACGCGCTCGATGGGAATGCCCCGATGCACGATGGAGTTGTTCACCACGACGTAGTTGTTGATGACGGTGGTCTGGCGGTAAATGGTCCTGACCCGGGCTGGCGGCAAGTAGTGATGGTTGAGGTCATGACTGCAGAAGTCGCCAAAACCGACGAAGGCAAAGGCGCCGATGCCGAGGCCAAAGTCGAAGCTCGCCCCCACACTGACGCCATTGTAGCGCCAGCCCAACCGCAGATCGAAGTCAGCGTGCGGTGGCAGCGGCGCCCAACCACAGGCGTCCCCACCCGACCGCCACGTTACCCAGGCCGGCCCCCAGACGCGGTCGGGCGTCCAGACCCAGCCGCAGCGCGGGTGCTGATACCAGCGCCCATAGTGAAACGGCGCCCAGCCCCACGAATAGTCGGACTGCCAAAACCACCCGGCGTCGCTGTAAACCCAGTGACCGCCATCGCAATAGGGCCGCCAACTGTGGGAGACCACGACCGTCCGGGGTTGCCAGCACCAGCCGTATCCTTCCAGCGACACCCAAGTGCCATAGGGCGACAGATCATTGTAGAAGTAGCTGACATCGGCAGGCGCAGTGGTGTCATAAGCCGGTGCCGGAGCGGCGGCCTGCGGCGGCGGCATTTCTGGCGCCGCGGGGGCCGGGGTGGCCGGCGTTTGCCATTGATAAGTTAAGGGGGCGCTGCCGGGCTGCCCTGCCGGTGCCGGGGCTGCCGGCGCAGATGGCTGCGGTTGGCTCCGCAACGCGCTGTCATGGCTCAGCATCGCCGAGGTCACCTGCGGGGACAGGCCGATGTCTTTAAGATAAAGAACATCGTCAGCGGACAGGTTGAAGGCGGCCTGTGAATTCTGGATGTAGGCCAGGACCACATCGTCCCCAACGCCCGAGCCGGCCAACCGGACGACTTCGGCAGCCCCTGGTGAGAGATTGACCGGCACCGCTGCCTGAGCTTGTTCCGGAGCGCCTGGAACTGGCGTCCCCGGCGTTTGAGAGTATGTGGCCAGCACTGGCAAGGCCAACGCGACAACCAACCCGACCCATTTTGTGTTTTTCATAAGATGCGCACCCGCGTTCTTTATTAACCTATTAGACCGAGCCCCTGCCACTTTATTCAGGCACCCGTACCCACTAATATTGCAAAATATCGTCAGGGCACGCCATAAAATTCGTGGCGTCATGGTAACCGGTCAGTGATGGCGGGCCGGAGACCGGTGCTCCAGCACCCGGCGGAGAAACTCGGCACTTGTCGGTGCCCCGGCTTTGGCCGTTTGCCCGTATCCCGCGTCTGAGCGGCCCATCCGAAGCCAGCTCGGCGCCCCAAACAGCCAAACCTCTAGCCACCGGTTCCTCCAACCCTGCACCCGACCATCACGCGGGCCTCCCGTTCTCCTCGCCGTCTCCTCACCGTAGTACCTCTTATCCCTGATAAGAGGTACTACGGTGAGGAGACGGCGTGTGTCCCATGACTCCCCGGCACGCATAATCGGCTTGGCTCACATGCTAGCGTTTGCCTACATGAATAAGCGATATATGGGCGCCGCGTGCCCCCACGCGGCGCCTAACGCGAATCTCTGCAATTAGGCGCTAAAAGCTCAAGCGGCGTGTCCCAATATGGGACATCTCGCCACCGCACCACCCGGAACCCTGTCACCTTCTACACCTTGGTGGTTGCCAGTGGATGACTGCCCCGGCTGATGGCGTGCAGGCGACAATCTGCGCTGGCATTGGAATAGCCAGCGGCCCAGCGCCCCGCGTGCTTCATTATCACTCGCTGCGGATCGCCTGGACCGGGTCGAGGCGCGAGGCGCGCAGGGCGGGAATCATTCCGGCAATCAATCCCACCACGATGAGAATCGTGCTCGAAATCAGGAGGGCGGATACGGAGACGGCGAGGTGGATGTCGCTGCGCCCGGAGGTATCTTCAAACAGCGGGCCGAGAAAGGGGAGTGTACCGATCGATTTGACCAGCAGGGCAGCCAGCACGAAGCCCAGCAGGCCGCCAGTGAATGTCAGCACCAGGCCTTCGATGAGAATCTGAAACAGGATGTGCCGGCGCCGCGCCCCGAGCGCCTTGAGCACCCCGATCTCCCGCGTGCGTTCGGTGACCGACACCAGCATGATGTTCACGACGCCGACGGCCCCGATGCTTAGAGTGAAGGTACCGATGATGGTCAGCAGAATCTTCAGGCCGAGGCTCACACTGGTAATGATGGCCAAGAATTTATTCCACTCGATGATGGTTACTGCCCGGGTGTCGTTCACGTTGAAGTTATGCGCGCGCGCCAGCGCGGCGCGAACGTCCTTCTCAATCCGATCCCGGAACTGGTTGCTCGCCGGCAGCAGCACAATGTCCTGCAGATAATGGGTATCGATCATGCCGGAGAACGTCGTGAAGGGAATGAAAGCGGTCAGGTCGTCCGGAGGCTCGTAATTGGTGATCTGGGTCTTCTTTTCCAGCACACCGATGACCGTGAAGCGGACACCGCCGATCTTAAGCTCGCCGCCGAGGGCGGGCAGACCGCTGAACAGCTCGTGCCTGAGGTTCTCGCCAATCACCACAACCCGCCGGCGCTGCAAGACGTCCTCCTCGGAGAGAAACCTGCCCGTGGCGATAGCGGTATTGCGAATTCTCTCGTACGACGCATAGACGCCGGCGACACTATAGCTGCGGGTCCGCTCGTTGAAGACGAGCGGGAAGAAATGCCTGACTTCGGGTGAAACGGCTTCGACCGTCGGCACTCCTTCCTGGATGGCGGTGACGTCCTTGAGTTCGAGCATCACCGGGCGTCCGGATCGCTCACCGCCCGCCTGCATGCTCGTTTGGCCCGGAAACACCACTACGAGGTCTTTGCCAATCTGCAAGAAGGCTTGCGTGAGCGCTCGCTCAAACCCCTGTCCGTATGAAAGCAACAGCATCAGGGACGCCACCCCCCAAATGATGCTGAGCATGGTGAGCGCGGACCGGAGCCGATAGTAACTCAGCGCGCCCAGAGCCTCGGCAAAGATGTGACGAATCATTCGTACCTCAGGGCTTCGACCGGAACCAGAAGCGAAGCGCGCCTGGCGGGGTATAGGGCTGACAGAATCCCGACCAGCACCAACGTGCTGAAAGCGATCAACGCTGTCTTGGACGACACCGGCAGCCCGGCAAACAAGGCCGGCAGCGGCAGCCGGCTCACCGCCGAGCAAATGGCCCAGGCCACCACCAGCCCCGCCAGCCCACTCAAGACAGTCAGAGTGACCGCTTCGAGGAAGAACTCGAAGAGGATCCTTCCCGGCGTGGCACCAACGGCCTGCTTGACGCCAATTTCCCGCGTTCTTTCGGCCACCGAGACCAGCATGATATTCATCACCCCGATCCCGCCTAATCCCAGAGTGATGAACGCCATGAAGCTGAGGAACAGCTCCATGGAGTCATAGATGTGACTCACCATCTGCGCCATCTGGACGGTATCCCAGCACCAGATGGCTCCTTCGTCGGCTGGTTCAAAGCCGTGGCGCCGGCCCAGCAACCGCCTGACCTGCTTTACGGCCTTCAGATGATCGTCCGGTGTGACCGGCACGATCAGGAGGTTGTCGATGTGGCCGGGGCCGATGAACGGGCGCGGGTCCGGGAAGTGCCTGGCCATTGCGCTGTAGGGAATCAATACTTTGTTGCCGTCGAGACCGTTGTAAGAGTTGTTTTGCTCCTTCTTGGCCAATTCACCGATGACTTTGAATGGTATGTCCTGGATATAAACCTGTGCGCCCAGCGCCTCGTTGCCGGCGAACAGTTGCTTCTGAACATCTTCGCCGATGACGCAAACGCTGCGGGCCTCCTCCATGTCCTCTTGTGAGATATGCCGCCCGCTCTCCAGTTTCATGGAGCGAATCTGCTGATAGACCGGCGTGATGCCGTGGGTGGAGAAGACGCCTGAGTTGTATCGGCTTCGGGCCGGAAGCGATGACGCCAACTCCGCGGTCGCATACCGGACGAGGTAGCACTCCTCCTCGATGGCGCGCACGTCTTCGTAGGAGAAACGGACGTCATGTCCAGCGCGCTGTCCCCCCGCCTGGCGGGCAGTTCGACCCGGCCACATAATGACGAGATCGGTGCCCATGGAGGAGAGCATGTTGCGGTATCCGGACTTGAACCCTTCCCCAATGGCGATCATGAAGACGATCGAGGCGATGCCCCAGGAGATGCCGAACATGGTCAATGTGCTCCGGAGCTTATGCGCCCAGATGTTGCGCAGCGTCTGAACGAGGATTTCGCCGGCGAAGGTCACCTTAGGGCAGAACCAGCTTCTCGCCTTCCCTCAGTCCCTCAAGCACCTCTGTCCGCTGGCCGTTGGAGATGCCGGTCTTGATCGGCGCCTTGACCCACCCTTGCCGCGCGGCCGGCGCCAACCGCTGCACCGAAACCTTCTTGTCCTGGTCATACACCAGCGCCGCCTCCGGCACGAGCAGGGCATTCTTGTGCTCCTCCAGGACAATCTCCGCGTTCGCCGTCATATTGACCCGGAGCCTGCCCTGCGGGTTCAGGATGGAGACCCGCACCTCAAAGGTGGTGACGTTGTTTTGCTCCCGGCCCATAGGCGCAATGCGCTTCACGACGCCCTCGAATGATTCGTTGGGATATGACTCGATCTTAGTCCGGACGCGCTGCCCGCAATCCGCCTTGCCGATGTCCGCCTCATCGACATCGCCTTTGATATAGACGCTGCTCACGTCGCCGAGCGTCATAATCAATGTGGCCGCGCTGCCCATATTCAGAATTGAGGAAACCGCGTCGCCCACTTCTGTGGGCCGGGTGAGGACGATGCCTGAAAAGGGCGCGCGGATCGTGGCATAGCGAAGGGTTTCTTCAGCGCGGTCGAGCACCGCTTTGGCGGCGGCGACGCGCGCGCGGGCTTGCTCGACCTGCGCGCCGGCGGTTTGCACGGTGGCATCGAGCAGTTGCTGGCGGTTCTTGGCCACCTCGTGGGCGCGCGTGGCGTCGTCCAGTTGTTGCTGCGAGGCAATCTTCTGCCTGAACAAGTCCTGCATGCGGACAAAGTCGCGCCGGGCGAACTCCAAATCGGGATTGGCCGCCTCTATTCGCGCCTTCGCCTCGGCGGCAATCGCAGCCTGCAAATTGGCGGCTTCCCCATCCCGCGTGGCTGAGGCTTCGCGGACCTGGGCCTGCAGATCCACTTTATCCAGCTCCGCGAGGATCTGTCCGTTCGTGACGCTGTCCCCCACGTCAGCCAGCAGGGTCAGGATGAGCCCGTTCGCCTTGGCTTTCACCTCGACTTTAGATAGCGGCTCGATCTTGCCGCGGGCAACCACGGAGCGAGCGATATCGCCCCGTTCGACCGCAACGATCTTCTCCGGTGCTATCGGTTTGGGTCTCCTGAGGGCGGCCAGCCCAGCCAGGCCGACGACCAGCAGAAGCACGACTACACCCACCATGATGACCAATCCTCGACTCCACCTCAGTTTCATACTCTACCTTTACTGATTTTTGGGAGAAAGTTACGCGTCGACGTTACGGTCATTTAAGAAAGGCTGGCTGCTCGTCTTGCTCACGAAGCGAACCTTATCAAGAGGTGGAATCACGTCCAGCGTCGAATCGCCTCGAACGTGCCTTAAAGCCAGTTTGTGATTCAGCGATGGCGATTCCAGGCTAGCGCTAATGGGGCGAGAGCCAGCTCGGCCAGCGGGAGCACCAGGAACCCGGCCAGTGCGGCCCAAACCCAAAGTTCGGATTTGTGCATGGCGAGACAAACCAGGCCTCCGTAGCCGGCGAGGAACAGGCCGCACACGAACCAGCCCCCTGCGGTCCAACCGACCGCCCAGGGCGTGATCGCATTTCGACGCAATCCCCAGGCAAAGGCGCAAATCGAGAAGACGATCTTGGCCGCCAACAGCCCGATCAAGAGTCCGGGCAACCAATGCAGCAGCACTCTCCTCAAATCCTGGTCGATGAAGGCAAATCCACCCAGCAGGATCAGCCCGGTATAGAGAACAGCCGATTTACAGAGGAAAACCGTGACGATCCATTGGCGCCCAGTCAATACCGCCCCAATCCCGGCTACCATATTCTTCCATGTCAAAATAACCAACAGGAGCAATAGGGGCACGCATCCAATTGCGAGTGCCGCAGGCCCATACGGGGTGACGGATGCAGCCTTTGAAAAGAGGGTTCCCGTCCCCATGATCATCAGGCAGATACAAGCTCCGGCTAGCGTCAACAGCCAGGTCAAGACACTCGCCGCCAAGGCCATCACCAGCTTTGCCATCACAAAGCCGCCATCGGTCATGGGACGGACAGCGATATAGACCGGCAGCTCACGCGTGGAATCGAGCGGATCGAACTTCCCCAACGCGTGACCTACCACGCCGGAAAACAGGAGGGGCATGAGTACCAGAATGCTGAGAATCAACTCCGGCGGGGGAGGGTTAGGGGCTCCGAACTTCGTGGTCGTTATGAGAGCGATTGGAACAACCAGCAGCGCCAGCCCGCCGGAGAGACCAGGGAGCCGCCATCCTTGCCTTCGCCATTCCAGCCAGAATTGCGCTCCAAAGGCGGAATGAAATTTCCTGCGCCGGCTCCAGGCCAGGGGGGAACGAACGCGGCTCCAGAACCTGTCAATCGAGGACGGGCCATCCCATTTTCCCTGGCGCACCAGCTTCAACCCAACCCATGCGGCGGGCACAACGGTGGCGAGCAGGACAATCAGGATCGGCCACCGCCACCTCGTCAAAGCATTCACAGGCATCATCGGCAGGGCACCGAGCAAGAAGTGCGTCGCGGCCATCGTGAGGTCGATAACCACCCTGCCCTTAAGCGATGGAAGGCTCCAGGCGAGAGTCTGCATCCACCAAAAGAAGGAGAGCAGCACCGTGCCTATCCAAAGCAGATTGGACGCGGGAACGGCAATCAGGTGCCGCACGACCAATTGAGTCCATAGTGCAAACACCGCCAGTACGATCGCGCCGCCATAGAGCATTGGCACCAGGACAAGTCGGGTGGTGCTGAGCGGCTTCAACAACAGCCGCCCCGGAAAGCCAAGCTGCACTCTCCCGGCATCAAACTCGATGTAGCCGAGGCACGCCAACAAAGCAATGAACGATCCGGAGAAGCAGCCCAACGAGATCAAGTACACGAATCCCACTGCGTTTTCGGGCGCGCCGTGCTCCTTCCAGCAAACAAGGCACGCGCTCGCGGCCAGAGCGAGTCCGCTACACGGGAAAACCCCTTTGTGCCGGCCCCAGATTTCCCAGAGCATGGCACCGGTGGGCGTTCGCACCGCAAGTCTTCCCACATCCATAAATCAGCCTCTCTTGCCGCCGGCTCGCGCCACCAGAATCTCATCCAGCGTCGGAGTTCGTTGCTCAACCACGCGGGCGCCAATCAAAGCGGCCGCCGTTTCGAGTTCGAGGTGCGAGCCGCCGAATAACACCCGCCATTCGGAACCTGAGCCGGCGACCGCATGCGCGCCGGCCACAACCGGCGGCTTCGCCGGCGGCTCCGCAAAGGCCAGCACCGCCGAAATATGTCCGCGCCGCACTTCCTCGATGCTGCTGTTCAATACCACCCGTCCGCGCTGGAGCATGACAACGTGATCGGCCACCCGTTCCACTTCGTCGAGCAGATGAGAGGAGAACAGAACGGTTCGACCTTCCTCGGCCACCACGCGAATGATCGCCTCCAAAATGTCCCGCCGAACCACGGGATCGAGACCCGAGCTTGGTTCATCCAGGATCAGAAGGTCCGGACGGTACGCCAGAGCCGTCATCAAGCCGGTCTTCGCCTGCTGCCCTTGCGACAGGGTCTTGATCTTCTGCGCCGGATCAAGTTGGAATTGTTCCAAGAGCTGTCCGGCATATTGCTCATCCCACCTCGGATAAAATGCCTGCGTATAGCGCATAAACTCGCCTACCCGCATCCAGCCGGGCAGGTCGCGCCGCTCTGACAAATAACCCACGCGGCCCAAAACACCCACCGGATCAAGCACCGGATCGCGATCAAAGACCCGCACGGTACCCGACTGCGCTTTCAACGAGCCCAATAGGTGTTTGATCAGCGTCGTTTTCCCAGCACCATTTTCGCCCACCAAGCCCAGGACGGTGCCGCGCGGGACGATCACCGACACGTCGTCGAGCGCTGCCTTGGCTCCAAAATGGCGTGACAGCCGGCTGACGGCGATGGCGGCCTCGGCTGATGAGGAAGGGTATGGCACAAACTTCAATAGGTTCTGCACTTGTAGTTGAGACAATTCATAGGCTGATTCGGCACGATCTTAGCCAATGGCCCTCCAGCCCTGCGAATGGAGTAACCTTAATGCGCCGGGCGTGGGCGCTTTTTGGAACTGCCACCATGCTGGTCTCCCTCTCATCGCCAGCGGAGCGCGGGCAGGGTTGGGGAGAGGGGCACAATCGCTGAGGCAGACAAAGGCAACAGTTGCCTCCCGGCGTGACGGCCTCCTCTCCCCCAGCCCTCTCCTCCAAAGGAGGAGAGGGAGCCCGGCTGCCCCCCAGGCCGTCGTATAGGGTTCCGCGGACTTAGACCGCCGCGAGCAGCCAACATCCAACATCCAGCTTCGAGAGCGGAGTAGGGGAATTCGTCGTGGTCTCCCACCGTGTGCTGGCCGGATACGCGTCATGCACAGACCGTAGATATGATCGGGAGGCCGGGGGTTGACTGCGGCTGGGGTGCGGCGACTTCAACGTTAAAGCTTGGGCGGCGGACGGTTACGCGCCTGGAAATTGCGCGGGAAGCGCTATTGGGTACGGATCGTATCCCTAGCGGATGCATGGTGTACGGCTATCCAGTACCTAGCCACCTCCTATCCGCTACCTATCCAACACCTATCCGACACCTATCCGACACCTATCCGACACCTATCCGACACCTATCCGACACCTATCCGACAAACCGTAAATGCTTGGAATCTTGGCATTTATGGCTTTCGGGGAGAAGCCACACTAAAGACACCACCAGACGAAAGCAGAAAAGTGGAGCAAGGATGAGGGATGAAACCTGAAAGCTGAGAATTGAAAGCTGCAAAGTCGCCTAAAGCCAGGCACATGCGAGGTACAAACCGCCCCCAAGCCGGTCGCGGGCAACGGCGGCTGTTAGCGGTGGCCCAGGCGTTCGAGCAGCTTTCCGTGGATGCCGCCGAAGCCGCCGTTGCTGAAGACGACCACGACTTCACCGCCTTGCACGCCTTGCGCGACGTGGGCCACGATGGCATCTACGTCGGGCAGGTAGGCAGCGTCTTTGCCCATCTCTTTCAAATCCTGCATCAACCGAACGGGGTCGAGGCGTTCCTCGGGCGCCAGCAGTTCCAGCCGGGCCACCTGGGAGACTACCACCGCGTCGGCATCCGCGAAGGCGCTCGCCAGCTCGGCTTGGAAGACGTTGCGGCGGGTCGTGTTGGTGCGCG
>Ga0182014_10004115_pt1 | contig 16951 bp, 17 predicted proteins | sample 612S2DmetaG_FD_120489 | JGI IMG/M metagenome (GOLD analysis project Ga0182014, IMG submission 120489) | Permafrost microbial communities from Stordalen Mire, Sweden - 612S2D metaG | ecosystem: Environmental > Terrestrial > Soil > Wetlands > Permafrost | place: Sweden: Stordalen | collected... | reverse complement strand
TTTTTTTTGCTCACTTTCGAAAGCGCCCATCATGATGGTCCTGGATCATTCGCCCCCCCCGGCAGTCGTTCTCGTCGTCGAGGACGAGATGCTGCTGCGGATGCGCGCGGTCGATATGGTGGAAGATGCCGGTTTTACCTCGGTTGAGGCGGTGGACGCCGATGAGGCCGTCGCAATTCTGGAGTCCAGATCCGACATCGCGCTGATCTTCACCGACATTCAAATGCCCGGCAGCATGGATGGCCTGAAGCTCGCCCACGCGGTGCATGAGCGCTGGCCACCGATCAAGATCATCCTGGTGTCCGGGCAGTTGAAGCTGGCGGACATCGATATTCCCGCCGACAGCCTGTTTTTCGGCAAACCGCTGGAGCCCAAGGCCATGATTGCCCAGATGCAGCGCATGATCAGTCCCGGTTGATGCCCGCGCAGTCACGCGGGAAAGGCCTTGATCGGGCCATTTGCAGCAAAACGCGTCTCAATTGATCTGACCGGAACCCGACTTATGGTGATATAGTTAGCCATGTTCAAAATCGATGACCATGTGGATGAGCTGAGTTCGAACGGCGCGGTGCATCCCCCGGAGTTTCTGGAGGCGGAGAACGTCAGCCTGCGGCTGTTGCTGGCGCAGGCCGCAATCGATGCCCGGGAGTTGCTCGCTCAGGCCGGTATCGACGCCAAGGAGCGCGAGGCGGCCGACAAGCTTCAGAAATTGATCCTGGAAGAGCTTCACCACCGCATCAAGAATACCCTGGCGACGGTCAGCGCGATCGCCTCCCAGAGCTTGCGCAACGTGCCGGGCGCCGAACACGCGCAGCACGCCATCGAAGGCCGGCTGCTGGCGCTGGGGCGGGCCCACGATCTTCTGTTGCAGGCGAGGTGGACCAGCGCGGATCTGGGGAAGATCGTTCGCGGTGCGACCGAAGCCTTCGACAATCCCGATGCGCCTAAATTCACGATTGCGGGACCTGATGTCCGGGTGACGTCGGGAGCCGTGATTGCGATCGCAATGACCCTCAACGAGCTTTGCACCAACACCACGAAATTCGGCGCCTTGTCGGTGCCCGCCGGCCGCGTCGACATCGTCTGGACACTCGATCCCGCCACGCAGCATCTGCACCTGAAGTGGACCGAGAAGAACGGCCCCGCGGTTCAGGCTCCGGACAAGCGCAGTTTCGGCACGCGTCTGGTCGAGACACTTGGCAAGCAATTGAAGGGCGACGTCCATCTGGGGTATGAGCCCAGCGGCTTTGTCTATGCATTCGATGTGCCGTTGGCATCGCTGGCCTCGAAGGCTTCCGAATAGCCAGGGGCGGGCCCTTGATAGGGCCGAGTGAACTGGCCGTGTCGCGCCCTGGAGCCGGACATCTCGCTGCGCCTTTGGATATTCAGTAAACAGCTCGTGGAACCATTGAGCGGCGAACGCATTGGGCCCGTAACGACGTCTGAACGCCGTGGCCGAAGGATGCCACGCATCAGGTGCGATGGATTCCGGCTTCGATAGCCGCATTTTTCCGAATCTTCTGCAGGAGGCTGCCGGTGTCGGCAGCGCCAGATCGGCCAGCAGCGCTGGGCGAGACCATCAACCAATTCACCTGAAAGGGCCCGGCCATGAATATCGCGATGCCGACAAAGCCAGCCAATCCCAGTCCCGCGGCAACGATGAAGGCGCTCGTCTATCAGGGGCCGGGAAAGAAGGCCCTGGAAGACCGTCCCAGGCCGGAAATCGCCGCGTCCACCGACGCCATCGTCAGAGTCACCAAGACGACGATTTGCGGCACCGACCTGCACATCCTCAAGGGTGACGTCGCGACCTGCAAGCCGGGCCGTATTCTCGGCCATGAGGGTGTCGGCATCGTCGAGCAGGTCGGAACGGCGGTGACGGCATTCAAGGCGGGAGACCATGTTCTGATCTCCTGCGTCAGCGCCTGCGGAAAATGCGAATATTGCCGGAGGCAGATGTATTCGCACTGCACGACCGGCGGCTGGATCCTCGGCAACACCATCGATGGTACGCAAGCCGAGTTCGTCCGCATTCCCTACGCGGATACGAGCCTTTATCCCATTCCCGCCAGCGCGGATGAAGAGGCGCTGGTGATGCTCAGCGACATCCTGCCGACCGGCTTCGAATGCGGCGTGCTCAATGGCAAGGTTGCGCCGGGAAATACGGTGGCCATCGTCGGAGCCGGCCCGATCGGGCTCGCAGCACTGCTCACCGCGCAGTTCTACTCGCCAGCCGAGATCATCATGATCGATCTCGACGACAACCGGCTTGAAGTGGCCAAGCGCTTCGGCGCCACGGCGACCATCAACAGCAGCGATGGCAAGGCATGGGAGGCGGTCATGAAGATGACCGACAAGCGCGGCGTCGACACCGCCATCGAGGCGGTGGGTATTCCAGTCACCTTCGAGCTGTGCCAAAAGCTCGTCGCGCCGGGCGGCACCATCGCCAATATCGGGGTGCACGGAAAGAAGGTCGATCTCCATCTCGAGGAACTTTGGGATCGCAACATCTCGATCACCACGCGGCTGGTCGATACAGCTACCATTCCGATGCTGTTCAAGACTGTCGGGGCTCGCAAGATCGATCCCAAACGCCTGATCACGCATCGCTTCAAGCTCGACAACATCCTCGATGCCTACGAGACCTTCGGCAACGCCGCCAAGACCAAGGCGCTCAAGGTCATCATCGAGGCCTGAGCGCGATGACTTCCGGCTCCCTGTGGGAGCCGGATCGATTCCAGGGGCAGGCGACATCGTTCTGGGCACGTTTTCGCTGCCAACAGGTCGAACGGGGCTTTTCGGCTGATCGTGGTGGCCTGACGACCTGAAATCACCGAACTGATCGATCGACATTTTGAAAGCAGGACGTCATGGAAAATTTCATCCGCCGCGAAAATCTGACCATCTTCAGGCGGCGTCTGGCTGAAACCGACAACGATGCCCAGCGGCAAATATTGTTGAAGCTGCTGGTTGAGGAAGAGGCGAAGGGCGGCACGCGCACGGCTGACACCGCAGCAGGCTAACTCGGTCCTATCGGCGGAGATGGTTTGCGCGGGGCGGCCGCTATTGTTCAGGCACGTTGGCGGTCTTGACGACCATGCTCCATTTATCGATCTCGGAATCGACGAAATTGACAAAGTCCTGGCCGAACAATTTGCCGGGCTCGACGCCCTCGGTTGCGAATTTTTCACCCAATGCCGGCGTCGCCAAAATCTCCTTCATGGCCATGACCAAGCGGGTATAGGCGGGATTGTCGTTGGCTGCCGGCATGTACAAGCCGAACCAGGCGATCGACTCGAACCCCTTCAAACCGGATTCGTCCAGTGTCGGCACCTGCGGCAGCGAGGCCGCCCGCGTCATGCTGGTGACGGCAAGGACGCGGATATTGCCGGCCGCGGCCGCCGGCAGCACCGTCGTCAATGTATCGAACATGATCGGAATATGCCCGCCGAGCAGATCGTTCATGGCCGGAGCGGCGCCCTTATAAGGGATATGAACGATATCGATCCCTGCCATCTGCTTGAACAGTTCGCCCGATAGATGGTTGGCGCCGCCGACGCCCGAGGAACCGAACGACAATTTTCCGGGATCTTTCCTGGCCATCGCGATCAGTTCGGCGACGGTGTTGGCCGGAAAGTCCTTGTTCACGAACAGGGCGTTTGGCGCGGTCGCGACCACGGCGATGGGAGAGAAATCCTTCCGGGTATCGTAGGGCAGCTTGCGATAGAGGCTCGGATTGATGACGTGATGCGTCGCGGTCAGTAACAGCACGCTGCCGTCGGCCGGCGACCTTGCCACGTATTCCGAGCCGATGGTGCCGGATGCGCCGGCGCGGTTTTCGACCATGGTCGTGACGCCGAGCTTTTCGGCAAGAGACTGGGCGACGAAACGCGCCAGGATATCGGTGGTGCCGCCGGCCGGGAACGGCACGACGATCCTGATCGACTTGACCGGAAAATCCTCCGCGCAAGCCCCGCCGATGCCGCCAAGCGCCGCAAGCAACCACAATACCGACACCGCGATGAGCTTTCTCATGCCGGACCTCCTGCCCGAAGGCGCGTCATGAACCGGACGGCACAAGCGGAAATTCCACCATCGCCTCGCCGGTGGCGACTTTCTCGTCGTTCTGGTTTCGCACCAGGACGTCGATCAGCACCCAGCGCGATTTCTGCGTTGCCTGCTTCGCCTTGACGATTCCGACGGGCTGAATGGTGTCGCCCGGCCGCACCGGCTTGATCCATCGGGTCTCCAGGCGGCGGTGGACGGCGCCTGCGGGATAGGCCCAATCGGTCAGCATGCGGGTGATCAAGCCAAAATTGTTCATGCCATGCATGATGATGCCGCCGAAATTCGTCTTGCCGAAACTGTTCTTCATGTAGTCGTCGTCGAGATGCAGCGGATTGTAGTCAAGCGAGCCGTCGCAGAACAGGCGAATGGATTCCCGCGTGACTGCAAATTTCGGCCCGTCGATGCTGTCGCCGGTCGAGAGAGTGTCGAATGTCGTGGTCATGTCGGATTTCCCTTACATCGGCCGAATGGTCTGGCCGCGCCCGGAGCAGATGACGTCGCCATGCTGATTGAAGAAGACGTTGTCGTGCACGACGAACAGCCGTTCGCGCTTGATGAACTTGTCGAGCGCGCGCGCCTGCAAGGTGATGGTGTCGCCTGGCCGCGCGGGTTTGTTGTAGCTCCATGACTGGCCCGCATTGACGGTGCCCGGCGTCCGCATCCAGTCGTCGGCCGGCGTGCAGGCGAACATCAACAGGATATGGATCGACGGCGGAGCAATCAGGCCGCCATACGGCGTGGTCCGGGCATAGGCTTCGTCGAAATAGAGCGGATGGTCCTCGCCGACCGAGCGGCAATAGAGCTGTATCGCTTCTTTGGTCAGCGTGTAGGGCAGCGTCTTGCGCGGCTCGCCGGGAATGATGTCGTCCCAGACCTTGCGCAGGTTGGCGTCCTTCCAGAAATCGGTTTCGAAGGATTGCGCTTGCGGCATCGTTGTTCCTCCCGGTATTGTTCGCCTGGCGAACTGTATCGTCGCTCTGTGAACAATATGCCCGGCCGATGCGGGGGCTGGCAAGTCAGGAATTCGCGATGGCCAAGGACAGCGACGGATTTGTACGCGCGATCGCCCGGGGGTTCGCCGTCGTCGAAGCGCTGGGCCGCCCGCCGGGACGGCATACTCTGTCCGAAGTCGCCGTCATCGCCGAAGTCAATCGCGCAACCGCGCGACGTGTGCTGGCGACGCTCGTTGCCCTGAAATATTGCGAGGCGGAGGGCCGCTATTTCAGCCTGCGTCCCCGCGCGCTCGGGCTCGGACTGTCCTACCTCAACGCGCTGCCCTATTGGGGCTATGCGCAGCGCGCGCTGGAGGATCTGCGCAACGAGGTCGGCGAATCCTGCGCGCTTGCGGTGCTGGACGAGACCGAGATCGTCTATGCCCTGCGCTTGCCGGCTCGCCGCATCCTGTCTGCCAACCTCGGTATCGGCAGTCGCCTGCCGGCACATCTGGTGTCGCTCGGCCGGGTCATGCTGGCATCGCTGCCCAGGGACAAGCGGGCCGCGTATCTGAGGTCCGTCGAATTGACGGCCGTGACCGCGCGGACCGTCACCGATCCGGTTGCGCTGGACGCGCAGCTCGACGTGGTGGAAGCGCAAGGGCACGCCTGGGTCGATGGCGAACTCGATCCGGCGATCTGCGGGATTGCCGTCCCGCTGCGGGACCACGCGGGACGGGTGGTCGCGGCCATCAGCATCAATACCATTTCGGGCATGGTGAGCGAGGCGCAGGCGAAGAAGAAGTTTCTCGTTCCATTGAAGCGGACCGCCCAGGAGATCCGGAGCCAGATGACCGCGGTGAGCCCGAACTTCGGCCGGGCTCGTCCACGCTTGTTGGAATGAGCGATCGAGCCATTCCGGCGGACCCTGGTTAGCTCCGCAAGCCCGGCGCCTCCTGGCCCGTGCGCGCCACATATTCGGTGTAACCGCCGCCATATTGGTGGATGCCTTCCGGCGTCAGCTCCAGTACACGGTTGGACAGGGCGGCCAGGAAGTGGCGGTCATGCGAGACGAACAGCATGGTGCCCTCGTATTGCGACAGCGCCGTGATCAGCATCTCCTTGGTCGCGATGTCCAGATGGTTGGTGGGCTCGTCCAGCACCAGGAAGTTCGGCGGGTCGAACAGCATCAGGGCCATCACCAGCCGCGCCTTCTCGCCGCCGGACAGCACCCGGCATTTCTTCTCGACGTCGTCGCCGGAAAAGCCGAAGCAGCCGGCCAGCGCGCGCAACGAGCCCTGGCCGGCCTGGGGGAAGGAATCCTCCAGCGACTGGAACACCGTGCGCTCGCCATCCAGCAGATCCATGGCGTGCTGCGCGAAATAGCCCATCTTGACGCTGCCGCCGAGCGCCACCGAGCCATCGTCCGGTGGCGTGGTGCCCGCCACCAGCTTCAACAGCGTCGACTTGCCGGCGCCGTTGATGCCCATCACGCACCAGCGCTCCCGGCGGCGGACCATGAAGTCCAGCCCGTCATAGATCAGCCGGTTGCCATAACCCTTCTGCACCCGCTTCAGGCTCACCACGTCTTCGCCGGAGCGGGGGGCGGGCAGGAAATCGAACGACACCGCCTGGCGGCGCCTCGGCGGTTCCACCCGTTCGATCTTCTCCAGCTTCTTGACCCGGCTCTGCACCTGGGCGGCGTGCGAGGCGCGCGCCTTGAAACGTTCGATGAACTTGATTTCCTTCGACAGCATCGCCTGCTGGCGCTCGAACTGGGCCTGCTGCTGCTTCTCGTTCAGCGCGCGCTGCTGCTCGTAGAATTCGTAATCGCCGGAATAGGTGGTGAGCGAGCCGCCGTCGATCTCCACCACCTTGCCGATGATCCGGTTCATGAACTCGCGGTCATGCGAGGTCATCAGCAGCACGCCATCATAACCCTTGAGGAACTGCTCGAGCCAGATCAGGCTCTCGAGGTCGAGATGGTTGCTCGGTTCGTCCAGCAGCATCGCGTCGGGGCGCATCAGGAGGATGCGGGCCAGCGCCACGCGCATCTTCCAGCCGCCCGACAGCGCGCCGACGTCGCCGTCCATCATTTCCTGGGTGAAGCTGAGGCCGGCCAGGACTTCGCGCGCGCGGCCCTCCAGCGCGTAGCCGTCCAGCTCCTCGAAGCGCGCCTGCACCTCGCCATAGCGCGTGATGATCTCGTCCATGTCGTCGGCACGGTCCGGATCCGCCATCGCGGTTTCCAGTTCCTTCAGCTCGCCCGCCACGGCGCTGACGGGGCCGGCGCCGTCCATCACCTCGGACACGGCGCTGCGGCCGGACATCTCGCCGACATCCTGGCTGAAATAGCCGATGGTGACGCCGCGATCGACGGCCACCTGGCCCTCATCGGGCAGCTCCCGGCCCGTGATCATCCGGAACAGCGTGGTCTTGCCGGCGCCGTTGGGACCCACCAGGCCGACCTTTTCGCCCTTTTCGAGCGCCGCGGAGGCCTCGATGAACAGGATCTGGTGGCCGATCTGCTTGCTGACATTGTCGAGACGAATCATGGGTAAGGGCGCCTTAAAGATGGTCGTGGCCGCTCGAAAGCGGCCATCGGATGGTGAAGCTGTTCAACGCTGGGATTTTTTTTGGCTGGGTTGAAGCCGCGCGGAGCCGGCTCCCGCACTATCTAGGTGAGAGACGCGCTCATTGCAATGCGTTGCGCCTGATACGCCGGCCGTCTCAATCCCGCTTGAACCTGTAGTTGAAGCGATCCCCATCCGACGTGATCAAGCCTGCCGTCGGTGTCGGAAAATGGATCGGCAATATCAGCGTATCGGTCCCGGCGACGGACGCGAAGAATGTCCGGCGCGATACCGCCGATTGCTTGGCGTCCCAGTCCGGCTTGGCCGACCAGTCGGGCTCGCGGCACTGGATCAGGTGATGCATCAGGTCGCCGGTCACCACCGCGCGCTGGCCGCGGGAGAAGATGTTGACGCAGCAATGGCACGGCGAGTGTCCCGGCGTCGGCGTCAGCGTGATGGTGTCGTCGAGCGCGTAATCGTCGTCCACCAGCAGCGCCTGGCCGGCTTCCACGACGGGCAGGCAGTTGTCGCGGAACACGGTGCCGGGCGGATTGGCCCCCTTGGCGTGCTCGGCTTCCCAGACCGCATATTCCTTTTTGTGAAAGATGTATTTCGCATTCGGAAAGGTCGGCACCCAGCGGCCGTCGCGCAACGTGGTGTTCCAGCCGGTATGGTCGATGTGAAGATGGGTGCAGAACACATAGTCGATCTGGTCGTAGCCGATGCCCAGCGCGAACAGCTCGTTGCGCCAGCGCTCCTTGCCGGGAAAATCGAACGGCGGCGGGTGGCCCTTGTCCTCGCCGGTGCAGGTGTCCACCAGGATGGTGTAGCGCGGGGTCCGGACCACGAAGGTCTGGTAGGTGATGACGATCTTGCCGAGTGCTGCGTCGAATACCTCGGGCTCCATCGACGGCAAATGATGTTTGAAGATGGCCTCGTCATAGGCCGGGAAGAAATCCTGCGGCCGTCGCCACGGCCCTTCGCGTTCGATCACCGCATCGATGGTGATGTCGCCGATCCTGATCTGCCGCATCCTTGCTTCCCCCGTTTGGTTGGGAGCAAGCGTAACGGGCGCCCGCCGGACGTTCAAGTGGATGGCCGGACTCCGATCGCGGCTCGCTTCGGCGAAGCCGGGGATTCGAATTTTACGCTCGCGCGGCGAACCGATTCAGGCGGCAGGCGCGGCCTGGATATCCTTCGACATATAGCCGAAGCGCCGCATCGACGTTGCGAGAAAGTGAGGAATTGACCGTTGCTTCCTAAACATCCATTAAATTCCGGATTACGTTTCCGAACCGGCTTGGATCCTATGAGCACAAATCATTGGCAGCAGTTGTTCAATGCATGGTCGCATCTACCGATGCCGGTGCGCGTGCCTGCCGATGTCATAGAAGCCATCAAGGCTGAAGTTGCCGGGATCACAAGACCGATATTGGTGCTTGGTCTCACGTCGGGCCTGCTGGATGCGGGGCCCGACATAACGGCGGTCGATCAGAGCCGAGGTATGGTGAAAGATGTTTGGCCCGGAAGTGCGCCCGGGCGCAGGGCTGTCGTGGCGGATTGGCTCAGGTTGCCGTTCGCGACCGCTTCATTCGAGGCGTGTATCGGCGATGGCAGCCTCATCTCGTTCGACTATCCCGCCCGGTTGCAACTGGTATTGAGCGAGGCGGCGCGATGTCTCAAACCGCGCGGTAAGTTCGCCTGCCGGACGTTCCTGGCGCCGGACGAGGCGGCGGGATTTGCCGAAATCGAAACGGCTGTTCATGAAAAACGGATGACTTGTCAGATTTTCAAACTCAGGTTTGCAATAGCTATTGCGGTGGAACTTGCAAATCCGAACGTCAGCGTTTCCTCCATCCCGGAATTTTTTGATGTCAGGTTTCCGGACCGCGAACGATTGGCGGCGATCACCGGCTGGGATCGCGCGGAAATCGACACCATCACTACCCCGTCGAGGTCCGTTTGGGTGACCGGGTCCGCTTGCGCTGCTGCAGAATACGCGCGATTTCCGCAGCACCCCATGATTTCATGGCGATTGAGATGAAGACGAAACCGGACGAGGCTCGCGCCCGTGCTGGATTTTTGCCGGCAGCCCGGTCAGACTGAAGCGCGATGAACGCCGTCGATCCGCAAGCGCTGAAACTGACCGTCGATGACGCGACCGCCGTCTCAGCGCTGCTGCTGCGGCGGGCGGCGGCGCGCGCCTGCTATGTGTTCGCCCACGGCGCGGGCGCGGGCATGACGCATACCTTCATGGAGCAGGCCGCGCGCGGTCTCCGCGACCGGGGAATCGCGACCTTGCGCTACCAGTTTCCCTATATGGAAAAGGGCAGCAAGCGGCCGGACGCTCCGGCGCTGGCGCAGGCCACGGTGCGGGCCGCCGTGCGTGAGGCCGCGCAAAGTTGCCCGGGGCTTGCGCTGTTCGCCGGCGGCAAATCGTTCGGCGGGCGCATGACGTCGCAGGCTCAGGCAGCAGCGCCGCTGGCTGGCGTCCGCGGACTTGCCTTCCTCGGCTTTCCCCTGCATCCGGCGGGCAAGCCCTCGGGCGCGCGGGCAAAGCACCTCGCCGACGTCCATCTCCCGATGCTCTTCATCCAGGGTACCCGCGACAAGCTCGCCGAATTGCCGCTGCTCGAGCCCGTCGTGAAGCGCCTGGGACCGTCGGCGATGCTGCATCGGGTGGCGGAAGCCGATCATTCCTTCCACGTGCTGGCACGCTCGGGGAGGAAGGACGGCGAGGTGATGCGCGAAATCGTCGACGCGCTGTCGGACTGGATCGGCGCGATGGCGGGGTGAAGGGTGCGCTGCACCCAAGCTACTTTGGTCCGCGCCGCAGCCGCTGGCGGCTACCCGGGAACCTCAGGCTCTGATATCGTCACTCCAAAGAACACGATCGCCGCCAACGCGACGCCACGCGAAATCACCGGGGGAGAAGCGCCATGGAACGCCGTGAATTCCTGAAGACAGCGGGCGCGGGGCTCGCCGCCTCGACCACGGTCGCAGCGCCCGCCATCGCGCAATCGATGCCCGAATTGAAATGGCGCTGCACCACGAGCTGGCCGAAATCGCTCGACGTGCCCTACAGCGCGTCGGAGACGATAGCGAAATACGTCGCCGAAGCCACCGACAACAAATTCCAGATCCAGACCTTCGCCGCCGGCGAGATCGTCCCCGGTTTGCAGGTGGTTGACGCGGTGGGTAACGGCACCGTCGAGATGTGTCATACCGCCGCCTATTACTTCATCGGCAAGGATCCGACCTTCGCGCTCTACGCCTCGATTCCGTTCGGGCTGAATTCGCGGCAGCAGAACGCCTGGTTCCAGGATCGCGGCGGCCAGGACATGCTCAATGAATTCGGCAAGAAGTTCAAACTGTACGGCATCTCCGGCGGCAACACCGGCACCCAGATGGGAGGCTGGTTCCGCAAGGAGATCAATACCGTCGAGGACCTCAACGGCCTCAAATTCCGCGTCGGCGGATGGGCCGGCAAGACCCTCGCCAAGCTCGGCACGATTCCGCAGCAGATCGCGGGCGGCGATATCTATCCGGCGCTGGAAAAGGGAGTGATCGACGCCACCGAATGGGTCGGCCCCTATGACGACGAGAAGCTCGGCTTCTACAAGATCGCCAAATACTACTACTATCCCGGTTGGTGGGAGGGCGGCACGGCGCTCCACTTCTTCATCAATTCGGACAAGTGGGACGCTCTTCCGAAGAGCTATAAATCGCTGCTCACGATCGCCTGCGGCTACGCCAACCTGGATGTGCAGGCGCGATACGATGCGCGCAATCCGCCGGCGATCAAGCGCCTGGTGGCGAACGGGACGCAGCTGCGTCCCTTCAGCCCGCCGATCATGGAAGCCTGCCTTAAGGCGTCGAACGAGATCAACGCCGAGACCTCCGCGATCAATCCGGACTTCAAGAAGATCTACGAATCGCAGATGGCGTTCCGCGATGAATCGAATCTGTGGTGGCAGGTCGCCGAATATTCCTACGAGACCTTCATGATCCGCTCACGCCCGAAAGGCTGAAACGCATCGACCGCAGGATGGAAGTCGCGCCCGCGCTATGAATGCGTTGCGCCCAGTGCCGCCGGTTGATGCCGGGGCAGCCACGAGGAGCATTCGGCGGCCGGCCGCCGGCTCACGATCATCGGCAGCCCGCCGGCCGGCCGCAAGGTCACCCGCAGCATCGGCCATACCGGGTGCCCCGGCTTCAATTGAAAGCTGAAATGCCTTGCGATCATCGCCAGCACGAGGGTCGCTTCCTGCAGGGCGAAGGCGGAGCCGATGCATTTGCGCGGCCCGGCGCCGAACGGAAGATAAGCGAAGCGATCGATCTCCGCATGCGCGCCGCCGAGAAAGCGCTGGGGGTCGAATGCATCCGGGTGATCCCACAGCAGGCGATGCCGATGCAGCACATAGGGCGAGATGACGATCAGCGATCCCGGCCGCACCGGCTCGCCATGCAGTTCGTCGCCACCGAGCGCGACCCGGCTGATCGCCGCGATCGGGGGATACAGGCGGACGGTCTCCTCGATCACCGCGCGGGTCTCCGTCAGCCGATCCACAAGGCCGGCGCCGGGCGGTCCGGCCAGTTCGCGGTCCGCTTCGGCCTCGACCCGCTCGCGCCAGGTTTGCGACTGCGAGAGCAGGAACAGGGCCCAGCTCAGGGTGTTCGCGGTGGTCTCGTGGCCGGCGGCGATGAAGGTCAGGATGTTCGATCGCACCTCGGCTTCGGCGAGACCCTCTCCGGTGCCGGTGTCGAGCGCCGCCAGCAGATGGGTCAAGAGGTCGTTGGGCACCCGGTCCGGATGCTGCACCAGCATGCGGCGGCGCGCGGCGATCACCCGGTCGACTTCCGCTTCGAAAAACTTCAGCGTCGCGCGCACCCGGAGCCGGCTGAGCCGCGGGACGAAGTCGGGCACGCCGAGAATGTCGAGCGGGCTGATCCTGCCGATCGTATTGAAATAGGTCGTCATGGCCATGCGGATGTCTTCGGCGTCGGATCCGAAGCCGTCGGAGAAGATGGTGCGCTCGACGACGTCCAGCGTCACCTTTGCCATCTCGGCCGCCACATCGATGGTGGCGCGGTCGCCGAGGCCGGACCACCTGCCGATCAGCGCAGCGGCGGCCGCCAGCATCGCGGGCGTAAAATCCATCACGGTTCGCCGTGCGAACATCGGGGCGAGAACCCGCCTTTGCAGGCGCCACTGCTCGCCCTCGGCACTCAACAGGCCGTCGCTCAGGCCGGCCGACAGCACCCGGCGCTGCAGGCGGTCCTTGCGATAGTTGGCGGCGTTATCGAGCAGCACCCGACGGATCGCGCCGGGCTCGTGGACCAGAAGCACATGCCCGATCGGCAATCCGCCGGACACGACGGGCCGCTCGAAATGCGCCGCCGCCCAGCATTCGAGCGGGTTGCGCTTCAGGGTGAGGATCAGGGCCAGCGGATTGAGCGGGCGTGCCTGCGGTTTCGGCGCCGGCGGGCAATACGCGAATTCCGGCGGCAGCCGGTCGCTGTATTCTGGAGCTGCCTCGAGCATGCGGACGATCCCGTCTGGCGCCCGCTATCTTAAAAACCAAAATCGCGCGAACACAAAGACCAAAACGTCCGTTGCACCGCACTGGTTGGGTCCGGCGCCCGACTCAGCCGCCACGCCTGCGCGCATACGGTCACGCGGGTACCGTCCGGAAGCTCGGACGCCGGATAGATCGAAAACATGCCTGCCCTGTGACAAGCCGCTTGATCGATCGCCGGCTTTTTGCTGAACTGGGTACGGGCCGAGGTTAAGCGATGAGTTGGACCAGGGAGCGCGACCTCTTGATCGCGCAGACCATGACATTCGTTCAGTCGATCACCGGCAAGAAGCTGGAGGCTGAAGCTCGGGCTACTGAAACCCGTATCGTGGTCGCCCCGGTCGATGAAATCGAACGGGCTGACCGTCCGGTCGAGATCGTCGATGAGGTGGTGGCACCGCGGCGCGCCTCGCCGATCCCCCGAAGCGGACTGCGCGAGGAAATTCAGGGCAGGGTGGCGGCGTTCCGCGCCCATCAGCAGCTGTTCAACCGCGAGCGCGACGAATATTGCGATTCCGTCCTGACCAAGGCGCGCGCTTCCATCGAACGCCAGCCCAAGGCGCCGGGCCGCTAGAGACGCGGGCATTATCGGAATCGCTGGACAAGGCGTCCGCATCAGGCTCAAATTTGATCCAGCGAACCAGAATTCGGCGTCAAGCCGGAACTGGGCTGCGACGAGCGTCCGCGAAAGACGGATGCCGGAAAAGCAATAATCGGGAGGAATAGATGACCGTTTCGCGTCGTGACGTCTTGTTGGGCAGCGCCGGTGCGGTGGGCGCCGCAGCATTTTCATTTCCGATGCCCGCCATTGCCCAGTCCGAGCCGATCAAGATCGGCTGGCTCGCGGCGATGACCGGCCCCAGTTCGGCGCCGACCATCGGGTTCAATCGCGGCGTGATCTTCGCGGCGGACGCCATCAACGCGGCCGGCGGCGTCAAGGGCCGCAAGATCGAGATCATCACCCGCGATACCCAGGGCGACCCCACCAAGGCCGTCAACGCGACCCAGGAATTGATCAGCCAGGCCAAGGTCCATGCGATCTGGGGCCCGGTCAATTCGGGCGAGGCGCTCGCCACCACCCCGATCATGGCGCGCGCCAAAATGCCGGATCTCCATCCCTGCGTGGTCGAGAGCCTGATCGATCCCGCCAAGTTTCCCAACGCCTTTCGCATGGCGCCTTCGAACAGCCAATGGGACGATGCCGTCCGCGGCTACTGCCTCAACGTTCTGAAGGTGAAGAAGATCGCGGTGATCGGCGACACCACGGGCTATGGCGTGACCGCCGTCGGCGCGTCGGTCGCGGCCTTCAAGAAGGACGGCGCCGACGTGGTCTATCAGGCCAATATCGATGCCACCCAGCCCGACATGACGCCGGATATGCTGCGTGCGAAAAATGCCGGCGCCGAGGTGATCGTGGTCTGGAGCGTCACCACCGGCATGGAAGCTCGGATGTTCAACACCCGCGCCGCCATGAACTGGGATGTCGCCTTTGTCGGCCACCCCTCGCTGGCCTCCGGCGAGATCGCCGGCCTGGTCGAGAAGCCCGAGAACTGGAAGAAGATCTACGCCATCGGCTACAAGAGCGTCAGCTATGATGCCGCCGGCAAGCTGCCCGCCAAGACCCAGGATCTGGTGGATCGGCTGGCCAAGGCCAATGTCGCGATGAACGACACGCTGATGTGGTGGATCGCCGGCGGCATCGACGCGATCGAACTGATCGCCAGGGCGGTGGCGGAAAGCGGATCGACCGACAGCGCGGGTATCATCAGTTACTGGAACACGCTGGCGAAATATCCCGGCTATTTCGGCGACTACACCTTCACGCCGTCCCAGCACAATGGCTATCCCACCGACGAGATCGTGATGTCGGAGGCCTCCACCGCCAGGAACGGCACCTTCGCGCTGGCGCCCGGTTATACATAAGGTCGGCGGAGCGCGCGGCCCATGTTCGCCTCGATCCTCGCATCCGGTCTGGCGGCGGGCGCGATCTACGCGCTCGTCGGCGTCACCTACAACACGATGTTCTCGACCTCGCGGGTGATGAGCTTCACCGCCGGACAGCTCGCCATGCTCGGCGGCGTGTTCGGCTCGATGTTCACGCTGAAGCTGGGCCTGCCGATCGTCGCCGGCCTGGCGCTGACGCTGCTCGGATGCGCCATCATCGGCGTCATCACCGAATTCGTCGCGGTGCGCCCGGTGCTGAAGAGCCTCGACCAGCATCTCTATGTGCTGTCCACACTGGCGCTGGCACTGATGATCCAGCAGGTGACGGCGATCAAATGGGGCACCGAGCCGCAGCCGTTTCCGCGCCTGATCGGCTGGGGCAATGGCGTGTTCGACGAGAAATTCTGGCTGCCGGTGGCAGCCTGCGTGCTGACCATCGCCGGCCTCGAATATCTCTATCGCCGCACCCTGGTGGGGCGGGCGTTTCTGGCGATCGCGGAGGACAATTTCGCGGCGCGCGCGCTCGGCCTGCCGGAGCGCAATCTGCGCGTCGCCTCTTACGCGCTCGCCGGCGTGATCGGCGGCATCGCCGGATTTTCCGGCGGCGAGTTGCTGCTGGCGTTCTTCGCCAATGGTGCGCTGCTGAACTTCTACGGCTTCGTGCCGGTGGCGCTCGGCGGCCTCGGCAACAACCGCGGGGCCATCATCGGAGGCCTCGCGCTCGGCCTGTTCCAGCAGGCGGCGAATTTCCTGGTCGGCGGCATCTTCTCGTCGGTGGCGGTGTTCACGCTGTTCATCATCGTGCTGCTGGCGGCGCCGCAAGGCCTGTTCGGCTCGTCGACGGCAAGGAGGGTGTGATGACCGCCGTCGCCGCGGCTGCCGCACGAACCGAAACCGGCGCCCTGCGCGCGCTGCTGCCGCAGCTCGCGCCGTTTCTCGGCATCCTCCTGGTGGCGATGATCCTGCCCTTTGTCAGCAACGACTACTGGGCGCTGATCGGCACGCGGGCCGCGATCTACTGGGTGCTGGTCTCCGGCCTCAATTTGGTCGTCGGTTTCGCCGGCCATCTGGCGATCGGCTATGTCGCGCTGCTGACGCTCGGCGCCTACACCACCAGCGTGCTGGTGGCCGGCAATGTGCTGCCGGCCGTGCCGGTATTCGCCGCCTTGCCGATAGCGGGATGTGTCGGCGCGGTGTTCGGGGTCGTCGTCGGCCTGCCGGCCTTGCGGCTGCGCACCTTCTATTTCGCGATGTCGACGCTCGGCTTCGCCACCATCGTCACCCAGATCGCGCTGGCCTGGCAGAGCGTCACCGGCGGCGGCATCGGAATTTCCGGTCCGGAATTTCCCGCGCCCTTCAATACGGCATGGGGCTACTACTATCTTTGCGTCGGCTTTGCCGCGATCTGCACCTGGATGAGCGCCAACGTCGCCCACAGCCGGTTCGGCCGCGCTCTGATCGCGGTCCGCGACGCCGAGGTGGCGGCGGAAGCCACCGGCATTTCCAAGCCGCGCATGCTGATCGCGATCTTCCTGTTCGCCGGCGCGCTGGCCGCGATCGCCGGCGGACTGTTCGCTTCCTTGCAGACCTACATCACGCCGGATGCCTTCACTTTCGATCTGTCGATCCTGTTCTTCATCGCGATCCTGATCGGCGGCCGCGGTTCGATCCTGGGTCCGATGCTCGGCACCATCATCCTGACCATCCTTCCGGAGATTGCTGCCCCCCTGGCGGCATGGTCGACCTTCCTCTACGCCGTGCTGCTGCTGGTGATCGTGCTGGTGATGCCCGGCGGCATCGCCGCACTGCTGGATTTCCGCAACCGCCGCCCGCTCGCCGCCAACCGCGCCATCGT
>Ga0182014_10004114_pt1 | contig 16957 bp, 19 predicted proteins | sample 612S2DmetaG_FD_120489 | JGI IMG/M metagenome (GOLD analysis project Ga0182014, IMG submission 120489) | Permafrost microbial communities from Stordalen Mire, Sweden - 612S2D metaG | ecosystem: Environmental > Terrestrial > Soil > Wetlands > Permafrost | place: Sweden: Stordalen | collected... | reverse complement strand
GCTAGGCTCTCCGGATCGAGGACGACACGACCACCCTCAACTCGCAAAGCGACCGTGGTCCCGGGCTTGACAGGCTGCGGAAAAACTCAATATGGGCGGGGTACTTAGAAGTTTTGTAACAGGGCACGACTTCAGTCGGGCCGCAAATGCCTCAAAATAAAGGACGGGCTTTAGCCCCTGAGGGATGCTCTTTAGGCATTTCACTCCAGTTTCGGCCTTTTTCCGCAGCCTCTTGATCCCAAGCTCCTCGCGGATCGCAGCCGGAATCACCATCTGCCCCTTGCTGCTCACCGTGATAAAAACCCGTTCCATGGCTTACAACCTGTCCTTTGCGAAGTCGACGCGACGTTGCCGAAAAGGTGGCCTCCGGGGAACCTTGCCCTATCCTTGCTTAATAAGGTGCTGGCGCACCGTGGAGGACGCATGGCAAACACACAAGCGTTAATTGCTCAGGCCTACTCGGCCTTCAACAGACGGGATGTCGATGGCGCACTTGCGGTGATGAGTGAAAACGTCGATTGGCCCAAGGCTTCGGAGGGCGGTCGAGTCGTCGGGAAAGAAGAGATTCGTGCTTACTGGACTCGCCAGTGGGCAGAGTTTAATCCTAACGTGGAACCGATTGAAGTGGCTGACCGTGAGGCGGGCAGAACTGACGTCAAGGTTCACCAACTCGTCAAGAATCTGAACGGCGACATCATTTCAGATCAAACGCTGTTGCATGTTTTTACCATCGCAAACGGCCTTATCGAACGCTTGGATATCGGCGAGAGCAAACCTGCTTTTGGACATGACCACGCAATTTAGCTTGGTCCCTTCTGTCTCTTAAAGGGTCATATTAAAGGATCATATGTAAGACAAATCTCCATATGTAATCCGCCCTGATCCCGTCTCACTTTTTATTAGAATTCCCTGTTCCCTATTCCCTATTCCCTATTCCCTGACCCCTGAAACCTGAAACCTGTCCCCTGTCCCCTGACCCCTGTTCTCACTGCACCGGCCCCTGCGGCCGCATCCGACGCAAATCCAGCGCGCATGCCACCGCATTCTGCGCGTTGATGCGCAGATTGTCTGACGCCGCCCACAGCCACAGCCGCGAAACGCCTGTCGAACTGCGCGCCACATGCTCCGGACGCATCCGCACCAGCACGTCGTTCTGTCCCGTGGCCGACAGGTTCGATGGCGAATCCGTATCTTCAAGCACCAGGTCTACATGCTCCCCGCTCAATGCCTCTTCAAGCGTCCCAATCGCCACTGGCCGCTCCAGTTCCACGGCGATTGAAAACGCGTGCCCGTGAAACACCGGTGCGTGAATCACCTGCAGCGATGGCGTGGGCCAGCGCCCAGCGGACAGTGCCTCATAATGGCGGCGAATCCGGGCCTCCACCGCGTTCAGGTTCACGCTCGAAGCCTCACCCATGCCGCTCAGCAGGTTATAAGCCGCCTGCGCGTCATATACCGCCCGCGGAAGCGGCTGGAAGCTCAGCAGGCTCATCGTCTGCTGGTGCAGTTCATCCATCGCGGCACGGCCAAACTCGCTGGCTGGCTCGAGCACCGTGGCCGCGGCAAAACGCACCGGCGCGGCCTGCTGCAGCCGCTCCATCAGCAGTCCCAGCGCCACCGCCGCGGGGTGCGCCGGAACCACCGCCGGAGTAAACAGGTCCACTGACGCCGCATCCGCGCCCAGCCACGGAGCACGCACCAGCACTCCCGTCTCCTGATCCAGCGCGCCTGTCAGATCGAAGACCGTGGACCCCGCGCGCAACGCGTGACGCCAATAGCGGCGGGTCAGGTCTTCCTTGCCGCAGAAAAAGGTGAAATCGGCATGGTCAAAGGATTCGGAACTGATCGCCTGAATCACGGTGATCTCATCCCCAACCTGGTCCAGTTGCCCATGCGAGTCGGCCTCGTCGAGCAGCACAAAGTTGGCCTCGCCCAGCGGCGACTCCGACAGAACTTCCTTCAGCTCCCGGCCCACCAGCGTGGAGGCTCCGGCGATTGCAATCTTGTACACAGGCGTCCTTTTCTAGTCGGATTCTAGTCGGAAAATCTGGGACCTGCCGGATCGGGCTCCGGATCGGGCTCCGCGGCGGGCTCGCCTGTCGGTCTTCGCCGCCGACGCCGCGACCACCCGTAGGCCGCCCGCGCCCAGATGCCGGAGAACATATAAATCAGCGCCGCCATAAACAGCACCACGTTCGAATACCAGATGGCAAAATAAGCGACAACTGCGATCACCGCAATCAACTGGAATGGATGGCTGCGCGACAGGTTGATCTCTTTCGCCGACCAGAACCGCCACGTGCTCACCATCAGGAATCCCGCCAGTCCCACCAGCATCAGCCACGGAATCGAGATCCACCACCACTGCACCGGAATCCCGTAGCAAAGATGGATGGTCGCCGCCAGCAGTCCCGCCGCCGCCGGAATCGGCATCCCCACAAAGTACTTTCTCCCCGGCCGGCCGGGATTGCGCGGCTGCGCGTCGTGGCTGATGTTGAACCGCGCTAGGCGCGACGCTCCGCAAAGCAGAAAAAGAAAGCAGATAAACGCGCCCGCCTGCATCAGGTGACGCCGCAGCGTCGGATCCACCGAGTCCGGAAGAAAATGGAATCCCCACACAAATGCCAGCAGGCTGGGCGCTACCCCGAACACAATTACGTCCGCCAGGGAATCGAGTTCCTTGCCGAATTCGCTGGTCGTATTCGTCATGCGCGCAATTCGCCCATCCAGCGAATCGAATGGAATGGCAAAAAGTATGGCGATCGCCGCCCAGTCCAGGTGGGATTGCGCATTGTCGCTGAGGGCCGCGATGGTTTGCGTCACCGAGTAATAGCCCAGGCCGATATTGCCTGCGGTAAACAGCGATGGCAGCAGAAACATGCCGCGGCGCAACCGTGCCTTTGCTCTGGCTTTGGCCTGGACCGGATCCTGGTAATTCACTCCGCTTCTCCATCCGGCAGCACGCTGGCGCTGGCCGCATTCCTCTGCCGCCGCACACCCACAGCCATCGCCGCTTCAGGCATCGCCGCCAATATGCTCGCGCCGCCCTTCACGTCGTCGCCTACCTTCACCCGCAACTCTGCCTCGGCCGGAATCACCACGTCCACCCTCGATCCAAACTTGATCAATCCCACGCGCTCCCCGCGTTCCACCTTCTCGCCCTCGCCCAACCTGAACACGATGCGCCGCGCCAGCAATCCCGCAATCTGCTTGAATGTAACCTCGATCCCCTCGCCGCTCACCGTCACCGCGTTCTGCTCGTTGCGCTCCGCCGACTTCGGGTTCATGGCGTTCAGATATTGGCCCTTCTGGTAATGCACACGCTTCACCACCCCGCCAATGGGCGACCGGTTCACATGCACATTGAATACGCTGAGAAAAATGCTGATCCGCTGCCGCGAACCCTCGGGAGTGGCAATCGTGACCGTTTCAGTCACCCGCCCGTCGCCGGGAGACACAATCAGTCCCGCGCCGGCTGGAATATTGCGATGAGGATCGCGGAAAAACCACAGAAAAAATCCGGCCAGAACCACCGGCGCAATCGCCCACGCCCAACTGCCCGTGAACCACACCAGGAATACCGCAACCGCCAACAGGCTCAATCCGTAAATGTAACCGTCGCGAACCATCGTCCCAACGATTATACGGCGATCCGCCTGCGCGCTGGGCGCGGCACGGGCACACACCGCCCACGCTCTCACGCCCTGAGCCTGTCGCTTCGCAATTTGCCCGGTAAAACCCTACGCTATGGCTGGAGAACGGCGCTCCAGCGCGAAGATCAGGTCTTTGGCGTGCAGCTTGAGCTTCTTCAAGCGAACTTCCTCAAGCTGTTCGTCCGAGCTTAAATAGGGCTTTTGAAGCAATTCTTCCAACCGCTGAGCGTAGCGATGATGTTCGGCATGCAAGCGATCGATCTCTTCGCTCAGCGTGGCGTCCTTTACTTCATCCATCAAGCACCTCCTGGTGCGGCGGTTCATCCCGTTCAACGTACCGGAACCGCCAATTGTTACAGAACACTTACATATATCGCCGAAACGGGACATTCCGCAAGCGGGAAAATTCCCGAAAGTAACCCGGACTGTGAATTTCGGGACTTCCACCCACCTAGTGTGATGCCAATCACAGGATGAAGGCCGCATCGCTTCATCACCGCCGCACTCACCGCAGCCTCAGCCCCATCAGAACCGCATCTTCAATCGGGTCTGCATAATAGCGGGTACGCCGCCCGGTTTCACCAAATCCCAGCGACCCGTAAAACCCCAGCGCCGCCCCGTTCGAGGCCCGCACCTCGAGAACAACGTCGCGTACCCCGGCCAGCCTCAGTTCTCCGGCCAGCGCGCTGAAAAGCCGCCGCCCCACCCCCTGCCGCTGCGCCTCCACTGTCACCGCAATCGACTCCAGTTCGGCCTCCGGCGCCAGAATGCCGGCCACCGCGAAGCCGGCAATCGTACCCGTCTCCGCTACCTCCGCCACCAGCGCCAGACGCCTCGGAGAAGACGGGGCCAGCACTGCCTCGTACACCCAGCGCGGCCAATGAGGAGCCTGGCTGAGAGTCTTGCCGATCTCAGTCACCCGGTCAAGGTCCGCCGCCGTCAACCCGCGGATTAGCAACTCATGCTCCGGGGAACTCACGCGTTCCTCCCCTTCGCCACCGCTGCCTCGCCGAAAATCTCCGCATCCGAACGGCGCAGGTAATGGCCGTCGAGCAGCGCCAGGTCAGAGAACGCGCCCGCCACCAGCCGCGACTCGCCTGGCCGCATCGCGTCCGCGGCAACCGGCGCCGCGGTCCTCACCAACTGCGTGCCCGGCCATGCCGCGCCCAGCAGCAACGCAGCCGCGTCTTCGCACACCGCCACGCGCAACGGCGCAGGATCGACGGCTGCAAGCTCATCGCGGCCGGCCAGCAGTTCTTGCGGATTGCCCCCCGCCGCCTCCAGCCGCAAATACACCTCGCCGCGGTGCGCATCCAGCGCCGACGACGCCGTCCCCGCCTTGCGCGCCAGTATCAGCAGCCTCGATATAGCCACCACCGGAATCCGTGCGCTCTCGGCCAGGCCCTTCACCGCGCTCAACCCCACCCTCACCCCGGTAAAGCTCCCCGGCCCGTTCACGGCCACAATCCCGCGTAAATCGCTCAGCGCGGCGCCCGAATCGTCGAGCAGCTTCTCCACCGCCGCAACCAGCGTCGCCGCGTACGTCCGCCCCTCCAGCTCGATCTGCCCAAAAACCTCCAGGTCACGTCCCGCCAGCCGTCCCAGCGCCACTGAGCCGGACGGCCCGCAGGTATCAATGGCCAGAATGAGCGCGGGATCAAGCATCAGACCGCAGCCAGCGCCTGCTCCAGGTCCGCAATCAGGTCTTCCTTGTCTTCAATCCCCACTGACAGCCGGATGCGCCCTTCGTTGATCCCCATCGAGGTGCGCGTCTCTTCGCTCACCGAAGCGTGCGTGGTCGTCGCCGAGTGCGAGGCCAGCGATTCCACGCCGCCCAGCGACTCCGCATTCAAAAAAATCTTGATCGCCGACAGAAACCGCGCCGCTTCCTCGCGCGATTTCAGCTCGAAGCTCATCATCGATCCAAATCCCTTCTGCTGTTTCAGCGCCAGATCGTATTGCGGGTGGCTCTTCAAGCCGGGATACGCCAGCTTGCTCACCTTGGGGTGCGTCGAAAGATACTCCGCCACCGCCCGCCCGTTTTCTTCATGCTGCTTGACGCGCAGCGGAAGCGTCTTGATGCCGCGCAACACCAGGAAGCATTCGAAGGGCGACATCACCGCTCCCGCCGCTTTTTGAACCAGCAGAAACCGCTCCTTGTGCTCCGGCTTCGATCCGATCAACGCCCCGCCCAGCCCGTCCGAGTGCCCGTTGAGATACTTCGTGGTCGAGTGCATCACGATGTCCGCGCCCAGCGCCAGCGGGCTCTGCAGCGCCGGCGACAGGAATGTATTGTCCACGCTCACTTCAGCGCCGTGCGCATGCGCAATCGCGCTCACCGCCTCAATATCCGTCAGCACCATCAGCGGATTGCTCGGCGTCTCCAGGTGCACCAGCTTGGTATTCGCCCGCATCGCCTTCTTCACATCCGCCAGGTTGCTCGTGTCCACGTATTCGATCTCGATCCCGTAGCCGCTCACGATCTGGTCGAAGAGCCGCACCGTCCCCGCATACACGTCGCGCGAACACACCACGTGGTCCCCCGCGCGCAGCATCGCCACCAGCGCCGCAATCGCCGCCATGCCGGTCGTGAACGCGTGCCCGCTCGTGCCGCCCTCAAGCGCCGCCAGCGCCGTCTCCAGCCGGTCCCGCGTCGGATTCCCGGCCCGCGAATAATCCCACCCGCGGTCCGTCCCGATCCCGGTCAGCTCAAATGTCGAGGAAAGATAAACGGGCACATTCACCGCACCCGTAAGCGGATCAGGATGCTGCCCGGCATGTACGGCAAGAGTCGAGTATTTGTATTGGGACATAATCAGTGTGAGGCAACGATCTCCTGTCTTCTAGCTTATCGCGCCCACCCGCACTCGCCACTCTCGTACCGCGCTTCTCTCTTTAATACTCAGAGTTGTCATCCTGAGCGAAGCGCAGCGCAGTCGAAGGACCTGCGGTTGCTTTTCGGCGACGGCTGGGTCGGCGGGATGTCTGGGTGCCCCACCCTCGCGGCGTCTTTGTTTTTGCCGCTAGGGTGGGAGACCACGAACCCCACAGCGGAAGCCCCCGGTGTAGAATTCCCCTGCCACATCAAAGGACCTTGTTCGCTACCAGAAATCAGGGGAGATCGAGTCGGACTAGAAAGCTCGGAGACGGGAAGCAATCAAGAAACCGGTGAGCGGACAGTTGTGAAACCCATCCTCAGTGTTGGGAGACGGGAGAATGCAAAAGCCGGAAGGGCGGCCCACCCGCCCACAACAGTCGGAGGCGAAAGGGCACGATGCACGATCAGGAACTACAAAATGACAACAGCAACGGGCCACTAGCAGTCAGAATTAGATTTGCTTTGTCAATCTGTGTAACGTATGTGTTCCTTCGATCCGCGGTGTCGGTTGTCACACTTACTTGTGCCTCGGCAGGCCAGACGGGGCTAACAGTCGTAGTGTCTTGTTCGCTGATATATTTCGCGATCATTGCAATGATTGCGAAATGGGACCCGGCAGAGGGCGGTGCACCTGCCCGTTACTTGTATTGGATCATGGAAGCGCCGAGCTATTTGGCATTGGGAATCGTCGCAATAGTCATAGAGGTGTTTTTTAGGTATACAGAGATTGAGACAAGAGCTTATCCACTGCGAATAATAATCATTGTCTCCGCCCTTTCCATTCCGCTCAAATACAGAAGATTTCTTCTGCCTGGCTTGACCCGGCTTAGAAAAGAAGGCAAAGTCGGCGAGGAGAAATGGATCGGAGAAGCTACCTCCAAAGCGACAGGCGCCGGCGTCAGAAGCGTGAGCGATTTGCTAAGCATGAACGCACAGGCACGATCACTATTAGTAGCAAGCTACATTCTTGAGTCCGCAATATGGACTTGGCTTGTAATTCACTACAGATACTACAGCCAATCGTTCCTTGGGCAATCATCATGGGTTATGTTTTCTCTGTGGCTCCACTTAGCGTCCGGCTGGGCGTTTTGCGTTGGGTTATTTGTATACCTGCGATCAAGTACACGCTTGGCCAATTCTGAGGCGAGGCAGGAGTCCATGCCAATGAGATTTCGAGCGAATGTATCGCTGCTTCCTTGCCTTTTGGCCGGGTACGTGTGCGTATATGCATTCGATTCATTTCGAAGCAGGAGCCTCTATCCTCCATGGCGTGTAAGCCTCGTTGCATTGCTGATATTGACGATTTGCCTGAGTATCCTCACCTCAGCATTTACGTACTGGGAACTTGACACGGCCCATCTTCGTCGACGAAGGCTTTGGAGGGTAAAGGAAATCGCATGGCAGGATGTGACCCGCGTTGGAAGATTTGGATTCTCGGGCAAGAAAGTGAAGATCAATTACGGTCGCGTTCCAGAGGATTACGCGTATATCCTGGCCGATCCCAGTAATTGCGAGAGGTTCATTGAAGCTCTACGAAGATTCGCCACTCATGCGGAATTCGACGTTTGACCGGGCAACGAGGTGGCGCAGGTCTGACCCGCAATGAATCATGGGCGGTAGGTGGCCCAGCCCTTAGCTGAACTGCCCCCGAAACACCTCTTTGATATGCTGCAGCCGGTTCACCAGCGAATCCACTTCGTCCTTCAGTTCCAACTCCCCGGCCACCCGGATCGCGTCGTAAAAGCAATCCTTCGCCTCGCGGTAACGGTCGTCCGAGTCCCGGAACCCGTGCGCCTCATACATATCGTCGTACGCCTTCTCGCCCCGCCGCCTCAACTGCGCAATCTGCTTGATCTTTGCCTGCCGCTCCGTCTCTTCCATGCCTGCTCCTACTTGCTCGCCGCCGCCTGCTTTGCCTTCCGCGCCACTGGAAAATATCCGGTCCGGGTCCGCACCGTCAGCTTGTTCTCGCCCTTGGCCTCAGCCGTCACCAATACGTGCCGGAATCCCGGTACCGTGCTCGGCTTGGTCGAGTGGTAGCCCAGCGTGTACTGGCTGCGAATGTCCCGCGCCACTTCCGCCGCAATCTCATCGACGTCGTCCATTGACTTGGGAAAGAACGCCATGCCCCCGGTCTCCGTCGACAGCATCTCCAGCGTGCGCCGCGCGCGCCGCACGTCGCTCCTCGTCATCTCGTCGCCAAACAGCAGCCCGATCGTGTAAATCACCGGCCCTGAAAGCTCCCGTACCCGGTTAATGGTCTGCACCAGGTTCAGCGTCGAGGCGTTGTCGTCTCCGTCCGTGATCAGAACCAGCACCTGCTTGGGCCGCTTGCCGTTTTCCACCAGGTGATCTGCCGAGGCCACCACCGCGTCGTAAAGCGCCGTGCCCCCGCGCGAGTCAATGTGCGCCAGCCCATCCCGCAATTTGTTCGTGTCCGAGGTAAAGTCCTGGTCGATGAACGCCTCGTCGGAGAAATTCACGACAAAAGCCTCGTCCTGCGGGTTCGAGGCCAGTATCAGATCCAGCGCGCTCTTGTTCACTGACGGACGCTTTTTGTACATCGACCCGGAGTTGTCGATCACTACTCCGATTGAGACCGGAAGGTCGGTGTGCTGGAAGCTGATCAGCGTCTGCTTCACCCCGTCCTCAGTAACCGTGAAGTCGTCCTTGTGCAGGTTCTGCACCAGTTGCGAGCCGCTCAGCACCGTGCAGTTCAGCACCACCTCTTCCACGTCGGCGCGGAGAATGTATCCCCCACCCTCTTTGCTCACCGGCGCAGCCGTGGGGGGTGGTGCCGTGCCGTCCGGTGAGCGCACCGGGTCGCGGTCCTCCGTCAGCGCCGGAGCCTGCGACGCACTCCTGGCCGGGGCAGCCTGGGCGCTGCCTGAAGCGGACGGTGCTGTTTGTGCTTGCAGCGTTAACGCCGCTCCGGCAAGCAGAGCAGCGCAGATCGCGTTATTGCAAAGGCGCATAGTAACCGGTGCGGGCATAGACCGTTAGCGGAGGCAGTCCCGGAGGAGGATTTACCTTCACCTTCACTTTACGCCACTTGCCGTCCCGAATCAGTCCCTTGGGCCGGTAACCGATCACATACTGGTTGCGGAGCTCGGTTGAAATCTTCTCCGCGATGTCGCTCATCTCGTCCACATCGTCCACCCGGAAGAGCCGTCCCCCCGTCGAAGCACTCAGATCGTCCAGCAACTGGGGCCCGGTCCGCTCTTCCGGAGTGGGCGCATACGGATCGAAAATGCCGATCGAGTAAATCTCCACATCCGACTCCCGCACCTGCGCCCGCACTTCGCCCTCGGTGTACCGCGAGCGGTTGTCGCCCCCGTCCGATACCACCAGCAGAGCCTTGCGCTCGTGCCGGGCGTCTTTCATCTTCGCGACCCCGTAGTAGATGGCGTCCAGCAATGCCGTTCGATGCCCGCTGTGCACCGTCGCCAGCCGCGCCTGGATGTCTTCCACCGAACCGGTGAAGTCCTCAATCAGCTCCGGACGGTCGTTGAACCCGATGACAAAGAATTCGTCCTGCGGATTGGCGGTCTTGATGAACTGCAAAATCGCCTCCCGCGCCTGGATCAGCTTTGAAGTCATCGAGCCGGAGAGATCGAAGATGATCCCGATCGAAACCGGCGCATCCTCGCTGGCAAAACTGCTGATTAGCTGCTCTCCGTTGTTCTCGTAAACCTGGAAGTCTTCCTTTTCCAGGCCCGTAACCAGGCGGTTCAGCGGATCGGTGATCGTCACCGGTACCAGCACCATGTCCACATTCATGCGAATGAACGAGCCCGGATGCACCTTCAGCGCCTTGATGCCGGTTTGCGGGTTGGCCTCGGCCCCCGCTGGCTCGGCAACCGGCGCAGCGGTTGATCCCGGCGGCTGCACATGCACCTTGTTCAGTTGGTCGTCCTGCGCCTGCGCTCGGCCCATGTATAAAATCGCGGCCAGCGCGCATACCCATGCCCGGCGGCGGAGCAGGCACAAGTGTCCGCCCCCAATGGCCATAACGCGCTGGAGGGGAAGCATCGTCATGCTACTGCACCTTGGGCTTGAACGCGATAGTAGCACGGTTCTTGCACCTCTGGCGAAAACCCGTTTCTGTTTCTTCGCCTCCCCCATCCCCTGCCCGGTCCCGGTTCCGGCACTGGGTTACAATCGAGCCTGAATAGCGGTTGGCGCTGACCTGTCCGAAAATAGGACACCGGCGCTCAAATCTCACCGTTTCAACGCGGAGCACGACCCTCCTCATGGCTCGCATTTATCCCTTTCGCGCCTGGCGCTACAACCCTTCCGCCGTTCGACTGGATGACGTCGTCACCCAGCCCTACGACAAAATCTCTCCTGCCATGCAGCAGGCTTATTACCAGCGCAGCCCCTTCAACCTCGTCCGCATCATTCTCGGACTGCCTGAGCTCTTCGATGCCGCACCCGGCGAGAACGTCTATACACGCGCCGCTCGCGATTTTCGCGCCTGGCGCGAACAGGGCATCCTGACCCAGGAAAAAGAGCCTTGCGTCTACGCCTACTCCCAGCGCTTCACGGCCCCCGGCACGCAGATTATCAAGGAACGGCGCGGCTTCATCGCGCTCGGTAAACTCCACGACTACTCCGAGCAGGTGGTCTTCCGTCACGAACAGACCCTTTCCAAGCCCAAGAGCGACCGCCTCAACCTGCTCAACGCCACCCATGCCCATTTTGGCCAGATCTTCATGCTCTACTCTGACCCCGCCGGCGCCGTTGAGAGCACCCTCTACGACGGCAGCGGTCCCGCCGATGCCGAGGTAACTGACGAGTACGGCGTGCTGCACCGCATCTGGCGCGTCAGCGATCCGGCCACCATCCGCCTGCTGGCTACCTCCATGGCCGACAAAAAGCTCATCATCGCCGACGGACACCACCGCTACGAGACGGCGCTCAATTACTCCAGGGAGCATGCAGTGAAAGACGGCCCTGCCGCGACGGCTAAGCCCGAATACAGCGCCACCCAGTTGCCACAGCCGCCTTATCCCGAGGCCGCCGTCATGATGACCTTTGTCAACATGGACTCCGACGAGCTGGTAATTCTGCCCACCCACCGCGTAGTTCATAGCCTCGAAGCCTTCGATCCGGCCGCCTTCAAAGCCCAGGCCGAGGAGTTCTTTACTGTAACAACCCTGCCGCCGGCCGACCCATCGGCCTATATCGAGACGCTCAAAGCGCAACCGGGCACGGCCTTTGTCGCCGTCACCCGCGGCGGAGACTTCCTGCTCCGCTCCAAACCCGACGTTATCGAAGCCACGCTCGCACTCGCCGAAATCCCCCCGCGCCAGCGCCAGCTCGACCTCACCCAGCTCCACTCCATCGTCCTCGACCGGCTGCTCTCGCTCGACGCTGAAAAAGTCCGCGAGCAGACCAACATTCGTTACCTGCGCGACGCCGGCGAAGCTGTCGACCAGGTCCGCCGCGGCGAAGCCGACATCACCTTCCTCACCAACCCCGTCACCATGGAACAGTTGAGAGAAGTTGCCTTCGCTGGCGACGTCATGCCCCAGAAGTCCACCGACTTCTTCCCCAAACTGCTCAGCGGCCTGGCCATTTATGCGCTGGACTAAGCAGCCCCTCGGGTGCCCTACCCATTTCGCGCTCTTTGCGAAATCCGTGGGAAACCTCAGAACCCCATCCGCCGGGTGCCCTACCCATTTCGCGCTCTTTGCGAAATGGGTGGGAAACCTCAAAGCCCTCGTCACAGCCGCGGCGGTAATCCTCCTGGCAGCCGCCGGCTCCTCAGCCGCCGCGCAGGCCCCTCCCGCCCCCACTCCCCGATACGTCGTAGTCCTCGATGCCGCCCACGGCGGCGACGACTCCGGCGGCCACAGCGGCGATTGGAACGAGAAAGCCCTCACTCTGGCCCTCAGCGTCAGGCTGCGTTCGCTGCTGGCGGCGCGCGGCATCTCCGTGGTCACCACCCGCGAATCCGACACCGCCATCGCCCCCTTGCGCCGCGCTGAAATCGCCAATCACGCCGGCGCTCAGGCTTGCATCAGCCTGCATGCCTCCCTGAGCGGAGCCGGAGTGCATCTCTACGCCTCCTCGCTGCCTCCCGCGCAGCGGTCCACCTTTCTACCCTGGAAAACTGCGCAAGCCGCCTGGGTCCAGCGCAGCCTGGCGCTCGCCGGAGTGCTGAACTCCGCCTTGCTCCACGCCGGCATGAGCGTCAATCTCGGCCGTACCGCGCTTCCCCTGGTCGACAGCATGGCCTGCCCCGCCGTCGCCGTCGAAATCTCGCCCGACAGCTCACCCGATCGCACTTCCGGCCAGTCGCCGGTAGACAGCCTCAACGACGCCCGCTACCAGGCGCGCGTGACCGAGGCGCTCGCCGCCGCAATCGTCCAGTGGCGTCAGCAAGGCTCGCAAATGGAGGCTGGCCAGCCGTGATTCCCCGCTACCAGACCGTCATCTTCACCCTCCTGCTCGCGGCATCGGCCATCATGGGCGTACTGCTGTGGCAGTTGCGCAATCACGCCCACCAGCGCCTGCTCCAGGGCGAGGACTCCGCGCCCACCCAGGCGCCACTGGTCGCTCCCGCTGACGAGGCCTCGCTCATGGTGGCCAATGACGCCGACAACTCCCTCACCACCCAGGTCCTGTCGCTGCCGCTGCCTGAAAGCCCCGGCGCTCGCGCTCGCGCCATCCTCGGCAAGCTCCTTGACCTCTACGCCGCTCCCGGCGCGGCTCACCCGGTCCCAGGCGGCGCCGGCTCCATCACCCAGGTCTTTTTGTTACCCGCAGGCGCCAGCGCCCCCGCTGCGTCCGGGTCAGCTCCATCCGCCGCCGCAACCGGCCAGAACCCTCAATCCGGTCCCGAGCTGGCCGTCGTCAATCTCACCGGCTCATTCGCCGCCAGCCATCCCTCCGGCATTGAAACCGAAACTCTCACCGTAACCTCCATCTGCTCCACGCTTCATGCCAATCTGCCCCGCATCGCCGAAGTCCGCTTCCTCGTCGACGGCCAGCAGCGCGACACCCTCGCCGGGCACGCCGACCTCACCCGCACCTATCTCACAACCGATTCCGCACCAGCGATAGCAGGAGCGCGCCCATGACAGGCTCTGAATTGTCCCGCACTCCCACCATCGGCGTTTTCGACTCCGGCTTCGGCGGCCTCACCGTCCTGCGCGCGCTCATCGACCGCGTTCCCCAGGCCCGCTTCGCCTTCCTCGGCGACACCGCACGCCTGCCCTACGGCTCCAAGTCCCGCCGCACCATCGCCCGCTACGCCGCCCAGAGCGCGCAGTTCCTGGTCAACGAACAAGGCGCCGAATACCTCGTCATCGCCTGCAACACCGCCAGCGCCCTCGCCCTCGACGCCATTCAGGACGCCGTCCCGGCTTCCGTTTCAGTCATCGGCGTCATCGAGCCCGGCGCTCAGGCAGCCCGAAATGCGTCGAAAACCGGCGACGTCCTGGTCATCGCCACCGATGCCACCGTGCAGAGCCACGCCTATTCCGCGGCCTGCTGTGCCCTCGGCCTGCGCGCTCATGAAAAAGCCTGCCCGCTGCTCGTGCCCCTGGTCGAGGAGGGCTGGGTCCATCACTCCGTCACCGGTGAGGTCGTGCGCATCTACCTCGATGAACTCTACGCCGAAGCCGCAATCCAGGGCCTCAATCCCGATACGCTGGTGCTCGGATGCACCCACTATCCACTCCTCAAGCCGCTCATCGAAAAGCTGATCCCCGCCGGCACCAAAGTCATCGACTCGGCAGAGTCCGCCGCCGACAAGCTCGTGCTGCTTCTCTCCCACGACCTCGGCGCGCCCCCCAGGCCCGCATCGGCCAATCCCGTCCTCCGCTGCTTCGCTACCGACTCGGTTGAAAAATTCGAACGCCTCGGTTCCCGCTTCCTCGGTCGGCCCACCGGCAAGGTGGAACTGGTCGACCTCGGCGGCTGAGGCTCGGCGGCTGATATTCTAAGAGATGGTTGGCCCGATATCTCCCCACGCCTCGCGCAGACCATGGAGGACGAAAGAAAGCATGATCGATTTGGCAGGTAAGACGGCCGTGGTCTTCGGGCTGGCCAACAAGCGTTCCATCGCCTGGGGCATCGCCCAAAAACTCCACGAGGCCGGCGCAACCCTGGCCATCTGTTATCAAAACGAGCGCATGGGCGCCGAGGCCCAGGACCTCATCGACGAACTCCCCGGCGCCTCCGGCTTCCAGTGCGACGTCTCCAACGACGCCGAGATCGAAACCCTCTTCGCCGCGCTCAAGGAGAAGTACACCAGGCTCGACATCCTGGTCCACGCCGTGGCCTACGCGCCCGCCGAAGACCTGCGCGGCGAATTCATCAACACCAGCCGCGAGGGCTTCCGCATCGCCCATGACGTCAGCGTCTACTCGCTCATCGCCGTCAGCCGCGCCGCCGTGCCGCTCATGACCGAAGGCGGCAGCATCATGACCTTGAGTTACTACGCCGCTGAAAAAGTCGTTCCCAACTACAACGTCATGGCCCTCGCCAAGTCCTCGCTCGAGTGCGCCGTCCGCTATCTCGCCTGGAATCTCGGTCCCAAAAACATCCGCGTCAACGCCATCTCCGCCGGCCCCATCAAGACTCTCGCCGCCCGCGGCATCGGCGCTCTCGGCGACATGATGAGAGCCCACTCCGACCGCGCGCCCCTCGGCCGCAACGTCGATCAGCTTGAAGTCGGCGGCGTAGCCCTGTTCCTCGCCAGCGACCTCGCCAGCGCCGTCACCGGCGAAACCCTCTACGTGGACTGCGGCTACAACATCATGGGTTTCTAGCTCCCCTTCCTCAGAATTCACTTCCCAAGCGCTGTCATCCTGAGCGCAGCGTAGCGGAGCCGAAGGACCTGCGGTTGCTTTTGGAGGGTGCCCTGTCATTGCTCGCCCTCAGCCCTGTGCCCCATCCATTCGCCATCTTTCCGGCGAATGGGTGGGAAACCCCCAGACCTTAATTTGAGGATGCGGCGCCACTTTGCAATTGGCTTCTAAGCCGCCGCGATCCCAATGCCATCGAGGGTAGCGAGCGCTTCGTCCGGCAGTTCCAGCGTTGCAGCCTTGAGATTCTCCCGCAGATGCTTTGCCGACGACGTACCGGGGATCAGCAGTAAATTCGAAGACCGGTGCAGCAGCCACGCAAGCGCTACCTGCATGGCAGTGGCATCGAGCGACGCGGCTACCTCATTCAGCTCGGATGCCTGCAGCGGAGAGAACCCTCCCAGCGGGAAATAAGGCACATAGGCTATACCCTGCGCGGCGAGAGCATCGACGAATTCGTCGTCGCTGCGCTGGGCCACGTTGTAGAAGTTTTGAACGCAGACAATCTCCGTAATAGCCTGCGCCTCGGCCACCTGCTTGGCAGACACGGTGCTCAAACCGATATGCCGAATCAGGCCCTGCTGCTTGAGTTCGGCAAGCGCCGTCAGTGGTTCTTCAAAGGGTTCGTCCGTTGGCCCGGTAAAGCCGCCAAGGCGAAGATTGACCACATCGAGCGCATCGAGGCCGAGATTTCGCAAATTGTCGTGCACTGCATCGATAATTTCCTGGCGCGAGCGTGCGTGCGGCCATGAGCCATCGCTGCCGCGGCGTCCGCCCACTTTGGTCACGATCACCAGATCGTCCGGGTAAGGATGAATCGCCTGCCGGATGAGTTGATTGGTTACGTGCGGACCGTAAAAGTCGCTGGTATCGATGTGGTTCACGCCGGAGGCGATGACCTCGCGCAGTAAAGCGATCGCGCCCGGAACATCGCGCGGGGGCCCCCAGACCAGCTTCTCGCCATCCCTTCCCGCAAGCTGCATTGCGCCATAGCCCATGCGCTTTACGGTCAACGAAGTGTTGGGAAGGGTAAATGTGCTGCGAAGATCCGATTGTCTCGTCATTTGTTTCCTCTGAAGTCACCGATGGGCGTATCGAAAACTTATGTTCCAATATCGGAAAGTGGGAATATAACAATTAGAGACTTGCGGAGCGTCCAATGAAATCCTCTTCGACATTCATCAAAACGCTGTTGTCCATGATATTACCGTTTTATTTCCTGTCTATACCGGGTTCCTCGGCGCAAGTCCAGAATGCAGTGCCGAAACTGACGGTTGACGGAAACACTGCTGCTCGTTTCTTTTTCAAACCGCCAAATGCAAATTTTATCCTCCCAGCTTTGATTTATCGAGTTGCTGATGTGGGAAGTCCTAATTGGAATACCGCACCCATCGATCCTTATGGTCGGTCCGCGTACATCTCCCTTTCAGAAATGCAGTCTCTTGTTCATCATCTTGATAGTGATGGAATTCTCCGGCAAGTGTCAGCGACCACTAGTTCTTTGGCCGTATGAAAATGTTCCATTTGGAAATGTAGCGCCGGCCTCCCGGCCGGCTGTAATGTGGGCCTCCTGGCCCACGTTCGCTCATTAGATAGAACATCTTCTC
>Ga0182014_10004113_pt1 | contig 16958 bp, 13 predicted proteins | sample 612S2DmetaG_FD_120489 | JGI IMG/M metagenome (GOLD analysis project Ga0182014, IMG submission 120489) | Permafrost microbial communities from Stordalen Mire, Sweden - 612S2D metaG | ecosystem: Environmental > Terrestrial > Soil > Wetlands > Permafrost | place: Sweden: Stordalen | collected... | reverse complement strand
CGCGCTCATCAACCAGCAGAAAGCCGGCTGCCCGGTCAGCGTGTTCGTGAACATCACGCTCGAGCGGCAGGAGCAGGCGCATCTGCGCGCCTTCGAGGAAGCCGCCCGCAAGGTACCTGAAGTGATGGAGTGCTATTTGATGTCCGGCGAGTACGACTATCTGCTGCGGGTGGTGCTGGCCGACACCGCAGATTTCGAGCGCTTGCACAGCCAACATCTGACGCGGCTGCCGAATGTGGCGCGCGTGCAGTCGAGTTTCGCCCTGCGCACGGTGCAGAAGTCGCGCGAGCTGCCGGTGCGCTGACGGCGCCCTCAGGGCCTGGGTTTAAGCGCGAGCGAGAACGACACCTTGACGGCGTCGGCGATCCATTCGGTGCTCTTCCAATCGCCCTGTCCCACCCCGAAGTCCAATCGCTTCAGGCTGGCGGTGCCGTCGAGCTTCGCGGCGGCGCCCGGCGCGAACGTGAAATTGATCGGCACTTCCTTGGTGACGCCGTGCAAGGTCAGCGCGCCCACCGCGGCGTAGCCGGTCGCGGTCTTGGTGAAGCTCTTGGTTACATAGTGAGCCGTCGGATTGTGCGCGACATCGAAGATGTCGGGCCCGCGCATGGTCTTGTCGCGATCGTTGTCCTTGGTGTCGATCGAATTCAGATCGATCTGCACGTCGAAATGCGCGGTGGCCAGATCCTCCGGCGCGAAATCGATCGCGGCGGTGAACTTGTGAAACGTCCCCTTGAATTCCGCGCCGGCCTGAACGCCCGTAAAATCCAGGTGGCTGGCGGACGGGTCCGCGACGTAGCTCGCCGGTGCGGCGGCCTGCGCCAGGGCGGTGGCGGACAGCATGAGCACCGACAGTGCGGCATGTTTCATCATGAACGTTTCTCCAATTTGTTGAATGGCAGCATGCGCCGCAACACGTCGTCCTTGTTCCAGAAATGATGTTTGAGAGCGGCGAGGACGTGCAACACGGCGATCGCGAACAACGCATCGCTCAGATAGAAGTGCGTGGCCCGCAAGAACGCGAAGGCGTCGTCGCTCTGCGAGATGAGGTTGGGCCAGGTGAACAGGCCAAACCAACTGACCGAGTAATTCTTGGCGGAGGACATCATCCAGCCGGTGAGGGGCATGGCGAAGAGCAGCACATAGAACGCGATGTGAGTGCCCTTGGCCGCAAACCGCTCGAGCGGCGTCATGTCGGCGGGCAGGGCCGGCGGTGCATGCCAGAAGCGCCACAGCAGCCGCAGGACCGCGAGCATCAGGATGGTCATGCCGAAGCTCTTGTGCCGCGCCAGCAGCGCCAGCTTGTGCATCCCCAACGGCAGATCCTCCGCCAGCCAAGCCAGGGTGAATTGCGTGACAATCAAGGCGGCGACCACCCAATGCAATAATTGGGCAACCGCGGTGTATCGCGTCGGGGTTCCATTTGGCATCGAGAAGCTCCACGTGCAGACTGCACTGGCGCGTAGTCTAGCAATTCAGCGGAGAGTTCGTGGGCGTGCCTTCGGGCGCCCTGAGCATGAGGGCGCGCAAGGCACGCAGCGGCGGCGGCACGCGCCCGGTCGGCGTGACGCCGGCGGCGTCGAGATTCGCCAGTGTCGCGTCGATGTCGTCGACCTCGAAAATCAGGGTGGGCTCGTGCAGATGCGCCGGGTCAACCAAGCCGATCTCGACCGTGTCGCTGGTGCAGGAGACGCGCGGCAACGGCGCGTCGGGTTCGTCCATACGACGCGCGGATATCCGGTGTGACGATCGACAGCTCGAGAAACCGGCCGAGCACGCCGGTGTCAGCTCACGCCGCCCACGCAGATGTACTTCATTTCGGTGTAATCCAGGATTCCATACTTGGAGCCTTCCCGGCCGCTGCCGGATTCCTTCACGCCGCCGAACGGCGCCACTTCGGTGGAGATGATGCCGGTGTTCAAGCCGACGATGCCGTACTCGATGGCCTCGGTGACGCGCCAGCTGCGGGCGAGGTCGCGGGTGTACAGGTACGCGGCCAGTCCGAACTCGGTGTCGTTGGCCATTGCGATGGCTTCGGCCTCGGTGTCGAATTTGAACAGCGGCGCGATCGGCCCGAAAGTTTCCTCCCGTGCGATCATCATCTGCGGCGTCACGTCCGTGAGGATGGTGGGCTGGAAGAACGTGCCCCCCAGGGAATGACGCTTGCCGCCCAGGGCAACCTTGGCGCCCTTAGACAACGCGTCGGCGATGTGCTCTTCGACCTTGGCGACGGCGTTGGCGTCGATCAGGGGGCCCTGGTCAGTCACACCGGCGAGCCCGTCGCCGACGCGCAGGTTGCTCACGGCTTCCTTGAGCTTGCGCGCGAACTCGTCGTACACGCCGGCCTGCACGAGCAGGCGATTGGCGCATACGCAGGTTTGTCCGGTATTGCGGTATTTGCTGGCGATGGCGCCCTGCACGGCGGCATCCAGGTCGGCATCGTCGAACACGATGAAGGGCGCATTGCCGCCGAGTTCCAGAGACAGCTTCTTCATCGTGGGCGCGCACTGGACCATGAGTTTCTTGCCGACCTGGGTCGAGCCGGTGAAGGTGAGTTTGCGCACGATCGGATTCGACGTCATCTCGCCGCCGATGGCCGTCGCCGAGCCGGTGACGACGTTGAACACGCCCGGCGGAATTCCCGCCCGAGTCGCCAGCTCCGCGAGGGCCAACGCCGAGTAGGGGGTCTGCGTCGCGGGCTTCAGCACCATCGTGCAGCCTGCCGCGAGGGCAGGGCCCGCCTTGCGGGTAATCATCGCCGAGGGGAAGTTCCACGGTGTGATGGCCGCCACTACGCCGACGGGCTGACGGATCACCATGATGCGCTTGTCGGCTTGATGGCCGGGGATGATGTCGCCGTACAGGCGCTTGCCTTCCTCCGCGAACCATTCGATGAACGAAGCGGCATAGGCGATCTCGCCCTTCGACTCGGCCAGCGGTTTGCCTTGTTCGGCCGTCATCAACATCGCGAGATCGTCTTGATTCGCGAGCATCGAGTCGAACCAGCGGCGCATGATGAGAGAGCGGTCCTTCGCCGTGCGGGCGTTCCACGACGGCAGGGCCTTCGCGGCCGCCGCGATGGCGCGCCGCGTCTCGTCCGCGCCCATGTTGGGGATGTGGCCCAGCTCGTCGCCCGTGGCGGGGTTGTTCACCGCCAGCGTCGCGCCGCCATCGGCGCCCACCCAGCCGCCGTCGATGAAACCGAGCTGTCGAAACAGCGCAGGATCCTTGAGTTTCAAGGCCGATTCGCTGAGTTTCAAGTTTGCCTCTTTGGGTGTCATGGCGATCTCGCTTGGGCTTCAGCCGACGTGCTTGCGTAAGAATTCCAGGCTGCGCTCGAATGCCAGCTTGGAGCAGGTGGGTTCGTAGCTCGCGCGGTCGGTGCAGTTGAAGCCATGCTCCGCGGGGTACAGATGGTAGATGCCCTCCGGGTAAGCCGCCTTGATCTCGTCGATCGCGCTCAACGGAATGTGCGTGTCCTTCTCACCGAAGTGGAACATGACCGGGGCGCGTGGCTTCTCCGAGAGATGATGATGGATGCCGCCACCATAGTAGGCGACCGCGGCGTCGATCTTCAGGCGAGCGGCCGCGAAATAGGCGATGGTGCCGCCCCAGCAAAAGCCGACGACGCCGACCTTGCCGGCGCTGCCGACGTGCTCGGCCGCCGCCTGCACGTCCAGAATGGCCTTGTCGGTATCCACGGCTTTCAGATAGCCCATGGCGCGCGACATGTCGGTGTACGGCACGTCGACATTGGGTTCCATGCGGTCGAACAGCGCGGGTGCGATCGCCAGGTATCCGGCGGTGGCGTATTGGTCCGCGACGGCGCGGATGTGGCGCGTGACGCCGAAAACTTCCTGGATGACGACGATGCCGCCGCGCGGTGTCCCGGCGGGTTCGGCGAGGTACGCGCCAAGGCGGTGACCGTCCGCGGCGGTCAGGTCAACAATATGTCCCATGGGAGAGAGTCCTTCAAAAAATGATCCAAAATTGAGGGGAGCAGGATACCTCATCGCTCCAGAATGGCGGTGACGCCCATGCCGCCGGCCGTGCAGACGGAAATCAACCCGCGTTTTGCCTTGTTTTCGTCGAGGATTTTGGCAAGCGACGCGACGATGCGGGCTCCGGTCGCGGCGAACGGATGTCCGATCGCGATGCTGCCACCCTTCACGTTCAGCTTGAATCGATCGATGCTGCCGAGAGTTCCCGGAAGTCCCAGCTTGTCCCGGCAAAACGCCGGGTCGGTCCAAGCTCTGAGCGTACATAGCACTTGTCCGGCAAAAGCCTCGTGAATTTCGTAGAAATCAAAGTCCTGCAGCGTGAGCTCGGCATCGGCCAGCATCCGCGGTATGGCGTACGCGGGCGCCATCAACAGGTCTTCCTTCTTGTCGATATAGTTGATGGCGGCTACCTTGCCATAGGTGAGATAGGCCAATACCGGCAAGTCGCGCTGTTGCGCCCAGTGCTCGGACGCCAGCAGTACGGCGGATGCGCCGTCGGTCATGGGCGTGGAGTTTCCCGCCGTCAGCGTTCCGCTGCCCGAGGTATCGAACGCCGGGCGAAGTTTTGCCAGTTTGTCGAGACTCGTATCCGCTCGAATGTTGTTGTCTTGGGCGAGGCCCATATAAGGGTGCACTAGATCCGCGTAAAAGCCGGCCGCATAGGCCGCGGCGGCCTTTTGATGGCTTTCGAGCGCGAGTCCGTCCTGTTCCGCCCGACTGATGCCCCAAGTTTTGACCATCAGTTCGGTGCTTTCACCCATGGACAAGCCGGTGCGTGGCTCGGCGATGCCCGGCAAAACGGGTTTGAGATGATTCATGCGCAGCCCGAGCCAGGGCATGACACGCTGCGCAGCGGATTTGCCGCGGAAGCTCTTGAGCAGGAGTTGCTGAAAGCTCCGGGGAAACACCACCGCGGGGTCGCTGACCGTGTCGACGCCGCCGGCGATGCCGGAATCGATCTGGCCCAGTGCGATCTTGTTGCCGAGCAAAATGGCGGCTTCGAGGCTGGTGCCGCAGGCGCGCTGCAGATCGAGGCCGGGCGTTTCGGCGGCCAACCCGGAACCGAGCACCGATTCACGGGTCAGGTTCCATTGGCTGGAATGTTTCAGCACCGCGCCTGCCGCGACGTCGTCGATCCGTTGACCCTGCAGCCCGAAGCGTTCGACGATGCCGCGCAATGCCGCGGTCAGCATTTCCTGATTTCCGACTTGCGCGTAGGCTCCGTTGCCGCGGGCGAACGGAATGCGGACGCCGCCTACGATCGCCACACGCCGCGCAGTTTTTCCGACCAACATAGTCATCCCCTCATGAATCCATCGTCGAACAGCCCCAACCACCGAATTATGATCCTAGCTGCCGGCCTATAATCAATGATGAGTCGCTTTTATCGCCAGGCGTGGCTCAGCCTCGCCACCTTGACCCTGCTTGCCTGCGCCAAGTCCGCGCCACCTCCCGCGGCACGCGCCGAAGACGCCGTCGCGCCGCGCGAACAGTTGAGCCGCTTGGTCGAGGCCTATTGGAACCAGACCGCGACCTCGAGTCCGTGGTATTCCTGGGGGGGTGCCGAGTCGCGCTATGGCGAAGCGCCGGCCGACCGGCTCTCCGCGCAGGAATTGGCCGATGCGCTGGCCACGGAGCGGCGTTATCTGGCGCAAGTGCTGCTGGTGCCGCGAGCGCCATTGGACCCTGATTCGAGAGTGAGCTACGACATCTTCTGGCGCGAACGGGCATTGGCGATCGAGAGCTTCACGTACCCGGCCGAACTCATGCCGGTCAACGCGTACGAGGGCGTGCCGCAACGCTTCGCGTTGATGGCGTCGGCCGCCGAGCGATATGCGCTGGCGAGCGAGCGGGATCTGGAAAATTGGCGGCTTCGTGCCGCCAATTACGAGCGGTGGACGAATCAGGCCATTGCCAACCTGCGCGAGGGGATGCGCCGGGGGTACACCCTGCCGCGGGTGGTGGTCGAGAGGGCGCTCCCGGTGCTCGCGGCGCTCGGCGAGGACTCCCCGACCAATGTGTTTTTTCAGCCTGCGTATCCTCGAGTTGCGCCCGCGGCGGCGGCCCTAAGCACCGGCGCCGAGACCCCCGATGCCGCGAGCGCCGGGGCCCTGAGAAGCGCGGAGGCAAGCAGCGCGGCCGAGGCCACGAGCGGCGCCGAGGCTGCCGGCGCCGCGCCTCCGATGTCCCGGCTCACCGATGAGGAGCGGGCGCGATTGGCCGCCGCGCTGAATGGAGTGGTCCGGGACAAGATCCTGCCTGCGTATCGCACGCTGCATGATTTTCTGCAACGCGAATACCTGCCGCGCTCGCGTGGCAGCGTGGCATTGTCGGCGTTGCCGCTCGGCGAGACTTGGTACGCCTATCTCGCGAAAAGAGCCACCGGGGGCACATCGACGGTGGCGGAGCTGCACATCGTCGGACTCACGGAAGTCGAGCGTTCGCGCGCACGTCTTCAGGCATTGCTGGCCGAAACCGCGTTCGCCGGCAATGCCGTTGGCTTCGCCGAGTATCTGCGGCACGATCCGCGCTATTCGTACCGGAGTGTCGATGAGCTGATGAGCGCGTATGCGGACCTGAAGACGCGGGTGGGCGCTGCCGCGCCGTCGTTGTTTGCCCCGATGCCGCACGCCGATGTCGAGATTCACGGCGTCGAGGTCTTTCGACAGGCCACTGCGCCGCCGCTGTCCTATCAGCGGGCCATGGCGTACGGCAAGATCCCGGCGATCTTGTACGTGAATACCGCGGGATTGGACACGTCGCCGGCGATCGGCCTGACGTCGCAGTATCTGCGCGAGGCCGTGCCGGGACATCACTACCAACTCGCGCTTCAGCAGGCGCGCGCCGACCTGCCGACATTCAGGCGCTTTGGCGGGGCGCCCGCCTTCGTCGCCGGTTGGGGATTGTATGCGGCTGCGCTCGGAGAGGAGCTGGGCATGTACCACGATCCGGAAGCCAAATTCGGCTCACTGCTGGCGCAATTGCAATGCGCGGTCGGCCTGGTGATCGACACCGGCATCCACGGCCAACATTGGACGCGCCCACAAGCGATCGACTACGTGCACACGCATCTGCCCTTGGACGATGCGGCCGTCGCCAACGTGGTCGACCGGGTCATCGCGATTCCCGGTGAGGCGCTCTCCTGCACCGTGGGTTTCGTGAAGTTCCAGGCGCTGCGTGCGCGGGCCCAACAGGCGCTCGGCCCGCGCTTCGATCTGCAAGCCTTCCACGAGGAAGTTCTCAAGAATGGCGCAGTGCCGCTTGATTTGCTGGACGCGAACGTCAAGCAGTGGACCGAAACAGCCATGGCGGCTGCGCCGAAAGTAGACTAGCCTGCGAAGTCCGTCCAGCGGAGTAAAGCGAACTGAACAGCCGAGACGGATCGGGGTCTTATCATGTCATGCGTCTATCCATGTTGCTTGCGTCATGCCTGTTGTTCGCCGTTTCCGCCCGGGCGGATCTTGCCAAGGAGTCGGAGCAGCACGGAGACATCGAGGTGGGGGTCACGCTCGATGCCGCCGAGCAGAGCGGCAAGGCGCGGGCGACCGTGCGGATCCATGCGGGACGGGATCTGGTCTGGAAGCTCATCACGAGCTGTACGGAGGCGCTGAACTTGGTTCCGGGATTGGTGGCGTGCGATGTGCTCGAAACGGCTCCGGACGCGTCGTGGCAGCGCATCAGACACATCTTGAACTATTCTTGGTACGTGCCGAAACTGACCTACGATCTTCTCGCGACGTACAACGAGCCCACGAGCGTGCTGATGGAGCGCACCAGCGGTGACCTGAAGACGTTGAAAGTGTCCTGGATCCTGCATTCCGAAGGCGATTCCACGGTGGCCGAGTATGCGGTGGATCTTGCGCCCGGCTTCTGGGTGCCTCATTGGATGGTACGTGTCGCGCTCAAGCGCGATCTACCGAAAATGCTGCGTGCATTGCGTGCCCGCGCCGAAACTGCGCAGCGTCCGTAGCCCCGGAAGCGGGGGGGCGCCCGCAACCGGGATCCGGCGGGGGACATTGATGCTGGGTGTCCTGGCGATGATGGGTCTCGTCGCGTGCTCGCATGAAAAGGAGCCCGAGCCCGACGCGCCGCCGCCGCGCGTGAAGCGGGTGTTCCACCTCAATCCCTACGAGAAGGATTTCGGGTACTCGCAGGCGGTGATGATCGACAAAACGCTGTACATCTCCGGATCGGTCGCGGCCGACGAGACCGGCCGTCTGGTTGCACCAGGGGACATGGCGGGCCAAATGCGCGCCGCGTATTCCAACATTCAGCGCACGCTCGCCGCGCACGGCGCCGACTTCGAGGAGGTCGTGAAGGAAACGATCTACACCACGAATATGGATGCCCTGCTCAAGGCCTCCGATCTGCGGTTCGAGTATTACAACAGGGACCTGCTGCCAACCACGACTTGGGTGCAGGTACAGCGCCTGGTGGACCCGGGGTTCCTGGTGGAAATCGAGGTTGTCGCCGAACTGCCGTAGGGACGGCTGCGCGTGCCCAGAAAAACAGCGGCGACTTCAAGTATCCTAACCGACTGGCGCTGATTCGCGTCTTTCAGGAATTTGGTGTTGCGTAACGTCATCGACAGGAAATTTGAGCGTCGGCTCGCGGGGCTCATCAACTCCGGCGAGCGCGGCGTGTTGCGCGGCGGCCGCAAAGGGGTGGAGCGCGAGTCGCTGCGGGTCACACCGGACGGCGAAATCGTCCAGACGCCGCATCCCCGCGCTCTCGGGGCACCTCTGACCAACGAGCACATCACCACGGACTTTTCCGAGTCCCTGATCGAACTGGTGACCCCGCCGTTCGGCGAGACCTGGGAATTGCTGCAATATCTGTGCGACATCCATCAGTTCGTCTACCAGCATCTGGGCGACGAGTTGTTGTGGTCGACCAGCATGCCGGCGTCGATCGCGAACGATGCGAGCATTCCGCTCGCCCAGTTCGGCAAGTCCAACATCGGCCGCATGAAGACGATCTATCGGCACGGCCTGGGGGTGCGTTATGGACGCATCATGCAAGCCATCTCCGGGGTGCACTTCAATTACTCGTTCTCCCCCGCCTTGTGGAACGTGCTGGGACACGTGAACGAATCGACCCTGCCTCTCCAGGACTTCACGTCCGCGCAGTACTTCTCGGTGCTCAGGAACTACCGGCGCCATGGTTGGCTGATCCTGTACCTGTTCGGCACGTCGCCGGCCGTGTCGAAGAGCTTCTTCGCGGGCCGCGACAGCGAGCTGCCGTCCTTGGATCAGGATACTCTGTACGAACCGTTCGGCACGTCGCTGCGCATGAGCGACGTGGGCTATCGCAACAAGAACCAGGCCACCGTCAGCGTCTCGGTCAACAGCCTGGATGAGTACGTGCGCGACCTGTCGCGCGCCATCAGCACGCCGTATCCGCCGTACGAAAAGATCGGTGTGAAGGTCGACGGCGAGTATCGCCAGCTCAATGCCAACATCCTGCAGATCGAGAACGAGTACTACAGCTATATCCGGCCGAAGCGGGTTGCGCGCTCCGGTGAGCGGCCCAGCAAGGCGCTGCAGCGTGCGGGCGTCGAGTACGTCGAAGTGCGGGCGCTCGATGTCAGCGCCTTCGATCCGGTGGGCGTCAATCAGAACAAGCTGCGATTTCTCGAGGCATTCCTCGGCCTGTGCTTGCTGCGCGAGAGCGAGCCGATCGGTCGCAATGAGCAGGAAGCCTTGGATGCGAACCATTTGAAAGTGGCGCGGCGCGGACGCGAACCCGGCCTCACGCTGAATCGCGAAGGGCGGAGTTACCCGATGGTGGACTGGGCGCGCGAACTGCTCGACGCGATGCAGGGGATCTGCGAAATGCTGGATCAAGGCGAGCCGGGCAAGCCCTATGCGGCCGCCCTCGACCAACAGCGGTCCAAGCTCGACGACGTGGAGCGCACGCCGTCGGCGCGCTTGCTCACCGAAATGCGCAACACCGGCGAATCGTTCTTCCAGCTGTCGCAACGGATGTCGAAACTGCACAAGGATTACTTCCTGGGGCTGTATCCGCCGAACGAACGCCGCTTGGCGGAATTCGCCTCCGCGGCGCAGGAGTCCCACGAAGCGCAGGAGCGGATCGAAGCGAGCGACAAGGTGGATTTGGACGCCTATCTGGCGGCATACGCCGCTGATTGAGACGTCGACCAGCTGCCGCGACGCAGCAATCTACGGTGTTTATGCCGTTTGACATAACTTTTTGAGAGCAGCGCACATTTTATGGCGGCAACGTGTGCTGCAGGTCGCGGTGGGCGCCGGCGATGGTCGATACCGTGCTGCAATGACGAATTCGAATCGCTACACCCTCGAAGACCTGCCGGAGTCGCCGCACTCCCGTCAATTGAAGGCCGGCTTCCCCTGGCTGACCTTCTCGACCGCTCTGGAAGCCGAGTTTCGCCACCGCAATCTGTCCGAAAACCTGCGTCATCTGCGCATCAATCTGGCGATGGCTATCACGCTCGTTCTCGTGTTCTCGGGTGTGGAGGCGACGTTGCTGGGCGATGCGCTCAACCGCATCCCGAGCATCGTGCACATGTTTTTGATGGTGCCCGTGCTGGCTCTGTGTCTGGCCGTCACGTTTTCGCCGCGTCGCGATCGGATCTATCCGCCGCTGGCGCTGGCGGCGGCAATCCTGCTGGGTTTGAGCGTGACGGGCACCCAACTTGTCGCGTCGCCCAACGGATTGCCTCTCCTTTTCCCGTGCGTGCTGTTGTCGTGCATTTTCATCTATTTCATGGGCGGACTCATCTTCTACCGCGCGCTCACCGCCAATCTGCTCGTAACGTTCGTTTACCTGGGCGCGGGCAGCATCCTGAGATTGCCGGGCCCGGATTTCGGCTACGATGCCACGGCGCTGATCGCCGTGAACCTGATTTGTATCTCGGTCGGATACATGCATGAAAAGATCAGCCGGTCGCGCTTTCTCGAGACCGGACTGCTGCGCGAACTGGTCGCACGCGACGGCCTGACGGGCATCCAGAACCGACGCATGTTCGATCAGCACATCACGCGGGTCTGGCACCAAGCCGCGCGCGACGCGGCCCGAGTCGCCGTGCTGCTGATCGACATCGATTGTTTCAAGGACTACAACGATCGCTATGGGCATCAAGCGGGCGACGAGTGCCTGCGCGCAGTCGCGATCTCCCTGAGCCAGTGTGCGAGGCGTCCGCTGGATTTCGTCGCACGGTATGGCGGAGAGGAATTTGCGATCGTGCTGTACGAAGCCAGCCGGGAGTACGTCGCCGAGGTGCTCACGCGCATTCAGCGCTCGATCGCGGAGCTCAACATTCCGCACGAGGCGTCAACGGTCGCCAGCCGCCTCACGGTGAGCGTGGGCGCGGCATTCGTCCAGCCGTCGGCCGGGCGTACGTACCAAGGACTGATTCAGCTGGCCGACGAAGCGCTGTACAGCGCGAAGGAGCAGGGCCGCAATTGCGTGGTGTCGATGGAAGCCGAGTATCAGACGCTGCGCACCGGTACCTTCGACAAGCGCCGCGCGCAACGCGTGCCCGAACCTCAGGCCTGACGATAGATGTGGACCTGCGGGCCTTCGCCGGCCTTGCGGCAGGCGCGGAACATCCCCTCGGAATTGAATTCCATCGCGATCTCGCCGTGCGCGTCGATGGCGACGACGCCGCCTTCGCCATGCATCGCAGGCAGTACCCCGAGCACGACTTCGCGGACGGCTTCCTCCAGGGTACGGTTGCCATAGCGCATGCGCGCGCTGATGTCGTGGGCAACGGCGGCGCGAATGAACATCTCACCGTGACCGGTCGCCGAGACGGCGCAGGAGCGGTTGTCCGCGTAGGTGCCGGCACCGATGATGGGCGAGTCACCGATGCGATGAAACCGTTTGCCCGTCATCCCGCCGGTCGACGTGGCGGCGGCCAGACAGCCCTGGTCGTCCAAGGCCACGGCGCCCACCGTGCCGATATGCGAGATGGTCAGTCCCGACAGGTTCGGGTCGCCGCTTTGGATCCGCTCGAGTTGCCGCCAGCGTGCCGGGGTGAAAAAGTAGCTTTGCGGGACGAATTCGAAGCCGCAGGTCAGGGCAAAGTCTTCGGCTCCGGCCCCGCTCAGCAGCACGTAGTCGGATTGTTCCATGACGGCACGTGCCAGCTGAACGGGGTTCTTGATGTGGCTCAGGCCGCAAACCGCGCCGGCCTTCAGCGAACTGCCCTCCATGATCGAGGCGTCGAGTTCGTTGTGTCCATCGAGCGTGAACACGGCGCCGTGTCCCGCATTGAACAGCGGATTGTCCTCCAGGCGCACCACGGCCGCGGTCACGGCGTCCAGGCTGGTCCCGCCGCACTCCAAAATGGCGTAACCGGCGCCCAACGCCTGCTCCAAGCCTGCCCGGTAGGCGTGCTCGTGCGCGGCGCTCATGTCGGCGCGCGGGAGCGTTCCAGCTCCGCCGTGAATTGCTAACCCGTACATCCGTTTTGCCGTTCCCCTGGTCGGTGACCCGCGGCAAGGCTATCATCATTCGTAGATGAATCCATTTCGCAAGCAGGGCGCCATCAAAGGCCTCCTCATCGCCAATCGCGGCGAGATCGCCATTCGTGTGATGCGTGCCGCGGCCGAGCTGGGCTTGCGGACGGTCGCCATCCATTCGCGCGAAGATCGCTTTTCGCTGCATCGAACCAAGGCCGACGAGAGCTACTTGGTGGGTGACGGCAAGGGGCCCATCGACTCCTATCTGGACATCGCGGACATCATCCGCATCGCCACGGAAGCGCGCGTCGATGCTATTCATCCAGGTTATGGATTCCTGTCGGAGAGCCCGGAGTTCGCCGAGGCGTGTGCGGCGGCCAACATCATTTTCGTCGGCCCCTTGCCCGACACGATGCGTCGTCTCGGCAACAAGGTGGAAGCGCGCAATCTCGCGGCCGGCGCGGGCGTGCCGGTGATGCCGGCGACGCCGCCGCTGCCGGCGAACGATGCCGAGGTCCTGCGCATGGCGCACGACGTGGGCTTCCCGGTCATGCTCAAAGCCAGCTGGGGCGGCGGCGGGCGCGGCATGCGGGTGGTCGAGGATGACAGCCAGCTGATCGAAACGGTGGCCGCCGCCCGGCGCGAAGCGAAAGCGGCCTTCGGCAAGGACGAGGTCTATCTCGAGAAACTGATCCGGCGTGCGCGTCACGTGGAAGTGCAGATCGTGGGCGACATGCACGGCAATCTGGTGCATCTGTACGAGCGCGATTGCTCGGTGCAGCGGCGCAACCAGAAAGTGGTGGAGCGCGCCCCCGCCGCCTTTTTGACCGATCAGCAGCGCAGCGACCTGTGCGAAGCGGCGCTGAAGATCGGCCGCGCGGTCAGTTATCGGGCGGCCGGCACGGTGGAGTTCCTGCAGGATGCCGATACGGGCAAATTCTATTTCATCGAGGTGAACCCGCGCATTCAGGTCGAGCATACCGTCACCGAGTGCGTGACCGGGATCGACCTGGTCAAGGCGCAGCTGCGGATCGCGGGCGGTGCGCGCATCGGCACCCCGGAAAGCGGCATGCCGAAGCAGGAGGACATCCATGTCACGGCACATGCCCTGCAGTGCCGCGTCACGACCGAGGATCCAGAAAATAATTTCGTGCCCGATTACGGACGCATCACGGCGTACCGCAGCCCGGCGGGCTTCGGCATTCGTCTGGACGCGGGCACCGCCTACGCGGGCGCCATCATCACGCGTTTCTACGACTCCTTGTTGGTGAAGGTGACCGCGTGGTCGCCGACCCCGGAAGAGACCATCGCGCGCATGCACCGTGCGTTGTGGGAGTTCCGCATCCGTGGCGTGGTGACGAATCTGCGCTTCCTCGACCAGCTCATCATGCATCCGCGCTTCGCGTCGGCGGACTACACGACGACGTTCATCGATCAAACACCCGAGTTGTTCGACATCCCGCGCAAGCGCGACCGGGCGACGCGGCTGTTGAGCTTCATCGGCGACGTCGTCGTCAACGGCAATCCGGAGGTCAAGGGGCGGGCGAAGCCGAAGGCGCCCGTGTTCCCGCGCCCGCCGCGCGTCGCGTTGCCGGCAGCGGCGCCCGCCGGCACCAAGCAGCTGCTCGACGAGCTCGGCCCCGACAAGTTCGCGGCCTGGATGCTGGCGCAGACGCGCGTGCTCATCACCGACACCAGCATGCGCGACGCCCATCAGTCGCTGCTGGCCACGCGCTTCCGGACGCATGACCTGGCGTTGATCGCGCCGCACTACGCCGGCCTGCTGCCGCAGCTGTTCTCCGTCGAGTGCTGGGGCGGCGCCACATTCGACGTGGCCATGCGGTTTCTCAAGGAGGACCCTTGGTCGCGGCTCGCGGTGTTTCGCGAGCGCATGCCGAATCTCTTGCTGCAAATGCTGCTGCGTTCGGCCAACGCAGTGGGCTACACCAATTATCCCGACAACGTCGTGCGGCATTTCGTGGCACAGGCCGCGGCCGGCGGCATCGACGTGTTCCGCGTCTTCGACTGCCTCAACTGGGTGGACAACATGAAGGTGGCGATCGAGGCGGTGCGCGCCACCGATCGTCTCTGCGAAGCCGCCATCTGCTATACCGGCAACCTGTCGAACCCCCACGAGACCAAGTACGACCTGAAGTACTACGTGAAGCTCGCCAAGGAATTGAAGGCCATGGGCGCCCATGTGCTCGGCATCAAGGACATGGCCGGCCTGTGCCAGCCCCACGCGGCCAGCGCCTTGGTCCGGGCGCTCAAGGAGGAGGTGGGGTTGCCGATCCACTTCCATACGCACGACACGAGCGGCATTGCGGCGGCCAGCGTGCTCGCCGCCATCGAGGCGGGTGCGGACGCAATCGACGGCGCCATCGATGCCATGTCGGGCCTCACGTCGCAGCCGAATTTGGGGTCCATCGTCGAAGCACTGCGCTTCGGCCCGCGGGATTCGCTGCTGGATCCGGAGAAGCTGCGGTCGATCTCGACCTACTGGGAACAGGTCCGGCACGGGTACGTGGCCTTCGAGAGCGACATCCGCGCCGGTGCTTCCGAAGTCTATGTGCACGGCATGCCCGGCGGTCAGTACACAAATCTGCGCGAACAGGCGCGCTCGCTCGGCATCGACGATCATCGCTGGCCGGAGGTGGCCAACAGCTACGCCCAGGTCAACGAGATGTTCGGCGACATCGTCAAGGTCACGCCCACCTCCAAGGTGGTCGGCGACATGGCCATCATGATGGTGACCAGCGGCCTCACGCGCGAGTCCGTGCTCGATCCCGCGGTCGAAATCGCCTTTCCGGAGTCGGTGGTGCAGTTCTTCCATGGCGATTTGGGGCAGCCGTTGGGTGGGTTTCCCCCGGAGCTGCAGAAAAAGGTGCTGGGCGGACAGGTCCCGCTCACCGTCCGGCCCGGCGAGTTGCTGCCCCGCGCGGATCTGGAGGCGGAACGCGCGGCCGCCGAGGCGAAGATCGGCCGAGCCATCACGGAGTTCGAACTCGCGTCCTATCTGATGTATCCGAAGGTATTCGCGGATTACGCGGCCGATCGTGCGGCCTACGGCGACGTGAGCAACCTGCCGAGCGCCGTGTTCTGGTACGGCATGCAGGCTGGCCAGGAGATCAACATCGACATCGAGCGCGGCAAGACGCTGATCGTGCGCTTCATCACCACCAGCGATCCGAACGAGGATGGCACCCGGACCGTGTTCTTCGAGTTGAATGGTGAGCCGCGGCACATCCGCGTCGCGGATTGCAGCCAGGTCGCGAAGCGCCCCGCGCAGCGCAAGGTGGAGCACGGCAATCCCGCGCACGTGGGAGCGCCCATGCCGGGAACCATCGCCACCGTGCCGGTGCACGTCGGGCAGAAGCTGGTTCGCGGCGACGTGCTGTTGACCCTCGAGGCCATGAAGATGGAGACGACGGTGCGAGCCGAGCGGGACGGGGTCGTCAAGGAGATCCTGGCGCGACCCGGACTGCAGGTGGATGCCAAGGATTTGTTGGTGGTTTTCGAATGAGCGCGGACCGCGATGACCACGAACTCCTTGGACCGCAGTTCGACAGCGGAGATATTCACCGCATCAATTCTTTGCTGATGACGACCCCGGCTGTCGCGATGTCGACGTCGGCGAAGTCCTTGCGTGCCCGGCGCCGCAGCGCTGACCTGCACTCCGTGCTCTCTGAAACGATCTTGCCTGTCCCCGTGAGTGGACGTAGTCTGTCGTGTCTGCCAGGGAGATCATGAGTGCGCCTATTGCTGACCGCGACCGTGCTTGTCGCGAGCCTCGCCGGACCCGTGACCGCCGAAATCCGTCCGGATCAGGTGAAGTTCCGGGAGTTGTACAAGGAACTCGTCGAGACCGATACGACGCTGTCGGCCGGAAGTTGCACACTGGCGGCAGAGCGCATGGCGGCGCGACTGCAGGCCGCCGGATACAAAGAGGGGGATATCCGACTGTTCGGCGTATCCGACCACCCCAAAGAAGGCGGGTTGGTCGCGACATTGAGTGGTACGGACCCCAAGGCCAAAGCGATCCTGTTGCTCGCCCACATCGATGTCGTGGAGGCGAAGCGCGAGGACTGGACTCGCGATCCGTTCGTGCTGGTCGAAGAGAATGGCTATTTCTATGGCCGTGGCTCGTCCGACGACAAGGCTCAGGCCGCGATCTTTACGGATACGCTGGTTCGTTTGAAACAGGCGGGGACCAAGCTGCGGCGGCCATTGAAACTGGCGTTGACGTGTGGCGAGGAGACCGGCGGGGCGTTCAACGGCGCCAACTGGCTGGTGACGGAGCACAAGGATTGGATCGATGCTCAATTCGCACTGAACGAAGGAAGCGTCGGCATGCGCGATGCCAGCGGCAAGAAGCTGTCGCTCGGTATTCAAGCGGGAGAGAAGGTCTACCAGGATTTCCGCATGGAGGCGAGCAACCCCGGTGGCCACAGCAGTCGCCCGCGCCCCGACAACGCCATTTACAGCCTGGCCGCGGCGCTCATTCGCATCG
>Ga0182014_10004112_pt1 | contig 16967 bp, 12 predicted proteins | sample 612S2DmetaG_FD_120489 | JGI IMG/M metagenome (GOLD analysis project Ga0182014, IMG submission 120489) | Permafrost microbial communities from Stordalen Mire, Sweden - 612S2D metaG | ecosystem: Environmental > Terrestrial > Soil > Wetlands > Permafrost | place: Sweden: Stordalen | collected... | reverse complement strand
GTGCCTGCCGAGATCGACATGCAGGACCGGATCAACGGAGTCAACGCCGACCCAACCAACGACCTGCAGATACTGCAATCGAACGCCGGCGTTACGGCGGTGTCGTCGGGGGCCAAACGGACGATCGGCGTGGGGCTCGCGGGCGGGCTGGTCTTCGGATGCCTGCTAGCTTGGGTCCTCGGAGCCGCGACGCGACGGCTGTCGAGTCCCGCCGAGCTGGTGGAGAAGGCCAGGATCGAGCCGCTGGTGGTCATTCCACCGGGTGGTGGGCCCACGGCTGAGCTGCAGCGCGAGCGGCAACTGCGCCAGCTCGCCGCCGCTGTCGCCCTGCTCGATTTGCCCAAACCGGCCGTGGTCGCCGTGGCCCCGGTCGAGCAGACGCCTGCGGCCGACGAGATCGCCGAGAGCCTGGCCCGCTACCGGGCGGGTCACGGGGTGCGCACCGTTTTGGTGCACGCAGACGGCGCACTTGCCCCGCTCGGCGCCGTCGGGGGGGACATCGAGTCCGTCGGCGACGGATGGCTGCTCGTGTCGCGGGAGTCGGCCGGGGCAGTGTGCGAGGTGTTTCCAGTCGGTGATCCGCGGGATGTACGCGGGCTGCTCGGGGTGGAGCACTTGGGCAAGCTGGTGACCTCGTTGCGGAGCAGGGCCGACCTGATTGTGATCCAATCGCCGGTGGTAGCCGAGTCGCCGGAGTCGTACATGGTCTGCGCCGTTGCCGATCGGACCCTGCTGCTCGCCGGGGCCGGCTCGTCCGCGGATTCCGTTCTGGCCGCCCGGGACCAGATGGAGCGGGGGGGCGTGTCCCTGCTCGGGGTGGCCTTCGTGGAGCAGCCGGGACGGCGTCGTGCAGAGCCGGGCAGCGATGACCGTACCGCGACCACCAAGGGGCTCGACGAGACGACGCCGATGCCCCGCGTCGACCCCGCGTCGCGGGGGGTCAGCCGGGTATGATCAGGCGCATCGCCCCGGCGATCGACAGATGGTTCGAGGGCAGGGCGCTGATGGACGGCGCGGGCCGGAGTGCCCTGGTCGTCGGCGCGATGACCATCGTGCTGACCGTTCTCGCGCTCGTCGGGTCCCGGGTTCGGGGTGGCCTTGGTGTCTTGCTTCTGCTGGTTGTCGTCGGAGCGATCATCGTGGCGGCGTCTTTGCGCTATCCGCCGCTTGCGGTGGTCGTCATGCTCGGGGCGATGTTCCTGAGGCTGGCCTTGCCGCACCTGATTGTGGCGGACCCGTTCGTCCTCGCGTACGCGCTGGTCGTGGCGTCGGCGGCGGTCTTCATGTGGCGGCAGCGGCAGGCCCTGCCGCGGGTCACCTTCGTCGAGGTGGCCATGGTTCTGTACATCTTGTGGAGCTACGGCTCGATGGTGCTGCCGCACCAGTACCCGCCGGTGGTGTTCCCGCTGAACGGGACGCTGACGCCCGTCCCTCGCTTCATCTTGGTCAGCACGGACATCCCGTTCACGATGTACCTGCTGGGGAGGCGGCTGTTCGCCCGGGAGTCGGCGGTGCGGTTCGTGTTGTGGTCGATCCTCGGCTTCGCCGCGTATTCCACGATGGTGAGCATCTTCCAGTTCTACGCACCGAGCCTGGTGTGGCCGCGGTACATCGTGGACGCACCAGCCTGGGTGGGCCGCGCGAATGGCGTGTTCAATCAGCCAGTCGCCAATGGCATGGTGCTGGTCGTCGGCTTGGTCATCGCCATCGTTTTGGCCAGCGACCGTGGAGCGCCCGGATGGCGACGGGCCCTGCTGTGGCTGTACGCGCTGCCATCCACCTTGGCCATCTACCTCACCCACACGCGCGCAATCTACCTGTGCTTCGCGCTTGCGCTGATCGTCGGCGTCCTCCTGGCGCGGGGAGCCCGCGGCGTATTCGCCGGCCTGATCGGCGCGGTCACCCTCGTGGTCGTCTTGAACTGGTCGACCTTCACCAGCTCTGACCGGGCAGCGGGGGGCATCGATTCCAAGAATGAAGTCTGGGATCGCCTGAACACATTCGCCACCTCGCTCTGGGCCTTCAAGCGGGAACCCTGGTTCGGATGGGGTATCAGTCGATTCGTGGCGGTCAACACCTACCACCACCAGCAGTGGTCCAACGACATCCCGTGGGTCCGGGGGCTGGGCATCGCCTCGCACGAAACCGAATTGGGCATTCTGGTGGAGCTGGGCATCCTCGGCCTGCTGCTGTGGCTGTGTGTGCTCGTCCCGCTGATCGGTCTGCTGTTGCAGGCGTACTGGATTCTGCCGTCCTCCGGATTGATCGGCCGACGCCTGGCCGTCGTCGCCATCTGTGCGCTGGGTACCCAGATCATGGCCGGCGCGTTTGCAGACCTGCGTCTGCTCGATTTCCCGACCTGCATGGTGTTCTTGATCTGCGGAATGACCGTGGGGGCCCGTGACCGGGAGCTGGCCGCGCGTAGACCCAGACCGCCACTGTGGTTGTCTACCCCGACTATGCCCGACCACGCTGCGTCCGGCCGGGCGACCACTCGACCGTCTGCCGTGCCCGTGGAGGTGCCGTGACGCGATCCGTTCGCCTCGTGCGGGTGATGTATGTGGTTCCGGACCTCGGGACCGGCGGCGCGGAACGGCATGTCACGACGTTGCTGCCTCGCCTGGACCCGGCCCGGTTCACGTGCTCGGTCGTGTGCATCGGAGCCGAGGGGATTCTGTTCGGCGACCTGGTGGGCGCCGGAATCCCGGCAGTCGCCCTGCGGCGGACCAAACGGCAAGCCCTAGCCGCCGTAGTCGACCTGGTGCGCGAGATGCGCCGACGACGTCCGGACGTTGTGCTGGTGCGCGGGTACAACGCCGAGATGCTGGGCCGGATCGCCGCGATCATTGCCGGGGTGCCGCACCGAGTGGTGTGGGTGCACAACTGCGGTGATCTCGATGGCCGTACGCGTGTGCGCCGGCTGACCGACCGATTGCTGGACCGGCGCACCGACGCGTACTTTGGGGTGGCCCGGGCCCAGACCCGCTACCTCGCCGAGGATCTGGGCTATCCCGCGCACAAGATCCGGATCATTCACAACGGGGTCGACCCGGCTGGTTACCGCCCGACAGACGAGCAGCGGGCCAGGGCCCTGCTCGGCATCGACCCCCGGCGACCGGTCGTGGGCATCGTGGCCGCATTGCGCCCGGAGAAGGACCACCTGCTCCTGCTCCAGGCCGCCCGGCGACTGGTCGACGAGTTCCCCGACCTGACGGTGCTCATCGTCGGGGACGGCCCGGTGCGGCGGCGGATCGAGCGCGCGGCGGCCGACCTGGGTTTGGCGGACCATATCCTGCTGGCGGGGGCCCGCTCCGACGTGCCCGACATTCTTCCGGCCCTGACTGTCTTCACGCTTTGCTCGTACACCATCGAGTGCTTCCCGATGGCGCTGCTGGAGGCGATGGCCTCCGGGCGGCCAGCGGTTTGCACGGATGTCGGCGGAGTGAGGGAGATGCTCGCCGACGGGATCACCGGCTATCTCGTGCCGCCGCACGACCCGGTCGCCCTGGCCGACCGGCTGGCGAAGCTGCTACATGATCGCCAGTTGTGCCGGCGCATGGGCGCGGCCGCCCGAGCCCGGGTGCAACGCGAGTTCGGCCTGGGCGCAAGTGTCGACGCGGCAGCCCGGGAACTGACCGCCGTCGTCGGCATCGCACCTCCCCCTAGGGGTCGACCAGGCGATCTCCCGAAGCCACGACCGGGTCGGGGTCCGATCCGCCTGACGGTGGTGCTCGACCTGACGTTCGTCGGCGGTGTCGAGATGTTGCTGCTCAACCTGTTCCGTCACTTCGACCCCGCAGTGGTACGGCCGCGGCTGGTGTGCCTGCGCGAGGCCGGACCCTTGGCCGACGATTTCCGCGCCGCCGGCTTCGAGGTCGAGACCCTGGACCGGGTCGGCCGATTTGACCTGCGCACCCTTCCCCGGCTGGTCGCGTCGTTGCGCGCCGATCGGACGGATGCGGTGCTGGTGCCGCACCATCACCGGGCCAGCCTGGCCTTGGGGCGGCTCGCGGCAGTGCTCGCGAGGGTACCGGTCAACATCGTCGCCGCGCACGACATGGACCTGACGTCGGTCGGGAGCCGGGTACTGCCGCGATGGGCGGTGGGCACCCTCGGTGTCTCGGACGCGCTCGTCCTGCTGACCGCCAGCCAAGGGGAGTATTTGCGGGCTCAGGAAGGCGTCGGCCGTCACGTCTGGGAGTCCGTCCGCGAGGTAGTCATCCCGAACGGGATCGCCCTGGCCGAGTGTCCGGGTCTGGCGGAGCGTGCACGGGCCCGTGCGGCGCTAGGCGTCACGGCCAACGATGTGGTCGTCGGCGTGGTGGGGCGGCTCAGCCCGCAAAAGGCGCACCATGTGCTGTTCGAGGCGGTGGCCCGGTGCCTGCCCGACGTGCCGTCCCTGCGCTTGGTCGTGATCGGTGACGGGGAGCTGGGACCGCAGCTTCACCGCTCTGCTGAGCAGCTGGGCATCGGCCATCGAACGACGTTCCTCGGCACCCGCCGCGATGTCTCCCTACTCCTGCCCGGTCTGGATGTGTCCTGCCTGTCGTCGGTGCACGAGGGGGTACCGATCGCCCTCATGGAAGCGATGGCAGCCGGCGTCCCGATCGTGGCGAGCGACTGCGGCGCGGTACGCGACATCGTCGAAGACGGGGAGCAGGGCTACGTGATCCCCGTCGGAGACGTCGACCGCTTCGCCGACCGGTTGCGTCTGCTCGCGGTCGATTCGGACCTGCGGGCTCGGCTCGGTAAGGCGGCCCGGGCCCGGGCAGAACGCGAGTTCGGCGTCGAGCGGACGGCGCGTGGCTACGAGGAACTCTTGACCGAACTCGTCCTACGCGCCTGAACCCGCGCACGTATGCCCAGCGCAGCTGCGCCGCCGTCACCAGAGTTTGTAATTCCCGCCTTCGAAGATCTTTCAGCCGGGAATTCGAATTGTTCGGTGAGTACAGAATTTCATCAGCTGGCCACTCACTGCGCGCAGGTCGTCTAAAACGACGGACGGTCGCGGTATCACCGACTGGGGTTGGCGAGTCATCTTAACGTCGGACTCGGCACGACGCCCGGGCGCCGGTGACGCGATCGTGGTAGCCGTGTGCCCGATCACCCATTGGTAAGTCGACGAGCACGGTGCCGTCGACGTGATTGATGTTCAGGGAGGGCTCCTTGCCTGTCATGATCCGGGATCGCCGTGCGGGGCAGCGTGGAAGCGAACCAGGCCGATGTGATGCGCATCGAGGCCGTGACGGCCGCGGCCGAGCCGGCGATCGCGTGGCTGAGGCCACTCCTCTCCGCGACAAGCAGGCTAGGGCGTCGCGTGAGTGAGCACGCGGCGCCGCAGCAACGCCCCACGCAGGCCACCCGGCCGCTGCGCATTCTGGTCGAGAACAGCGAGTACTGGCTGCGCAACAACGGCGACTTGGCCATGCTCGCCGTCACCCTCGACCGGATGCACCAGTGGTGGCCCGACGCGCGGATCGCCGTGCTGACCGACTCCCCGTGCCTGCTTCGGGCCTATTTCCCTCGCGCCGAAGGAATCTCGGTCTTCGACGAGGACCCCTGGGCGCCGCCTACGCGGCTCGAGCGCCTGGCCGGACACCTCGGCCCTCGGATGGTGGGACCGGTCGTCCTGGCCCGACTGCGCCTACGCGTGCGACGCAAGCAGCTGCCGGACCGTCTGCGGGCCGGCCGCCGCAAGCTGCTGCGGTTGGCCCTACGGCGCCCCGCGCCCGCCGGCGTCCCCGCCCGCGAAACCGCGCCACTGCCGACGGGCCCCTTGCATCCGGGGAGCGCAGCCGCCGCGGCGCAGTCCTCGCTAGTGCTGGCCCTCGGCGGCGGGTACCTCACGGACACCGACCGGGCCCAGGCCGTGCGGGTGCTCAACCTGGTGGAACACGCCTGCGACGTGGGTGTCCCGGTGGCCCTCGTCGGGCAGGGACTGGGCCCGCTGGACGACCCTGGGCTGCAGGCCAGGGCAGCTCAGGTGCTGCCGAAGGTCGGCCTGATCGCCCTGCGGGAAGGTCGCCAGGGCCCGCAGATCCTCGACCGGGCGGGGGTGGCCGCCGAGCGCGTGCTGGTCACCGGGGACGACGCGATCGAGCTGGCCTACCACGCGCGCAACGACGAGATCGGCTCCGATCTCGGATTCTGCTTGCGAGTCGCCGGGTACGCACCGGTGCCGGCCGAGGTGGCCGACCTGATCGGCCGGGTGATGCGTTCCGCGGCAGCCGAGCGCACAGCAGCGCTCGTCCCGTTGATCATCGCCGAGTACCGCTCCCAGGATCGGCGGTCGACCCTGCCGCTCGTCCGCGGCTGCGCCGACGTGATCGCCCCCCTGCCCCGGTACGTGCACCCGGTCGAGATCGCCCGTCGAGTAGCGCGTTGCCGGGTTGTCGTGACCGGTGCCTACCATCTCGCCGTCTTCGCGCTGTCGCAGGGCATCCCCGTGGTGGCGCTGACGTCCACGGCCTACTACGACGACAAGTTCCTCGGACTCGGTGCGATGTTCGGCCAGGGCCTGACCCTGGTCCGCCTCGACGATCCCTGCCTGGAGCAGACGCTGGCCATGGCGACCGACCGGGCGTGGCTGACTGCCCAGGCCGTGCGGGAGCCGCTACGTGCCCGGGCGCGGATGCAGATCGACGCCAGCCGGGCGGCATTCGACCGCGTCGCCACCCTGACCCAGGCACGCGCGACAGCCCCGATCGCGTCGCCCCACGACCACCTCGCGAGCGCGGCCGATCCCGCGTGGCTCCCGACCGCAGACGAGGGGGCCGCGGCCGGAACGGACCTGCCCACGTGACGGCAAAGGCGTCGTCCGCTGGTACCCCGTCCACGGCCCACGGGTCGTTGGCCAGCTCGGTCGGTCGCATGGCCCGTGCGTCGGCGCTGGCCCAGGTCTTCGGCGAGTTCGTGTCCTTCGTGCAGACGATCGCCCTGGCACGCCTGCTGACTCCGACGGACATCGGCATATTCGCCGCCGGCACCGTGCTGACCACACTGTTCACCAATTTCGTCGAAGGCGGACTGCGAGCCGGCCTGGTGCAGCGCCAGGGCGACACGGCCAACGCCGACGAGACAGTGTTCTGGGTCACCTTGATGGCCGGTGCTGCCGCAAGCCTGGGCAGCCTCGCGGCAGCACCCGTGATCGGCATCGCCTTCAACAGCCGCGCTGCCGGTCTGGTCGCCGCCGCGACCGCGGGCGTCCTGCTCATCCACTCGCTGACGAACGTCCCGGAGTCGGTTCTGCAACGCGAGCTCAGCGTCAAACGGCGGCTGATCGTGGGGCCGGCCATCACTGTCAGTTACGCGGTGGTAGCAGTAATACTGGCCGCGCTCGGGTGGGGCGTGTGGTCCTTGGTCGCCGGCACGTACGCCTCCTATATCGCCTGGGTGGTCTCCCTCTGGATGATCACATCCTGGCGGCCCGGCCGGGGCCATGCCTCCTTTGCGATGTGGCGCGAGCTGGCGCGGTTCGGCTTTCCGCTGCTCCTCGGGAGCATAGGCTTTCGCCTGCGCACCGCCGGCGAGGCACTCGTGGTGGGCCGTGGGCTGAGTACCGGCGCCCTGGGCTTCTTCCGGTACGGGCAACGGATCGCGCGAATCCCCCAATCGGGCATTATCGAGGTCGGGGCGACCACGTTGTTCCCCGCGTTCTCCCGGATCGTCGGCGACCGTGAACGCTTCGCCGCCGCATACCTGCGTGCGCTGCACTGGTCCATGGTCGGCGGGGCAGCCGGCACGGGCCTGATGATCGCCGCGGGTGAGCCGGCCGTCGTAGTCCTGTTCGGTGAGAAGTGGCGTGGCGCGGGCGTCGCCCTGGTAGCCATGTCCGGGCTGAACATCGGAACCGCGATGAGTTGCGCCCCGCAGGACGCGATCAAGGCTTACGGGAGGACCCGTCTGATCAACTGGTTCACCCTGGCCGACCTGTTCCTCGGCCTAGCTTTCCTGCTGGTTCTGATCCGGCCGTTCGGGTTCGTGGGCGCCTCCCTGTACATCTCCCTGACCTCCGTGGTCACCGCCGCCATCATGGTCGGTCTGGCACAGCTGGTGGTGACCGTCTCGCTTCGCAGAGTTCTGAGAGTTCTGGCGACGCCGATACCGGGTCTGCTCGTCGCAACTGTGGCCACGTGGTGGCTGGAACACGACCTACTGCGCTCCGATACTCGCGGGCTAATTCTCGGGGTCGCCCTGCTGGCCGTCGATGCCCTGGTGTTCTGCCTGCTCTACCTGGTGGTGCTCACCGTGTTCGCGCGCTCGACCGTGGTCACGATCGCGCGGATCGTACCCGCCTTGATCGCCCGCTCCCCTCGGGTTCTCGGTCGGCGACGAGCGCGACATGCTCGGCCTGGTCCCGCCGGGAGACACGGCGTGAGCATCGGCGAAGCGCTCGCGGACGCACGACGTCAGGCGGGTCTGACCGTGAGCTGTCTCAGCGATCGGGTCCGCGTCAGGGAAACGATCATCACCGATATCGAGAGTGATGATTACTCAGCGTGTGGTAGCGACTCTTGTGCCCGGGGGTACATTCGCATCATCGCCCGGGCTGTCGGGGCTGATCCGGAGCCATTGATCCGGGAGTACAACACGGCCCGGCCGGTGCCGCAGCCGATCACGGATGATGTGACCGAGCCGATCACGCGGGTCCGGATGCCAAGCGGCTCCTGCTGAATCCCCGCACAATCCCGCCTTGGATGTATCAAAGCCGGCCTGCCTCAGGTCACATAGGTGGCGGGGTGCAATGTCCCGTCGTCAGACCGGACACACATCGCGTACCGGGGAGGGATACAAGTTCTGCCGGACGCGATCTTCGCGTCGGCGCTCGTGGGTTCCGCGTGCCCCGGCGTGCTGTGAAACTACGTAATAAGGATGTGAGTTACCGTGTCGATTCGCGCCACGCTGGCCAAGCCGCTGAATGACGCGCTGCGGCCGCTACATGTACGACTTGTGCACGACATCTCACGGGACCCGGCGATCCGGGGTTTCATCCCGGCCCGAGAGACCATCGCGGCGGCCGAAAAGGCCGGCCTGTCCGTCGGCACCTACATCGACCGGACCTTCGCCGAGCCGGGCACGACGCCCAATACGGTCAAGGCCATGCTCGAGTTCGCGGACCTGCACGACAAGTGCAAGACTGTCTGCGAGATCGGGGCGGGCACCGGGCGCTACGCCGAAGAGGTCATCGCGGCCCTGCATCCCGACTCCTACGAGATCTACGAGACGGCCAAGGACTGGCTGCCTCATCTGCGCAAGCTGCCCAACGCGGTGATCCGGGACTGCGACGGCCGCACGCTGTCACAGACCCCCTCCGCTTCGGTCGACCTCGTCCACGCGCAGAAGACGTTCGTCTACCTCGAGTTCTACGCCACGGCCGGCTATCTCGACGAGATGGCCAGGGTGGTCCGCCCGGGCGGCGCGATCGCGTTCGACCTCGTCACCGAGGACTGCCTGGACGACAAGATCATCGAGGTATGGACCCAGCAGGGCTCGATGTACCGCCCGGTCTCGCGGTCGTGGACGATCGACTACTTGCAGCGGCGAGGCCTCACGCTGAGCGGCTCTTACTTCGCGCCGCTGCCTCCGCCTCCGGGCATCACCGAACTGCTCGTCTTCCGTCGCGACTGACCTGCCCGCCGGTCTGGAATCCACCATCATCGGGGGCTGGGAACGTCGAGCGCGAAGCCGCCGAGCGGCTCACGACCTTGTTCCCAGCGCCGAGATGGTCAAGTTCGGCCTCAACGGGTCCGACGCCACGACGGCCGCGGTGCGCCTGGCCCGGGCCTACACCGGGCGTGACCTGGTCGCGGTGTGTCCGGCAGCACCCCTTCTTCTCGACCCACGACTGGTTTATCGTCACCACGCCCATGTCTGCCGGGATCCCGGCGGCCGAAGTTTGTCGGCGAATTTTAACGGGCGCGTTCCCCGCGGCGACGCGGAAGATTAGCCGGCCATGTACCGGCGCGTCACCGGTTCCGGTTCCGCCGCCCGCCCGCGCGCCACCGGCGGCCCGCAGTCCGATCAGCCAGATAACTATCAGCCGTCCGCATGATACCGGCGACGGCGCGGTTGGAGGAATTGTGATCGTCCGGCCTGTTCCACGCATCAACGGTGCGTTCTTGTTCGAGCCGACCCCGCACGTCGACGAGCGCGGCTTCTTCTGCCGCACTTTCGACGCGGAAGTGATGCGCACGGTCGGCATCGACCCGGCCGCGTTCGCCCAGGACAGTCTCTCCCGCTCGGCGCGCGGCGTGGTGCGAGGGCTGCACGTGCGGCGTAAGGACGGTGAAGCCAAGCTCGTGCGCTGCTCTTACGGCGCGATCTTCGACGTGGTTATCGACCTGCGGCCGGTATCTCCGACGTTCCGGAACTGGGAGAAATTTGAACTGCGCGACGATGAACAAGCGTCGCTTTACGTACCGGCCGGCTGTGCGCACGGGTTTCAGGCCCTCACCGATCCAGCGGACGTCTCCTATCGCATTGATCGCCCCCATGACCCTACCGAGGATGTGTCAATTGCGTTCGATGACCCTGAACTGGCGATCCCGTGGCCGCTTCCCGCGGCCGCCATGTCGTCGCGGGACTGGGGCGCCCCGCCGCTCACTGCCGCGATGAAGCTGCTGGCCTGAGCCGCGCGTGGCAAACGGGCTGGACTTCCCGTCTACGGTGAACGTTCCGCCGGTGTCCGGCCCGCATGACCAGTCCAGCGGAGAGAACCTTATCTGGTGAGCAGGATACGCGCCGGTGACCAGCGGCGTCAGCAGCTCCGGGCCAGCCCGGCGAATCACTCCCGTTCTGTGCGGCCCGAGGTATCGGATGGCAGCCGACGAGCAATTCGCCGAAGGCATCGGCGCAGGCTGGCTGCGGCGCTGATGGTCCTGGTCGCCATGGTGGGCGCGGCGTCGGGCCATCTTTTCGTCTGGCCAGCGCAAGGCATGCCGGCTCGTGTGGACGCCATTGTCGTGCTGGGCGGTCCAGGGGACCGGCTGGGTAAGGGCCTAGAACTGGCGCATCAGGGCCGAGCATCCGTTCTCGTCATCTCCGAGGGCCTACTGATTCCTCCCCGTGTGTGCGGGGCGCAGGGCCGGGCCTCGAAGGTGATCTGCTTTCAGCCCGAGCCAGCCACCACGCAGGGGGAGGCCGAGTTCGCCGGCCGTCTCGCCAGACAGTACCGCTGGCGGTCCATGGTGCTGGTGACCACGCCGGATCAGGACACCCGCGCACGCATCAGGTTCGGGCGCTGTTTCGACGGCAGCATTTACGTGGTCACCACCCCGCTGCCCGCGTCGCAGTGGATCTACCACATCGCCTATCAGTGGGCAGCGAGCTTTGAGGCAGTAGTCCTGCAGCGAAGTTGCTGACAAGCCCAGCTTGCCGCGGACGAAGAGGGCGTCCGCGCATAGCAGCGCAACGAGGTGGGTGCGCTGGCAGCGCGCCAGCCGCGGCGGCGAGATCACAGTTTACCGGCGGTCTTGGTATCAAGGCCATCCGCTCGGCGCTCATATGCACGCAGGGCGGATGGTCCCTGCAGGCAAACCAGGCATGGTGAAGCGATGAACGTTGGAGTGGCCGGTCTAGACCATGTCGGCACAGTGACATCAGCCAACGTGACCTCCAATGGCCATGACGTCTGGGGAGTCGACGTTGGCGACGCCGCCGAGGTCGACGAGACCGGGGCCGTAGCCAGATGGCAGCGCCGGGTCTCGCTGGGGGTCGGCTGGTGTTCTCGATCCCCGCGCTTGAGGTCATCTGACATGGGGGTGTGAATCGTGAAGGTTGTCTTGTTTTGCGGGGGCCTCGGGATGCGGATGCGCGAGGGCAACAGCACCGCTCCCAAGCCGATGGCGATGGTCGGGGAGCGTCCGCTGCTCTGGCACGTCATGCGTTACTACGCGCATTTCGGGCACACCGATTTCGTCCTCTGCCTCGGTTACGGCGCCTCGGCGGTCAAGGATTTCTTCCTGACCTACGACGAGACCCGGTCCAACGACTTCGTGCTGGAAAACGGCGCCCGCGAGGTGAAGCTATTCAGCACCGACATCTCCAACTGGCGGGTCACCTTCGTCGACACCGGCCTGCACTCCCCGATCGGCGAGCGGCTGCGCCGGGTCCGCCGCTTCGTCGAAGACGAACCAATGTTCCTGGCCAACTACGCGGACGTCCTCACCAACGCACCGCTGCCCGACATGATCGAGCAGTTCGAAGCCAGCAGCGCGGCAGCTAGCCTGCTGGCGGTGCCGCCTCAGTCGTCGCACCACGTGGTGGATATTGGCGAAGACGGGATCATCACCCAGGTCACTCCCATGCAGGACCTGCGTCAGTGGGAGAACGGCGGCTACTTCCTGCTCCGGCCGCAAATCTTCGATCACCTCCATGAGGGCGAAGACCTCGTCGAGGACGCGCTCATGCGGCGACTGGTCCCCCAGGGATGCGTGCTCGCCTACGCCTACAAGGGATACTGGTCACCCGCCGACACCGTCAAGGAACGTGCCCAGCTGGAGGAAATGTACCAGCGCGGGAACTGCCCCTGGATGATCTGGGACCCAGAACGATCGGGCGTGGCCACGGTGGGCAGCGGCGCCTTGCCGAAGCCCGGCAGCAACGGGAGCTCCCGGTCGCTGTCCATATCGGCGACGCGGTAATGAGTATGCCGCCGGAGCGCCTGGACAACAAGACGTGCCGGCCCGGCTGGCAGATTAAGGAAAGCTGATGGCGTCCGCCGAGACAAAGAGCTTCATCGAGTCCAACTCCCATATGCAGGCCGTGCACACCCTGATTCCCGGTGGCGCGCACACCTACGCGAAGGGAGATGACCAGTACCCCGCAGGCATGGCGCCAGTGATCGAGCGCGGTTCCGGATGCCGCGTGTGGGACCTCGATGGCAACGAGTACGTCGAGTTCAACAACGGCTTGCGCTCGACCACGCTCGGCCATGGCTTCGAGCCGGTGGTGCGCGCAGCGCGCAGCTGGCTGGCCGACGGCGTTAATTTTGTCCGCCCGCACCGGCTCGAGCGCGAAGCCGCGGAGCGCCTGGTCGACCTTATTCCGAGCGCGGAAATGGTCAAGTTCGGTCTCAACGGCTCTGACGCCACGACGGCTGCCGTTCGCCTGGCGCGAGCGTATACCAATCGGGACATGGTCGCCGTCTGCCGGCAGCAGCCTTTCTTCTCCACCCACGACTGGTTTATCGTCACCACCCCCATGTCCGCTGGGATACCGGCGGACACCGAATGCCTTACCGCGCAGTTTTCCTACAACGACCTGCCGAGCCTGGCCCAGCTCTTCGACACGTATCCCGGCCGGATCGCTGCGGTGGTGCTGGAAGCTGAAACGATCGAGCCACCTGTCCCAGGCTTCTTTGATGGCCTGCGTCAACTCTGTGACAGACACGGGGCGCTGCTTGTCCTCGATGAGAGCATCACCGGATTCCGGTGGCATGAGCGGGGCGCCCAGTTTATCTACCAGATCGAGCCAGACCTGTGTGCCTTCGGCAAAGGCATAGCTAACGGGTTCCCGCTGTCAGCGCTGGCGGGCCGCCGCGATGTCATGCGGATGGGCGGCTACGTCGATGATGCCGACCGCGTCTTCCTGCTGTCGCAGACGTACGCCGCGCAGCCTTGGGCCCTGGCCGCCATGCTGGCCGTCATCGACACCTATGAGCGGGAACAGATCGCCGAGCGGTTGCACCGGATCGGCGGCGATCTGCGTCGCGGCATCGAGGAGGTAGTGGCCGACGCCGGGCTGAGTTCGCACTTCCAGCTGCGAGGGCGTGACTGCAACCTGGTTTATGTGGCACGAGACGATCAAGGGCAGCCCAGTCAGGCGTTTCGCACCCTAGTGCTGCAGGAGCTGGTGGCGCGGGGGGTCCTTGCGCCATCGTTCGTGGTGTGCGCTGCCCATGACCCGGACGCCATCCAGCAGACCGTCGATGCGGTGGCGGAGTTGATGCCGGTATACCGGCGCGCTCTCGAGGACGGCATCGCGACGGTGCTCCGGGGCAGACCGGTCAGGCCGGCCATCAGGCGGCGCGGATGAGGCCGCGCCCAATCTGGAGGTCGCCTCGGGTTTAGGTAGCGCATCGATCGCCCGCACGACCCCGCTGAGGACGCATCGATTACCTTCGGTGACCCCGAACTGGCCATCCCATGGCCGCTTCCTGTGGCCGCCATGTCGTCGCGGGACCGGGCCGCCCCGCCGCTCACTGCCGCGGTGAAGCTGCTGGCCTGAGCCCGTGGGGTGCGGCAGGACCCTATGCCCGTACCGGGCTGGGGCTGTTGACGGGCTCGGCAAGACCGGATCGTTCTGGGTCCCAGATCATCCAGGGGCAGTTCCCGCGCTGGTACATCTCCTCCAGCTGGGCACGTTCCTTGACGGTGTCGGCGGGTGACCAGTATCCCTTGTAGGCGTAGGCGAGCACGCATCCCTGGGGGGCCAGTCGCTGCATGAGCGCGTCCTCGACGAGGTCGTCGCCCTCATGGAGGTGATTGAAGGCCCCCGCAGAACAAGACAACCTTCATGGCTTACACCCACTTCAGGCAACTTCAAGGGCGGGAATCGGGAAGACTAGGCGGCCGCCCCACGACCGGATATAGGAAAGCTGCTGGCTGATTTCGTCCCGCAGGTTCCACGGCATGACGAGAACGTATTCAGGGCGGGTTTCGGCGATGCGTTCCGGCGAGTAGATGGGAATATGCGTGCCCGGGAGGAACTTGCCCTGCTTCCACGGGCTTCGGTCGACGGTGTACGCGAGCAGATCCGACCGGATGCCGCAGTGATTGAGTAGGGTGTTGCCCTTGCCGGGGGCGCCGTAGCCGACGACCGATCGGCCTTCCGCGGCCGCTGTGAGCAGGAACTGCAGCAGATCGCTCTTGATCCGCAGCACCTGCCGGGCGAATCCGTCATGGCCGGCCACGGTATGCAGTCCGGCGGCTTCCTCCTCGTCGAGCACCGCCTTGACCCGTGCGGTCGGCTCGCCGACCCCTTCCGCGGGACGGGCGTAGACCCGCAGCGATCCGCCGTGCGTGCTCAGTTCTTCGACGTCGACGACCTGCAATCCGGCTGTGGCCAGTGCCCGGGCCGAGGTGCGCAACGATAGGTAGGAGAAATGCTCGTGATAGATCGTGTCGTACTGCCGTCGCTCGATGAGCCGGAGCAGGTGCGGGAACTCCAGGGTCACCACGCCCGTGTCCTTGACCAGCGCGCGCAGGCCGGCCGCGAAGCCCTTGATGTCGGGCACGTGGGCGAACACGTTGTTCGCGGCCACCAGGTCGGCCCGGCCGTACTGTTTGGCGATCTCCTGGCCCGTCTCGGCCCCCAGGAACTGGACGGCGGTCCGGATTCCCCGCTCACGGGCCGCCTCGGCGACGTTCGCGGCCGGCTCCACGCCGAGTACCGGGATGTCCCTGGCGAGAAAATGCTGCAGCAGATAACCGTCGTTGCTCGCCACCTCGGTGACCAGGCTGCCGGAATCAAGGCCGAGCCGGGAGGTCATCGCCTCGGCATACCGTCCAGCGTGCGCCACCCATGAGTCTGAGTAGGAAGAGAAATACGCGTAGTCCGAGAAAATGTCTTCGCCTGCAACGTAGGCGGGAAGCTGAACGAGCAGACACGATTCGCACAATCGTACATGGAGCGGATAGAAACTCTCCGCATCATCGAGTTTCTCGGCTGGGACATAGCTTTCGCAGAGCGGGGACATTCCCAGGTCCACGAAAGTGCGGGTAAGGTCCGCGCCACACAGGCGGCATTTCGGCAGCAAAAACATCTCCCCCTGGAACTGTCTATATCAAGGACGCGGGCAATCTTTTCAGGCGATAAACCGGTCGTTTTTAAATGAGCGCGATAAGATCTTTCTGTGCGCCTCCGCCGGCTCCTCGGCCAGCGAGGCAAGTGCCGGGTTTGGCTCGATGCTGTGCACTGACACACCAAAAGATCACCGGGGCGGCCGGTTTGATACATGCGCCGGCCCGGCGGGGAAGGGAAGGTATGAGATGGGGGGACCCGTGTGCCAGGCCTGCCGGGGAGGGGCGGGCGAACTGGTGCTTGACCTTGGCGAGCAGCCGGCCTGTGACTACTTTCCGGGAGTCGCCGATCCAGGACCTGATCCCGTCTATCCCCTGCAGATGTGGCTTTGCTCGTCGTGCGGCCTGGCTCAGCTGGTGGCCGACCCGACGGTACCGGAGGAGCCGCGGGGGACTGAGCCGGCTGCCCTGGTCGCCCAGGCCGCCGACGCCGTGGACCGCGTCGCCCGGGCCGGGCTGCTGGCTGACGGCCGCCGGGTGGCCGAGTATGGCAGTCCGCACGGCGGCTCGTGGCTCGGGCTTCTCACGGACCGCGGTCTGACGCCGGTGCCCCAGGAGGAACCAGCCGACGTGGTGCTCGACTGTTTCGGGCTGATGCATGCCGCGGATCAATCCGCCGCCATGGCCCAGCGGGTATCCCGGGTGGCCCCCGGTGGAGTGCTACTGCTGCAGTACCACTCGCTGGATGCGATCATCCGGGGCGGGCAGTGGAACGCGCTCCGGCACGGGCACTATGCCTACTACTCGGCCGCCGCCCTCACGGTCATGCTGGCCGCGCAGGGATTCAGTGCCCGCCGGGCCTGGCAGTTCGATCTGTACGGCGGCACCGTGCTGCTGGCGGCTAGCCGCGATGCCGGCTCTCTGCCGCCTGCTGATGATTCGGTGCCGGCGCTGCTCCGCCAGGAGACGGGTGCCGGTGTCCGCGACCCGGGTGCGCTCGGGGCTCTGCAACGCGACGCCTCCGACCGGGCGCGGGGACTGCACGACTGGCTCGTCGCGGAGCGGTCCGCAGGCAACGTAGTGCTCGGATACGGTGCTGCGTCCCGCGCGGTTGCCCTGCTGCGCTGGGCGGAAGCGGATCAGAGCCTCGTCCGCGCGGTCGTCGATGCCTCACCAGCCAAGCAGGGCCTGAGAATGCCGGGTACCGACATTCCCATCGTGAGCCCT
>Ga0182014_10004110_pt1 | contig 16968 bp, 18 predicted proteins | sample 612S2DmetaG_FD_120489 | JGI IMG/M metagenome (GOLD analysis project Ga0182014, IMG submission 120489) | Permafrost microbial communities from Stordalen Mire, Sweden - 612S2D metaG | ecosystem: Environmental > Terrestrial > Soil > Wetlands > Permafrost | place: Sweden: Stordalen | collected... | reverse complement strand
TTTCATTTCGCTAATGCGGCAATGCTGCCTTTGGCAGGAGAATTGCTCACACAGCATCACGAAACCTTTGCTTCCCTGAATATGTCGGCATGCATCGTAGCCGCTCAACTGGTTATGATTCCCGTGGCTTTCTTATCCGGCAAATTGGGCGACAAGTGGGGCAGAAAACCCGTTTTTTTGATAGGTTTTGCAATTCTGCCTGTCCGAGGCTTTCTCTATATCCTGAGTTACAACCCCATCTTCATTGTTTGCGTGCAATTACTTGACGGAATCGGGGCAGGGATTTTCGGAGTGTTGTCACTCGTTGTGGTAGCCGATCTCACCCAGGGGACAGGGCGATACAATCTAGTGTTGGGAGCGATCGCCACTGCTCTTAGCATCGGGGCCTCACTCAGCATTGTGGTGTCCGGCTATATTGTGAATGCCTGGGGCTACAATGCAGGTTTTCTGTTTCTGGCCGCTGTCGCCGCAGTGGCTCTAACAATCTACGGCTTGATGATGCCTGAGACCAAGGGACTTCAGCCGATTTCAGCGGCATCCCTTCCTGAAAAGACGGAGAAGAATTCAGCTTAGAGCATATCAACCAAGCTTTCGTTATATTCTTGTGATGGCTGTCGGCGAATAGGGCGCTGGATTTACAGGAGGGCGAAAATGAGCCTTGAAATAATAGCAGCCGTCATCTTTTTTATGACATACACCGGGATTGCATTGGGGAGCATCCCGGGACTGGCGATAGACAGGACTGGAATTGCGGTGCTCGGAGCTATCGCCATGCTGACAACGGGGACTCTCAGTGAAAATGAGGCATTGAAAGCAATAAATGCCCCTACAATATTGCTTCTCTATTCACTCATGGTTTTGTCGGCACAATTCACTTTGGGCGGATTCTATACAAAAGTTGCCTTGAGCATAGTAAGATTTGTGACAAAGCCGGAAGTGTTCCTCTTTGCGCTCGTTTTCTCCTCGGCTCTTCTCTCGGCAGTGGTCGCCAATGATATAGTCTGCCTCGCCTTCACTCCCGTAATCTGTGTGGCCGCAGTCAGAGCGTCCCTGAATCCGATCCCTTTTGTGCTCGCGCTTTCCTGTGCGAGCAACATTGGCTCTGCGGCAACCATCATGGGCAACCCTCAAAATATGTTGATCGGTCAGGTTGGGGGGCTTCATTTCGGCGGATTTGTGTTGTGGTGCCTGCCGCCAACCATAATATCCCTTGTAGCGCTTTATTTGATAATATTGGTTATGTACCGGGGGAAATGGCGGGACGGGTCGATTGTGTTAAGCGAGAATGCCGAAGGATGGCCCAAATACGATTTCCGTCAATCAGCCAAGGCGCTGGCGCTCACAACGGTGCTGATCGCGCTGTTCTTTACCAGTATTCCAAGAGAAGTCTCAGCCGTGACTATCGCAGGCATAATCCTGTGCAGCAGAAAAATGACGACCCGCTCGATTCTCAGCCTTGTGGACTGGCATCTCATCACCCTGTTCTGCGCTCTCTTCATTGTTGTTCAAGGGGTTGTAAAGTATGGAATTGCACAATCAGGGGTTCAGCTCTTTGGGACCTTAGGGTATGACATCAACCATCCTCTCGTGCTCTCCTCCGTTACATTGGTTCTCAGCAATGTGGTGAGCAATGTTCCGGCGGTGATGCTTCTGCTCAAAAACATTGACCTCGAACAGACGAAGAACCTCTATCTACTTGCACTGGTGAGCAGCTATGCCGGCAACCTATTTATAATAGGCAGCATTGCCAACCTCATCATGATCGAGCAGGCCAGGATCTACAACATTTCTGTCACCTTTTGGCCACATGCAAGAGTCGGAATCCCGGTCACCGTGGCTTCCATTCTTGTAGCTCTCGGGTGGGCTTTCCTGGTTGGATAGAATCGTTTTCGCTTGATCAGTTCTAGGACAAATTCCTCGCAAAGAACTCAAGTGAATGAAGCCTCGGAATCCCAAAAACTCGGGCGACATAGTAAGTCCGAAGAAAGGAACCGCAATGTGAGCGGTCTAACCATGTTTTAGCGGGAAGCCGCTTTCAGCTCACCGGGTTTCAGGGCTGCGTAGGCCAGAGTCATAGCCGGCACGGGCAAGTTTAGTTCGGCGCCAAGCCTCACGTTTAATCCGATCATTGATTCCAGTTCATACCTGCGCCCTGCCTCGATATCGCGCTGCATCGACGGCTTCATATCCGCCGGAGCACTGTCGATAAATTCCAGGGTCTTCTCCACCAGACCCGGCTCAAGGAGCACACCCCGAGCAGATGCAATCATCACCACCTCCCGGAGCGCATCGATCAGCATCTTCCGAGTTTCCGCAACATCGCGGTACTCACCCGTCGTCACTCGCGTCAAGCCGCCAAGCGCACTTATAGCGGAGATGAAAACGAATTTGGTCCAAAGCTCCCGGACAATGTCGCCCGCGACTTCCACGGTCGCCCCCGTGCTCTTCAGCACCTGGCAAATCGACTTTGCCCGCTCGGTGATCTCCCCGTTGAACTCGCCGACAACGATACGGCGAAACTGGCTGTAATGGCCGATGACCCCCGGTTCTTCCATCGCCGAGGATAGATAGGTCACGCCGCCCAGCATGTGTTTTGCGCCGATTACCTCTCCTATGCGGTCGGCCGCATCGACGCCGTTCAGTAAGGGCACGACGACTGTATCCGAACCCACCATAGGGAGGATTGCCCTGGCCGCCTCGGGAATCTGATAAGTTTTTGTAGCAAACACTATGAGTTCGACAGCACCGACGGATGCCGGGTGATCCGTAACTGTGGCCGGCTGAATGCGGAAATCGCCAAAGACGCTATTTACCTCCAGTCCTTTTTTGCTGATTGCTTCCAGATGTGCGCCGCGAGCAATAAAAGTCACGTCATGCCCGGCTCTGGCAAGCAACCCTCCGTAATAGCCTCCTACGCCACCAGTCCCCATTATCGCAATTCTCATCGTCTACTCCCCATTGAAATCAAGTTCTCACCGACGTCAACATCTCCGGGTTTTTCGCCTGGTCTTCCACCATAAGTTCAAAGAGCCGCCTGAAAACAGGGCCCGGCCGACCGTCTCCGACCCTGATGCCATCATATTCCACTGCGGGAAGGATACTGAAAGAAGTCGCAAAAATCAGAATTTCTGCTGCGTCGCAGGCCTGTTCCGGAGTTATGTCCGCTTCGGCTGTCGCGGTAAGTTGAGCGCCAATTAATCCACGGGCGAGCTCCATTACGCGCGTTACCGTAACCCCACGCAGGATGCGCGAAAAGCGCGGAATGAGCAATTCACCCTTTTTCGATACGATGCCTATGTTTTCCATCGCCCCCTCGGCAAGAAACCCTTTTTCATCCAATGAAACAGCATAATCGGCGCCTCGGTCCAGCGCTTGTTTTTTCATCAGCACATTCGAAAGACAGTTGCAGTTTTTGATGGTTGCAAAATAGTCTGTTTTAATGGGAATGCCGGTGGTTACAAGTTTTACGCCTTTTTCATATTTTTCAGGGGCTGTGGGCTCGTGAGCGGCCACTATTACATAAAGTTGGCTTCCAACGGATTCATAGGGATTTGCGGAGAAGCTGCCGGGGCCTCTTGATATGAGAATCCGCACAATGCAGTTCCCATTGTTCCCGGCCCTCACTGTCGCACAAACTATCTCGATGAGGCGCTTCTCATCGACCGGCGGCTCCAGAAAAGATGCCGCCAGCGAACACTTCATCCTTTCGAGGTGCCTGGCAAGAGCATAGATATTCCAGTCAGCGCACTTGAGGGCTTCGAATACGCCGTCCCCCCGATGGACCATATGATCGTCAAGGGGCAGCATCATAATGGCTGGATCGGTAATCACGCCGCCATACCAGCTCGAGTAGACGGCAAGATATTTTGCAAAATAAGGCTGCTTCATCGAAAGCAACCTGTCGATCACCTGGTCGAAACTCAATGTGGGTACAGACATATTCAAAAAGCGCCTTTCTTTCAGGTTAAAAAAATCCGAATCGGAAACTGCCGCCACCGTGTAACCCTTGTATGTTCTCCACGCCTACCAGAGCTTCTTCTGATCACGAAGAGCACGAAGATTTAATCACATCACGAAGAGCACGAAAATTTCATCTCTAACGCCCGCCACGAGGCGGCAAGCTGTTCCAGGGAGCAGACTGGTTTCTTATTTTCTTCCACGCTGCTCCCGGTCCAGCGCCGCCAGAATGGACCTCGCAGAAGGGCGGTCCCCGGGACCCTGTCCAACATGATGGAGCCGTACGATTCCTCCCGAGTCTACGACAACATCGCCCCCTCTCTGGCTGATGTCCCCTTTCGACTTCCCGGGAAAGCGAAGGTGTGCGAACTCTTTGAGGTAAGCCCACCACGTTCCCGGTCCCCATATATCCCAGAAGCCGGCTTCAAGCATGCCATAGGCCCTGTAAAGCTCACGTTTCGTATCGATCAAAAGAGGCCAGCGGAGGCTGGTATCCTCGATATAGGCCTGAGCAAGAAATCCAGCTTCAAAGGTGACGACTACAACCTTTACATTTCGCCTCGCCAGATCGGTTTCGTACTGCTGCAACTGCACCAGATGCCCTCGACAGGGCAGTCACCCCAGATGCCGGTGAAAGACCATCAGAAGCCATGAGTCCCGATAATCATCGAGACTGTAGGTCTTTCCCTCGATATCCGAGAGAGTAAAAGGGGCAGCAGACCGCCCAACCACACTGCGCATGAAGACTACACCTCCAGGCGTCACATCCCGCGCTCCATGTCCCGCTTTCACCGCCATCATTAAGTGTTCCAAACCGGAGTGTCCAGGTATGGCGGGGATTCATCACAAAATTCAATTCTTCATTCCGCGCAAAGAGCCTTCCTGCTCAAGACCTCCCGCGCACGCCCCGTCTCTGGTCATGGACAGGTCAGGGATAGCGGCGAGAATGACGGCGGCCGGCCTTCACGCTACGCGGCGTATATCGCACAGGGTTGTTAATACGTCAATCATACGAGGTATTGACATCCGGCTGCTCCCCAAGTATCGTTTTTCTCAATGAAGAGGTCAATTATTGAGTCCAAATTGAAGATAGAATCTTTCGTTTTCGACTTTGACGGGACTCTTGCCGTATTGCGCCTGGATTTCGCAGAAATGAAACTGCGGCTGAGCTTGCTTGCCGAAAGCTACTTGGCTCCGGCCCCTCCGCCGCCCTTTCTTCCCGTCCTGGAATGGCTTGAATGGCTGGACAAAATGATTCGAGAATCAACTGGAGACCGGACCGGCGAGTTCCGGCGGAAGGCCCTGACCCTGATCACCGAAATGGAGTTGGAAGCCGCAAGAAGTGCGGATCTCTTTCCATTCACAAGGCCGCTACTGAAGTCGCTTGCGGAAAAAGGCGCTAAAACCGCAATCATAACCAGGAACTGTCAAGCCGCAGTAAGGCTCGTCTTTCCGGATCTCTCCTATTATTGCTCAGCTTTTTTCTCACGCGACCATGTCCCATCTCCCAAACCCGATCCGGCTCACCTAACCCATGCGCTGGAATCCCTTGGCGCGGATTTGCGAACAGCAATCATGATCGGCGACCATCCCCTCGACATTCAAACCGGCAAGGCGGCCGGGGTAATGACTGCCGGAGTCTGCAGCGGCGGCAGCAGCAGAGACACACTCATGCAGGCGGGGGCCGACTGGGTTGCCGAGGATTGTCAAAGACTGATCGAACTTCTCTTTAAAGAGAAACGATTGAGGGATTGAGGGATTGAGGAATTGAGGGATTGAGGGATTGAGGGATTGAGGGATTGAATTCCTAAATTTTTCAATTTTTCATTGGGCTTAAAGGAATGAAAAGCGTTTTTCTCTACGGCCTCTCCTTGACCGGACCATGCCCCGCCTCTGCGGTTAACGGGCGCAAAGGCGGTTGACCAGGTTTTCGCCATTTGTTATCCTCACATGATAGATTTGACTTGAAGAACAGCCGGGAATGTGATGGACGCCACAAGCGAAAAACCAAAGGCCCTGCGGGGAATAGCCGCTTTGTTCAATGAGGTGGAGCGCAAGGACCTTTTCCGCAAATACCTCTATTTTCTCTGCTGGGTCGAACTGGGCATTCTCCTTACCTGCTGGCTATACCAGATAGCTGACAGCGGGCGCGACGGGGAGTCCATCTTTCCATGGCGGCTCTACTTTCTTGTCGCCTTCCTCGCCCCCATTGCGATCACTTTCGTTATGGGAACTGTGGTTGCCGGTTTCAACAAGTATTTCGCAGAACCGGAGCGAGCCGGCGCAGACGCAGCAAGCCAATCTGAAAATGTTGAAAGCGCGGGAACCGGCAGGATCCAGGGGTTAAGCCGGATGGTCGCCCTGATTCAGAGGCTCCCGTTTTTGGCCCTCTTGTTGCTGCTTGGCGTTGGAACGGCGTTTTTCTACAAGCTGGGGGCCATTGCAGCGATTATCGGCAGCATAGGGGAAAAGTCGGCAAAGATCGTTTTGACTTCAATGAGCGTCATTTTGCTGCTTGCCTCCATCTTCGCGTTGATTCTGATCATTCTCAACTACCGGCTCCGCAAAACAGCGATGGAATACCAGTACAAGGCCCAGGTGGCCGAAAAGTTCGGGCTTGTAATTCTCGAAGACAATACGGTCTTGAACAGCTCGGGAAAGCTCCTCGTAAACGGCAGGAAGTTCGTGAAAGCGCTTGAGCTCCTGCCCGAGCGGCCCAGTGACAGCAAGGCCATAGAAACTAAATCCAGCGAGAACCCTTGCGGTGGATCGATCCCCCGCCCTGCCGACTTGGAGACATGAGCGGAACCCCCAAATCCCTTCCGGCGCTGGCAGCCGACTATATAAGAAAGAATAGCCTGATATCGAACCGGGATCACGTTCTGGCCGCTGTCTCCGGCGGTCCGGATTCAGTCGCTCTCCTGTCTATACTAACCAATCTTAAAGACGCCCTTGGAATAGAGCAGATCACCGTCATTCATTTCGACCACCGACTCCGCGGGGATGAATCTGACGGGGACAGGGAGTTCGTGCGCGCCCTGGCGCGGTCTGCCGGGCTTGATTTCCGTTGTGGCACGGCGGACGTGCGCGCTTTTGCCCGAAGCCGGAAAATATCGGTCGAAATGGCCGCCAGGGAATGCCGGCGCTCTTTCTTCACAGGGACCGCCGCCGAGATCAACGCCGGGAAAATCGCCCTGGGACATACCGCAGACGATCAGGCCGAAGAGGTGATCCTGAGGATTTTAAGGGGAACGGGCCCTGCCGGCATTCAAGCGATGTCGCCCGCGACCGTGGAAGGGATCATCCGGCCGCTCCTCTTCGCCTCCCGTGACACGATCCTGGAATATTTACAGGAACGCGGCATGGAATACAGGAATGACTCGACCAACTTTGCCCCCTCCTGTCAGAGAAATTTTCTTCGTCTGAAGGTTTTTCCACTCCTGCGGGAGGCATTTCACCCGCAAATCGCGCAAACCATCGCGCGCTGCGCCAACCTGGCGCGTGAGGAAGAGTCATGGTGGGCATCGCAAACCCAAACACTCTGGGGCGATATATGCCTCGAGCTATCCGAAGGCCGGTGCGAACTCGATTTTGGGCGGTTGCAGCAACTTCATCCGGCCCTTGTGCGCCGAATGCTGCGTTTGGCTATCCAAAAGGTCAAAGGGAATCTTTCAGGGGTCGGCCTGATACACCTGGAGCCTCTAACTGAGTTTATTTCTTCGGACAAGACCGGGAAATCCATTCGGATTCCAGGGGGGATCGAAGCCATTCGGCATGGGGCAAAGCTGCTCATCCGCTCAAGGGAATGCGCAACGCCGGAAGATCCGTTGGATGACGTCCTGACCGTTCATGAGCCCGGGAATTATTTTTTTGGGAAATTGGGCTTCGAGTTCAGCTATTGCCATGAAACTGCTGCCTGTTGCGAACCGGATTCAGGCTCCGACTGCGTTCGCATGGACTCGGACAAACTGAAACGGCCGCTGCAGTTGCGGTACCTAAGGGCCGGAGACCGATTTCGCCCTCTTGGAATGGCCGGTTCGAAAAAACTTCAGGATTTTTTCACCGATTGCATGGTCCCCAGGGAGGAGCGTAAAAGGGTCCCGCTTCTATGCGACAGTGAAAAAATATGCTGGGTAGTTAGAATGAGAATGGATGACAGAGTGAAGGTGGAGGCCCATACGAGGCAAATCTTAATGGTGAAGCTTCTCCGATTGTCCCGCAATGGAGAATGCTAAAGTGCCCGAAAGGTTTGCACGATATTTCATCTTGATTATTCCCTCCTAAAATTGAATTTGCTCCTGCCAGGTCTTAAATGGGATAGTAGATGTCATGCGCTTTTGATTAGCATCTATTTGCTATCATCGCGCAATATCGCAATTATTTCTTCGCAGGAGAGTTCCGATGAACTTGCTGAAAGGTTCCATGCTGTTTGGTATGGCTGTGGTTATGGCCGCTGGATTGGTTTTCGTCCTGCAACCGAACCCGAATAAAGACACGACAAGAAATGCGCTTCCTCCGAGCACTTTCACGCCCGAAGACCGGGGACCGCGACCACCCTCAATTGTTCCCGATGATAAGGATACAACGCAGATCCAATACAGGAACATTCTATTCAGCCGAGATGAAGAGGACAAAGCATTCGGATCGGCGGAGGGTTCCAGTGCGGCGTCACCTGAGTTCCTTAATATTCGGAGCAAGCGAAACCCGCAGAACGCCGGACCACGTGCTTTCCCACCTGCCCTGCCGGCGGGCCCGGGGCCTGCGTATGGGGCCCACGGCATTTACTCCACGATCCGCGACCCGGACATGGAGCATATAAGACTGGAGATCATATAATGAACAAAGTCGATTATGGGACTTTCGTCAAGCTGTGTTACACGGGAACACTCAAAAATGGAGTTGTTTTCGATAAGACTGATAAGTGCAAGCCTTTCGAGGTCCGGATAGGAGACGGCAATCTCGTGCAAGGTTTCGAAAACGCATTAATCGGTATGGGCCTCAATGAAAGGAAGTCCTTTGTCCTCGGACCGGAGGAAGCGTACGGCGAAAGGGACGAAAGACTCGAGCGGGTATTCGAGAAGGAGCGGCTCCAGTTAGGGTCCGAACCTTTTCCAGGTAAGGTGATTTCATTCATGACCCAGGATGGCCGGGAATATCCGGCGGTCGTCAAGTTTGTAAATGACGAGATCATCGTGGCCGATTTCAATCATCCTTTAGCAGGCAGGGAGCTTGTTTTCGAAGTAGAGGTGGCGTCAATCAATGAGACTCAGAGCGATTCTCAGTCCGAGTGTGCAGCGCAATGCTGCTGCGTCTGAGACATGGAGGATACGAAAACAGATATCAGAGCGCCTCGCGGGGCATGTAGATTGTGCGTGGATCTCTCAGCATGAAAATCATGACCATACTTCAAGAAACTCAATGTTAGCTACACAGAGGAAAGCAAGGGCGCACAAGGGGATGAGGAGACTGGTCATAGACAGGTCAGGGAGGGACGCGGCGAGGGTCTTGTCGCCGTGTCCTTCCCTCCCCGCGCCTGTCTTTACCTCTCCTTGACCGGACCATGCCCCGCCTCTGTGGTGAAGGGGCGCCCGATTTCCGACCTCCCGCCTGTCAAATTCAGGTCTTGACTTCCACGGCGGAGATTAATAGAAGCGTTCATGGCAGAGTCTCCCATCTGTGTTCATTCGGAAACGCCATGTGAAACAACATCAGTTTCCGATTGTCTGATCCTTCCTAACTCGAAAGGATTTGGAATGAAGAACTGGGCGTTCCTTTTTCCGGGGCAGGGATCGCAGTACGTTGGAATGGGGCGTGAATTTCACGACAACTACGTCGAAGTCCGCGAACTGTTCGAAAACGCAAACGATATCTTGAAAATGGATATCAAGAAGCTGTGCTTTGAAGGTCCAGACGAGGTGCTCGTTTTGACTGAGAACGTTCAGCCAGCGATAACATTGATAAATCTGGCGTGCCTGACCGTTCTGAGGCTGCATGAAATCTACCCGGCCGCCGCCGCCGGACACAGCCTTGGAGAATACAGCGCGCTCTATGCGGCGGGAGCGATAAACCTGCAAGATACGCTCAAGCTGGTCCAGCACAGGGGAAAGTTCATGCAGGAGGCCGCCATTATTGAGCCGGGCGGCATGGCCGCGATAATGGATCTCGAAGAGGAGAAAATCCGCGAGATTTGCACGCTTTCCGGAGCGCAGATAGCGAACGTAAACTGCGTGGAGCAGGTCATAATTACGGGGCCTGAAGTCGAGGTAAACAGTGCGGCGGTGCTGTGCGAGAAAGCGGGCGCAAAAAAGTGCATAAGGCTCAATGTCAGCGGCCCCTGGCACAGCAGGTGCATGGAATATGCGCGCGAAAAGTTCAACCCTGTTCTACGGGAATGTGTTTTCAAAGACCTCCAAATCCCGGTAGTGAACAACGTTGATGGGGAAATCCCTCAGGCCGCTTCGGAAATTCCGGACAAGCTGAGCCGCCAGATCTGCAACCCGGTTCTGTGGCGGCAGTCGATGGAGCGACTGATCGGGGCGGGATTCAATCATTTTGTAGAGGTAGGTCCCAAGAAGGTATTGCGCGGGCTTATGCGCAGAATCGACCGGAACGTAAAAGTGCTGAGCGTGGAAGACGACGCGAGCCTGGCGACTTTTCTACAGGCTAACTGATTCAGCTTACTCGGGGGAGGCAAAATTGCCTATTTACGAATTTAGGTGTTTGAGCTGCGGTAATATCGAAGAATTCATCCTGGTAGGGAGCAGTCAAATCGAGATGAAATGCGGCGCATGCGGAGGGGAAGACCTGGAGCGCGTTTTGAGCCGCACAAATTATGCCATGGGTTCATCGGGTTCGTCCCAAAGTAGCGGCGCTTCAGCCACTACGCGCTCATGCGGACAGGGACAATCGTGCACATCCATAGAGTTGCCGGGCTATACAAAGCAGGACTGACTCAGTCCTGAGAAGGGCTTTTTCCTCCTTCCTTTTTCCCCATTTTTTCGACAAGCTTTTCGTAATAGACCTGGTTTTTCTCCAAGTCCAACGAAGAGCGGCGGGACATGTTGAGTTTCATAATGAGGTAGTTCAGCTTTTTGATCTGCCTGTACTTCTCCTTTGTGTCCCGGACTCCGTCCAGCAACTCCTCTATAGTGAGAATTTCTTTTCTGATCTCGAGTTCAGGCGGGAGGCAGTCGGCATTCTTTAAAATCTTGTGCGCCAGGCGGATGTCTTGCGGAAGATGCCTGTCGTCTTCCAACTGGAGGGGCTTTCCCTTACCGGGGAGATCGTCGAATTCGCCGTTATCCATTGCTTCGCGGATCTTTTTCTCAGCGATTTTATCGAATGCTTCGAATATACTACCCATAATCGTGTCCGTGAACGAGAACCATGTAAAAATCTCAACGCTACGCGAGGAGCTCGGTTCGCCAATTCTATAATTCTAACACATGTCACAGGCGGCACAAACGAAAGATGCCTTCAGACGGTTTAGCTTCAAACTTCTTCCAGAACATTTCCCCCCCCCGGCGGATAAGAGTTTTAGGCGCTGGCCGGTTTGGAAGGCTTGCGGCCGAACGGCTCAGGCGCCGATTTCCGGAGGCGCTCCTGTCGATAACTGACCGCGACTCGGCAAGGGTCGATGAAATTACCAGGCGCCTGGGAATTCCGGGTGAGGTGGGGGAGTGCATCCAAAGCATAAGCAGCATCGAACTGCCGGATGATTTATGGCTAATCCCGGCCGTGCCGGTCCACGTGGGATTCGAGTGGGCCATAAACGAGTTGAACAGGGTTGGAGAGGTCCGCAGGCTTCCGGTGCCCGGAGAGGTCGATTCAAAGTTGCCCAACCCGATTCGCGTTCCGTCAGGGACCGTTTACGCCAGCTTCGCCACGTTCATTTGCCCCGACTATTGCAGCGAGCCCGAGGAGATTTGCACTCACACCGGAAAGGAGCGGCCCGGGAACCTGTATGAAGTTTTCGGCGGAGTCCTTGCGTCCGGATTCGATGTCGCTGTGTTGAGAAGCTGGCAGCTTGCGCCGTCAGTTGGCGGCTACCCTGGACGGAGCTTCCATGAACTGCTTGCCGGGATTGGTTCAAAACCGGGCCGATATCTGGTCGCAACCAGTTGCCGCTGCCACGGAGTCATGGATGCGCTGGAATGGAGGACGAAAAAAGAGTGAAGGGTGAAAATTTCACCCCTCCACCTTTCACCCTTCATGGAGGCTAGTCTATTCCCGCTTCCCGGAGTTTTTTACCGAACTGAATGATTACTTCCGGATCGTACCAGCCCGCCATCTCTTCCCCCAAAAATGTCAGCGCCTGATGTGCAGAGAGCGGGTCTGCGTAAAAGTATCTCTCTGAGGTGAACGTGTCGAAAGCGTCAACCGCGCCGACTATGCGGGCGTGCAGTGGAATGCGCGATTCGGACAGTCCGGCGGGATAGCCGCTGCCGTCCAGCTTTTCATGATGGAAAAGCAGGCAATGTATAACGGTTTGCCCGATGTGGAACATGGCGCACATCCCGACACCCCTGACAGGATGCATTTTCATCAGGTCCCGCTCCTCGGTATTCAGCTTGCCATGTTTGTTCAGGATGACTCTTGGCATGGTCGCCTTTCCGATATCATGGAGGATTGCTCCCAGCGCCGTTTTGAGCCTTTCTTCCACCGGCATTTTCCAGGAACCCAGAATGGCTGCGGAATAGATAAAGACGTTTGCCGAGTGTGTATGGACACCGTAGCCGTGAGACATGACGGGCGCCATAGCCCGAAGCGCGGCGCCGGTGGAGAGAAACTGCAAGCTCGATCGCACTATGTTTTTCAGCTTGTTCAGTGAGCCGGAACTGAGCCCGTGCCGGTTGGTTTCGAAGATTTCGCCGAGGATGGAGGTGGCCTGGTGATAGAGGACACTCGAGCGGACAGATGAAGGAATGGACTCATCTATCAAGATCGTGCCCAGGTGTTCTTCGAGATATCGGTCGTAGTCCGGTTTTTGAGATGACTGGATGTAGACTTCCCGGATGCCGTTTTCGTGCAGGCTGGCCTTATGCGCCCCGGTAAACTGTTCACCCTGGCGGGTAAAGAGGATCAGGTTCTTTCCTTTCCTCACATAGACTGCAAATTCGGCGCAAGCTTCGGGAAAGATCATGAAAGGCGATATCGGGAAACAGAAGCCTTCATCGTCCGTTTCACCCTTAGCGCCTGCAAGAGGGAGGTCCAATTTGCTCCTGTCTATCTGCATCCGCGATGTACCTCGCCAGAACTCGTTCCAGCTCCCAGCCGGCAAGGAGCTGTTCCCCGACCTGCTGTCGGGTCGCGAGGATTGTTTGCTCCCCAAGAGAGTTCTTGAGGTCCGGGCAGAAGTAGTTCAGGCAAAAAGATTGCCGAGCCTGCAGTTTGCACCCGTTGTCTCCCACAAAATGGCAGCTTCCCTGAGAATCCGTTTTTTCGGGAAGTAGCGACCCGAGCAGCAAATTCACAAAAAGCTCCATGAACCCGTAGCTCTCACCCATTTCCCTGAAACAGCAACTGCCTTTGCCACTCACAGCACACTTGGCGCATGCCGACACGACCCCTGATTGGAGCATGGCCGCGCCGGTCCTGCGAATCAAATCCCGAAGCTTGCGGAGCAGCCGGCCTGATTCAGGGTCATTCAGGCAGGCCGGCCCAAAGCGTTCGTTCAGCCGCAACGCCTTGTCCATCTGAATTTTCAGCAGGCTGCCGGGGCTATTCATATATTCGTCCGGATTCAAAGAAAGGTTTAATCATATAAAACAGCCGGGTTCTCCGGCAAAAACAGCAGTAATTCCACCGGAGTCTTTGCTTCCAGTGCAGATAATGCCTACTAAGTATTTAGAAATGCACCAGTGAAATTACATGTTATCCGCTCTCGGAGAGTTTTTGCTTATGGGACTTAAAGCTTATCAAGAAAAACGCCGCTTCGGACGCACCCCGGAGCCACAAGGGAAGGCCGAGGCAAGTCCGGCGGGCAATCTTTATATAATCCAGAAACACGCTGCAAGCCAGCTTCATTACGACCTTCGCCTGGAGCTTGACGGGGTTCTCAAGAGCTGGGCAGTGCCTAAAGGTCCGAGCCTCAAGCCGGCCGAAAAGAGGCTTGCGGTTCACGTGGAGGACCATCCGATAGAATACGGTTCTTTTGAGGGAATAATCCCTGAGGGAGAGTACGGCGGGGGGACGGTCATGCTCTGGGACCGTGGCGCCTGGGAACCGGAGGGAGACCCGCACGAGGGGTACGCCAAAGGCGACCTCAAATTCAAGCTCCACGGCAAGAAGCTCAAAGGGAGCTGGGTGCTCGCCAGAATGAAAGGAAAAGCGGGGGGAGATGGAGGCAAGAACTGGCTGCTTATAAAGAAGCGAGACGATGCGGCCATTTCGGGATCAGACCCCGAGCCGGTCAAAACCATGGACCGAAGCGCGGCGAGCGGACGCACCATGCAGGAAATCGCGTCCCAGCGGGATAAATTCCGGGGCGAAGCAGAAACGGTGCTGCAGGGCAGCGTCCCAAATGGGACCTCGCAGGCCAAATCCGTTCGCTCGAAAAGAGGGAATGATGGGGTCAAGAAAAACTTTACGGCCCCTAAGCAAAATCCATCAGGCGGCGCCCTGTCGAATCCCAATCGGGTGTTCTACCCGGAAATCGGAGTCACCAAGCGCGCGCTTGCCGAATACTACACGGAAATCACCGGATGGATCATGCCTCACCTGGCAAGGCGTCCACTTACACTGGTGCGCTGCCCTTTAGGATGGGAAAAGGAGTGCTTTTTTCAGAAACACTTCGCGGATACGGCTTCCGAGGTCCTCAGGTCCATTCCGATCATGGAAAAAGACGGACTGCGACACTACGCGGTGGCTGATAATATAGACGGAGTGATAGAGCTGGTGCAGATTGGAGCGCTGGAAATACACGTCTGGGGAAGCCGGGAAGATAAGCTGGAACAGCCGGACATGATGATATTCGACCTCGATCCCGCCCCTGAAGTCGGGTGGGCAAGCATGATCAAGGCTGCCCGGCTCATGCGCGAACGGCTCTCAGACCTGAGTCTCGCAAGTTTTGCGAAGACAACCGGCAGGAAAGGGCTGCACATAGTCATCCCTCTCACGCCTCAAGCCGGCTGGGAAACGGTCAAGTCGTTTTCCAGGGCGGTTGCGGAGAGCATCGTCCGGGAGGCCCCCGGAGAATATATCGCCACCATGTCCAAGGAGAAGCGCGAGGGCAAGATTTTCATCGATTACCTTAGAAACGTACGTGGGGCGACAAGCATAGCGGCGTATTCGACAAGAAGGAAACCAGGGGCGCCCATATCGACGCCGGTCGCCTGGGATGAACTCACGGTCGACCTCAAACCGGACAGCTACAACATCAATAATATCCGGCGCAGATTAGCCGGTCTCGCAGAAGACCCCTGGGCAGGGTATTTTTCGATCAGGCAGGAAATAACCCAGGAAATGAAGAAGAAAGCCGGGACCTAGACTACCCGACACCGGTTTGCGTCAATGCTTCGCAACCTCGCCTTTTTCCTTTTCAGGCCCGAAGGTGAACTGACAGGCAATACAGGAGAGAAAATCGACTGGGCCGCTGATGTCCGTACCGGCGGACATCAGTATGGGGTGATTTTCGGTTATATTGATTATGGCGCCGGCGTTAAACGCCAGGTTGTGCTCACTTCCGGTCTCTAGGGGTATTTCGCAAAAAATTTCCACTCCGAGGCTCAAAGTCTTATCAATTTCACGTTGAACCTGCCATCCCAAAAACCAGAAGTCCTTGCGCCCCACGCCTGGATTTATCCAGTAGCCGCCGCCCCGGCTGTCCTGGAACAGGGATGCAATATATATTTCCCAATGTTTATATTCGACGGGCCCAGGGTCGTCAGTCCAAAACGGAGGGCCGGCCATAGCGGGAAAAGGCGCGAGAAACAGAGCGAAGCACAGGGCCACAAGCACCGGTGGGATGCGTCGCACAGCTTCCCCACGTATTGAATATGGATTTAGGAGTTGAAAATATAACAGCTTAGGACGAAAAACCATGCGGATGTCGCTTTTTTAAACTCGATATTTTCAGCCTGCAAGGTATAAGACAAGCATCACATCTATAACCGAAAGAGTGGGCTGCCAGGCAGGAATACATTTTTTCCGGTTACGGTTGACATTTATCCAGGAATATCGTTAAATTTGCCGCTTTAACGTTCAGACCGACATTGCGGCATTGACTGGATGGAATGGAAGCAGCAGTTTCAAGATATTAAAATCCTGGAGGAAACCGATGAATTTTACTGGATTGGCGTACGCCGCCGACGCGTTTGCGCAGGACGGCGCGGGCGGGGTGGCCGGATTATTTAACTTTGGCAACCCCATGTTTCTTATGGTAGCAATGCTTGCGATCTTTTATTTTCTGCTGATTCGCCCGCAGCAGAAGAAGGCGAAAGAGCACAAACAGATGCTGGCAAACCTTCAGAAGGGCGATACGATTTTCACGAGCGGCGGACTGCGTGGGAGGATAACCGGTCTTGACGAGAACGTGCTAACCATAGAGATTGCCGACAAGGTGCGCGTAAAGCTCAACCGGAACGCTGTCGGCGGCCTGATCTCGAAGGGCGAATCGGCCCCGGAAAAAGAATAGGCCAAAGAATCCCGATCTTGAGATATTCTGGCGAAAGGTCCTCCTGACCAGTGCCGTTCCTGGCTGGAGATTGCGGATATGGCGTTCTTACGAGCGCGGTCCGAGTTAGTTGGAGGCGTAATTGAAAAGCATAGGAATTCGTGCGCTTATAGTTTCGGTACTTTTGATTATCGGTATTCTTTGTCTTATACCGACTTTCAGTTCTTCTCCCTTGCCGGGGTTGTCAAATATCTTGCCGGATAAAATCCATCTCGGCCTGGATCTGCAGGGTGGCATCTACCTGGTGCTCGAGGTCGAGGCGGACCAAGCGGTAGAAAATGCGGCGGAAAGGTCTGTCGAGGAGATCAAGGACGCTCTGCGCGCAAAAAAGATCGGAT
>Ga0182014_10004106_pt1 | contig 16974 bp, 12 predicted proteins | sample 612S2DmetaG_FD_120489 | JGI IMG/M metagenome (GOLD analysis project Ga0182014, IMG submission 120489) | Permafrost microbial communities from Stordalen Mire, Sweden - 612S2D metaG | ecosystem: Environmental > Terrestrial > Soil > Wetlands > Permafrost | place: Sweden: Stordalen | collected... | reverse complement strand
CGCATAGCGACGCTCGCCGCCGCTGCCTTTTAGTCACTACCCCGACCACTGCGGTCGGGAGCGCGGTTTTTGGCTGTTTCCGGTGAAAGGTCGAGCGCTCTTACTACTAACACCCAACCGTGCCATAAGCCTTCTACCTCTTCTCCAATCCCAAAGGGATTGTGTCTTCCAGCCCAGGGCTGCGAGCCGCGATCTACCCTGGGTGTTCAGCGCGCGACGTCTCCAACCTTGAAAGGGTTGTATCCTGCGGCCCAACCGCGGGTTTTTGGGCAGGCCTCGGATGCAACCCTTTCAGGGTTGATGAAGGCAAGGGAAATGGCTTTCCCAGGGTAGCTCGCTGCTCGCAACCCTGGGCTGGCTGATGGAATCCCGTTGGGATTCGCCTTCTTGATTGGGCTGGTCGGGAATACTCAGGCAACTGCCGGTAAGTCCCACCCGCTGCTTTGCCTATTGCCCCGGAAACAGCGAGGAACCAGGAACCGTGCAGGAAGCGTCTCTGCCTGAAGGACTTAGCGCCGGACCACGCCTTGGCCCTCGCTCTTTGCCGGTTTTCCGTGTCCCGGTGCCCCACCAACCCCCAGCGTGGCTCCCCGAAAATCCAAGCCATTCGTCCCGCAGTCCTCGCCATTCTGGCGGCCCATTCCCGCTTACAGGCCCGTAGCCTCCCCGGAGCCTCGCCGTAGTACCTCTGATCCGTATCAGAGGTACTACGGCGAGGCTCCCGGGGGGCTCCGGTGGGACTACGGAGGTATTGGCACGCGGCAGGGAGGGGCAGGCAAGGGCAGCCTTGAACGTGAAAGTGTCGTTCCCTGAAAGGGGCGGCCCCAATTGCCGGACCAAACACCGTCGGCGCGGGCAGAAATGAGGAGACGCAGCGGCGGGTGGAGGCAGCGGAAGTGCCGCAACTGCAATATGTTAGCTTAGCGCCATCGGGCTAAAGGCCGCGCTCCAATGCCAAGCGGACCGCCGCACCGTTTGGTGGTAAGAACGAGATGCCCCCCGGCGTTACCACCCCGAATCAAATCCTGGCTATAGCGCCGGCCGCCTACTACTTTGGCTGCGGCTATGAGTTCTTGGGGTAACAAATGGATGGCAGAATGGCTGGAGGGCCTGGGCCGCGTCACCCTCCTGGCAAAGGAGTCCGTCGCGCCGATCCTGGCCTTTCTGGCCGCCGTGACGGTCACATGCTCCACGGCTGACGGAGCGGCGCCGCCGCCGGCCGGACCGGCGTGGGCTTGGAACCTGCCCGTTTACGAAACAGCACTGGACTTGGCGACCCCCCACGGCAAGTTCAGCGAGTTCGAACAACGCCTGGACGCACTGCAAGACTTGGGCGTCGGTATCATCTGGTTTCTCCCGATCTTTCCCACTGGCGGCAACCCGCCCAACAAACCCCGCTCCGACAGCGCCTACTGCGTCCGCGACTACTACGACGTCAATCCGAGGCAAGGCACCAAGGAAGACTTCAAGCATCTCGTCGCCGCCATCCACGCCCACGGCATGCGCGTCATCATGGACTGGGTTCCCAATCACACCTCCTGGGGCAACGAGCTGATCCGGACGCATCCGGAGTTCTACCAGAGGGACAAGGACGGCCACATTGTTGAGGCTTCTTCCGCGTGGAGAGACGTCGCCAAACTCGATTACTCCAACCGAGACCTCTGGGAGTACATGTATCAGGCCCGGAAGTATTGGATCACCCAGTTCGACGTTGATGGCTTCCGCGAGGATGTCGCCGGCGCCATCCCGATGGCGCATTGGCAATGGCTGCGCCCCAAACTAAATGCGCTCAAGCCGGTCTTCATGCTCGCCGAGGCCGATGAGCCGCGGCTGCATCCCGTCTTCGACATGACCTACGATTGGACCAGCCAGGTCAATTTCTACATGATCGCCCGTGGCGCCTGGCCGGCCAGTTCGCTGAATGCCCTGCTCGACGCGGAGCGGCAGAAGTTCCCCGCCGGCGCAGTCCGGATGCGGCACCTGACCAACCATGACATGGAGCGTGAGCAATACGCCTGGGACAATCGGGGGCACCTGGACAAGAGCGAGTATGGGTTCCTGGAGAAGACCCCGCTGCCCGCGAAATACAAAGGCGGCGATCGGGCCTTTGCCGTTCTTTGCGCCGCTCTTCCCAACAGCAAGCCGATGATATGGAACGGCCAGGAACTCGGCATTCTGGCCAACACCCCCAAACTCCAATGGAACGTCAGCCCGTACTTGGAGTTCTACCGGAAGCTGCTGCACACTTACCGTCAGAACCCGGCGCTCTACCAGGGCGAGTTCCATAAGATCGCCACGTCGAATCCCAAGGCCGTGTATGCCTTCTGGCGCCGGTCCGGCCAGAACCGAGCTGTCGTGGTAGTGAACCTCTCGGACCTACCCCAGCAGGTAACGCTGCAATTGGGCGAGTTTGCCGGCCACTATACAGAAATCTTTACGTCTGAGGATAGCGTGCTGGCGACCCAGGAAGAACTGAAACTCGAACCCTGGGCCTACAGAGTCTATCTGAACAACGCCTCCCAACCGGCTGAAAGAAGCGGAAAGCCCTAAAGTGCGCAGCTATATCCACTTGTGAACTCCAAAAGCCTGTTTGAAAACCCAACCTCGGGAGGGCGAGCGTCCTCGCGAGCCCAAGTATCTTCGGGAATCGGTGGATATCAGGGCTCGCGAGGACGCTCGCCCTCCCGAGAAGCCAGTTTTCAAACAGGCTCTAAGAGACCTGCCGCAGACAAGGCAGCACTCGCAGGAGCCAGCTTTTCCGCGAGCCTGGCCGCCCGGGTGGCTGCTAGCCTGTTGGGTGTGCTGACGTGCTTCACCATCCCGGCCTGCAAGCAATCGTCGGATGCCAGCGACGCGGTTGAGCGGCGTCAGAAGGCGGCCCTGAGGTCCATCGCGCGCGCCAAGGCAGAGAACGCACTGGTCCAGCAGGCCGCCAGCAGTTATCGGCAACGAATCCAGGTGGCAGCCAGCGAACACGCCGCCAACACACAGCGAATGCAGGACGCGAAGGTGCTGGACATGCGTGAAGTGACCCAACAGGCGCAACTGGAAACCAAGCGTGAGGTGGTGCGGAAATTCCTGGCCTCGAATGAGGCCTTGAAATCGTTGCTCGTGAACGAGGAGGCGGCTTTCAAGGAAGAACTGGTGAAGCTGAATATGCCGCCGGCGAGGATCAAATCCGAGTTGAACACCTTCCAGAGCGGCATTCGGAGCAAGACCGCGAGCCTCCGAATGAGGGAAGTAGATCAGCGGATTGGCGGCTCGCTGCTCGGCGCGCTTGATTTCCTGGATGGGATTTGGGGGCAATGGAACTATAATAAGGAATATGGCCAGGTGCAGTTCAGCCCGCCGGGCGCGCTGAGCAAGTACAACGGATTCATGGAGGCAATCGAGGCGGCCTCAAAGGAGCAGAAAGAGCTTCAGGAACAATAATGCAGAGAGCCATCGATTCGAGAGGGCGGATCGTCGTCACGACCTTCGGGTCGCTGGGCGACCTGCATCCGTACCTTGCGATTGCGTTGGGCTTGCGAGCGCGCGGCCACGACGTCGTCGTCGCCACCGGCAATTGCTACCGTAATAAGATCGAAGCCCTGGGTCTCGGTTTCGCACCTGTCAGGCCGGATTCCGACTGGGTGGCTGACCCGGAGATGATGCGCCGGTACTCGCATCCCCGCTGGGGCTTGATCCGTGTCGCACAATGGCAGCTTCGCTCGCTGAGAGAAGCCTACGAGGACACGCTCGCCGCGGCGGAGGGAGCAGACCTGTTGGTCGGCAACCTGGCCGCTTACGCCACCCGCCTTGTGGCGGAGAAGACGGGAGTGGCCTGGGCTTCCGCCATGCACATTCCCTTGCTTTTCGCCTCGGCCTACGATCCACCAGTTCTGCCCGGTCTGTCGGGCGTCTCGAAGAAACTCCGCTGCCTTGGTCCCAACTTCTGGGGGCCGCTTAGTCTGCTCCTCAGATACGGCATGCGTTGGCTGGCAAGGCCTTGGCATCGCGTCCGCAAAGATATCGGCCTGCCTCCAGCGGCAGACCTGAACCCGCTGACGGACGGACGTTCCCCTCGGCTGCATTTGGCGCTCTTCTCGAAACGGCTGATGGACAAGCAACCTGATTGGTCGCCGCAGACGGTGGTTACGGGATTTCCATGGTATGACCCGCCAGGCAGCACAGGACTGCCGCCGATGTTGGCCCGCTTCCTGGACACCGGCCCGCCTCCGATCGTGTTCACGCTCGGCACGGCTCTGGCCACGGACCCCGGGAAGTTCTACGAGACCAGCGCAAGGGCTGCGAGGGTGTTGGGCCGGAGGGCGGTCCTCATCTTGATGAACCCCTGCAACCGGCCACCGTCGTTGCCGGAGGGGGTCGTGGCGTTCGATTATGCGCCTTTCTCCGAACTGTTCCCGCGCGCTGCAGCCGTCGTCCACCACGGCGGGATTGGCACCACGGGATTGGCAATGCGCACGGGGTGCCCCATGTTGGTAATGCCCTGCGCGTGGGACCAACCGGACAACGCCGAGCGCGCTGCTCGCCTGGGCGTCGCCCGCACAATCCCTCCTCACCGCTACACGCCAGCCCGCGTTACCGCCGAACTGCACCGACTGCTCAACGACCCCGCGTACGCGCGGCGAGCGTCCGCTGTCGGTGCGCAAGTGCGGCAGGAGGATGGAGTCCAGGTTGCGTATGACGCTCTCACAGAGTTGCTCCCACCTACGCAGGCATGATCCGAATCGGTCAAAGCAGTCGGAGGACCAGGGTCACGATTCCGATGGCGCCAAAGCCGAGGCCGAAGTTGGTGAGGACAAGGGCCTTGTGGTGTTTGAGGATCTCGCCCAGCACCGCATGCACGGCGAGGAACACGAAACCACCGCCGACGTGCGCCACGGCGGCATCGAGCCAGAGCGAAGAGACATGCCGAAAGAAGAGCCACCCCACGATGCCGCCCAGGATGGTGGTAGATTCGACCGCCGCCACGCGGATCATGGTTTGCGCGCGGTTGAAGCCCGATCCCAGGAGCAAGGCTCCGAGTGCCAGGCCTTCCGGGACCTTGTGTACACACACGGCCAGGATGAGCGACAAGTCCAGCACGCGGCCGCCGGGGCCGTTGGACATCTCGGCCTCGTGGCCCGCCGCCAAAGCCAGGCCGTCGGCGGTGCAGTGAATGGCCAGGGCCAGCATCATGGCGGCGGCAATCTCGGAGAAGTGGTGGGTCGCGCTTTCGTCGAAATGACTGGCCGCACAGGCGGGGCAGACATGGTACACATATTTGCTGATGATAGAGAAGAGGGCGTAGCCGGACCCCATGGCCAGCAAGACGCCCCACCAGCGCAGGGCTTCGAGGCTCTCAGGCAGGATCGCAAAGCAGGTCACGCCGAGAAGCGTGCCCGCGCCCAGGCTGATCAAGGCGCAGAGCCGGTGATGCGAATTGCCCAGCGACGCGCCCAATGCCCCGCCCCCGACAGCCAGGGCGAACGCCAGCACCACATAGAAGATGGATAAGGTTTCCATTATAGGTTCATGCAAAGCTTGGCCGCCCGCCGTTGTGTTTCAAGCGGAAAAGCCGCTTGGGCGATAAAGGGCCGCCCATACTCTGAACTGAGGCGAACTCTGCTGCGCGCAAATCCAGGCTAGCGGTTGCCCCAGCCGAAGCGGTCAGTTATCGGCCAATACACAAAGCAGGAATTGCCGATAACTGCTGAGTCTGGAAAACCGCCCCAGTAGCGGGAATCCAGGCTATTCATCGTATTGTCTCCCATCACAAAATAATGGTCTGGCTCAATATGGTACTCCTGCCCCGGAGCCAATATTCCAATCAATGCGTGGCCGCAGTAATGATTCTGCTTGTACTCGAGCGCCTTTGAACCACGGGATGCGCCGTAAAACGAGTAAAGGTTCTCGAAATGAGGAGTTGCGGCGGTTAACGGCTTCCCATTGACCATGACCCGTCCCACTTCAACGGGGCCAGAGCTCTGTGGGGCATTGTTCACCTTATAATCCGGCTCTAAGGACAGAGTTTCGCCGCCCAAGCCAACGAGGCGCTTGATGTAAAACTGGTCTGCCGGGATTCCGAAGCGTTGGCGGTTTTCCTCGGGGATTCCCTTCGTCTCGAAAACGGTGATCTCCCCGCGTCTTGGCGGACGGAAATTATACGTCAGCCGGTCAACGAAGAGGTGGTCGCCGGCCTTGACCATAAGCTTGATGATGTCCTCACCCCTGTGGAACTGCTTGCCGAATTGCAGCTTGGCGCGGGATTCCAGGGTTTCGCTGCCATAATCCGGCGGGAACCAGATCATGAATGTCTTGCCGCCAGCCACCACCTTCTGCCAGAGGTTGAAGATGAGGATGCGGAATGGGCGCTCGACCGATTCCACTTGGCCGTCGCTTTCAGCTACCAGGTGGAGGTAGGAAACTCCAGCGAACCATTGGCGGACCCGAGTTAAGCCGGTTGGGATTTGGAAGTCAGGCTCGTCGATCAGATTCTGTGACGTGACGCCATAGAGGGTCGGCTGCATGGACCCGGTCGGAATCTTGAAGGGCTGGAGGAAGAAGGTGCGGATACCCATAGCCACGGCGAGGGCCACCAGCAAGACTTCCACGTTCTCACGCCACGCGGCGCTGGGATATGGCTTGAGCCATTTGTTAGCAGCCTTCTCGAGGTTCTCCATTTGTTTTTCAAGGGCCGCCTTGTCCGCATGCTCGGCCACGGCCTGCTGGCTGCTCGCGATGGCCGACTGGATAGCCTCGACGGCCTGCGGCGAGAGGATGTCCCGCTGGTGGTTAAGGAGCTTCTGGACGTGTTTGCGCATGGCCGTGGCCTGGCGAACCGTCTTGGACAAGAACCAGCGGAGGAAAGCGGGAGTTGAAGAACGCGGAATGTCAGGCGCCGAGGAAGCAGGTGCGGACGATTGGCTTCCTTGCGGTTTGGATTCCCGGTTTGCTGCTTTGGCCATACTATGCTTTCAATACCTCAATAAAGGCTTCCTGGGGGATGTTCACCGATCCGAAGGACTTCATGCGTTTCTTGCCCTCCTTCTGCTTTTCCAGGAGCTTGCGCTTGCGGCTGACGTCGCCGCCGTAGCACTTGGCAGTCACGTCTTTGCGCAACGCGCCGACGGTCTCACGGGCGACGACTTTTCCGCCGATGGCGGCTTGAATCGCTACGGCGTATTGCTGCCGTGGGATGACTTCCTTTAGCTTCGCGGCGAGGGCGCGGCCCCTGCCCTCTGCCTTATCGCGGTGCACGATGCAGGAAAAAGCGTCCACGGCCTCGCCGTTCACGAGCATGTCGAGCTTAACCATGTCCGAATCCCGATAGCCGGCGTGGTCGTAATCCATGGAGCCGTAACCGCGAGTGATGCTCTTGATGCGGTCATGGAAATCAATGAGGATTTCATTCAGCGGCAGGAGGCCGGTCAGCATGACCCGGCGCGTGTCCAGCGTTTCCGTGTGGTCCACCGCGCCGCGCTTTTCGGTAATCAGCGCCATCATGTCGCCGATATACTCATTGGGGCAAATGACGAAGACCTTCACCATCGGCTCCGCTATTGTCTCGATGTAGGTCGGTTCGGGCAAATAGGCGGGGTTATCAATCTGCTTCACTGTGCCGTCGGTGAGAGTCACGCGATAGATGACGCTGGGGTAGGTGGCGATGATGTCCATGCCGTACTCACGCCGCAATCGCTCCTGGACAATCTCCAAATGCAACAGGCCGAGGAATCCGCATCGGAAGCCAAATCCCAGTGCCACCGAGGTTTCGGGCTGATACGCAAAGGCCGAATCGTTCAACTGCAGCTTGCCCAGGCTGGCCTTAAGGTGCTCGTAGTCTCCCGTGTTGATCGGGTAGATCCCGCTGAACACCATGGGATGGATCTCTTTGAAGCCCGGCAGCGCCGGCGACGGATGCCGCGTGTCGGTGATGGTATCTCCCATCTTCACTTCCTGCGGGCTCTTGATGTTGGCCGTCATGTAGCCGGTTTCGCCGACCTCGAGCCGCTCGCGCACGTAGGGCTTGGGATTGAAGCTGCCGACTTCTTTGACATCCACATTCTTGCCGGAGTGGAGCAGCTTGACTTGCATCCCCGGTTTGAGCTCGCCGTTGAAGACGCGGACATGCGTCACGACGCCTTTGTAGGTATCGAAGTAGGAGTCGAACCCAAGCGCCTGCAGCGAGGGGGCGCCGGTCGGCTTCGGCGCCGGAATCCGGTCCACTATGGCCTCGAGAATCTCGTCTATGCCGATGCCCTCTTTAGCGCTGGCCAAGATGGCGGACTCGCCGGGGATGGCGAGAATATCCTCCAACTGCCGCTTGGCCTGCGGGATGTCCGCGTGCGGCAGGTCGATCTTGTTGATGATGGGGACGATGGTGAGGTTCTGCTTCATCGCCAGATGCACATTGGCGACGGTCTGGGCCTCGACGCCCTGGGCAGCATCGACGATGACTAACGCGCCCTCGCAGGCGCTCAAGCTGCGCGACACCTCATAGGAGAAATCCACGTGGCCGGGAGTATCGATGAGGTTTAACTCGTAGGTCTCGCCATTCTTCGCCTGGTAGCGCATGGTGACGGGATGAGCCTTGATGGTAATGCCACGCTCCTTCTCGAGGTCCATCGAATCGAGCAGTTGGTCCTCCATCTCACGCGTCGAGATGGTGCCCGTCCGATGCAGCAGCCGGTCAGAAAGCGTCGTCTTCCCATGATCGATATGGGCGATGATGCTGAAATTTCTTATATGCGCTGCGTCCATCTTCCAAAAGCTGCTCTACAGACCAATTCCGACAGGTTCCTGCCGGGAAGGAGAAACTGCACCTTTCGCGGTCAAATGCCTATCGCCGCCCGCCGGAATGGCGAGCATTAGGTCACAGGAAGATAGCGACATTCCGCGCGATGGAAAGGAGAATTGCCATCCCTTGCCCTGCGCCACAGGCCGGCGGATTTTAGGAGATCTGCCTAGGAGGCAGGACCCGCCCTCCCTCACTGTGGCGAGGCGCCAGCGATGCTGAGCGTAAGCTCAATGGTGTCCGACACCTTCTCTTCCATCTGTCCCGGCATGATGCCGAAGTCGCTGCGCTTGATGTTAAAGGTTGAGCGGATGACCAGCAGGTCGCCTTTCTGGTTTGGGACCCGCTGGCTGAGTTTGTCCTTCAAGCAGGTGAATTTCACCGGCGCGGTGATCTCCTTGGAAATGCCTTTGAGCGTGAACGTGCCGGTAATGTCTGCCGTGGTGACTTCCCCGGTGGTCTTTACGTTCCTGAGTTCCTTGACCTCGAACGCGATGTCAGGAAACTTGGCGGCGTCCATCCACTTGTCGCTGAGCATGTGCTGCTGCTGCATGGGATTGCCCACATGCATCGACGAGCTGGCCACGACAATCTTGCCGGTGGTGGCGGCGGGGGCCACCGGGTCGAAGGTGACCGTGCCGGAAATGCCGGTCGCGTTGCCGCTGAGGGCCTCCAGCGGCGCGTCGAGCTTGAAGGTGGCGTTATTCACGCCCTTGGGGTCTTTGAAGTCGAACGTTTCCGGGACAGCCAGTGCGGCGCTGCTCAGGCACGCCAGTGCCAAAAGGAGGTAGCCTTTAGTTCTCATGTGTGTCGTGTGGTTGGTCATTTTGTGTATCTCAGGTTTGAGGTCGTTTTGCGCGGAATAGAAAGGAAGCCCCGGCCAGGATGCCGGATCCCAACAGGGCGGCTCCCAGAAAGTCAATGCCTGGAACGAAGCGCTTCTGGTAATCATCGACGGTGATGCCGGTGACTTCATCCGTCCGCTTGACGGGCACGGTGGTCTTGCTCCAGCCACGGTTGGCACCCGCGGCAAGCCACATCCCGGCGGCGGCCACGATCAGAATCGCGGCAACCGCGCGCAGCAATGATTTCCTCATCTATCCTTCGTCTTTGGTTGATGGCCCCACTATATCGCAGATGGCGCGATTGTTCAAATCGGGGCGGAGTCCAAGGTCCCGCGCGGATAGCCAGGGTTCATAATGTGGTTGAATTGGCGCGCTAGACCTGCCGGGTCAGGCGCACCCCCGCTGCTAGCAGCTTTTGCACGTCGGCATCGGATTTCGCTTCGGCATAGATGCGCAGAATTGGTTCCGTCCCCGAGGGGCGCAGCATCAGCCACGAGGTATCCTGGGCGATGAATTTCACCCCGTCGTAGGTCTTCGCGTCAACCAGCGGCGAGCGCAGCAGCCTGGCGGGAGGGTTCTCCTTAAGAAATGCCATCAGCGCGCCGCGCTTTTCGAGCGGGAATCGGGTATCAAAGCGTCCGTAGTGGTGCGGCCCGAATTGCTTCACCAGGTTCGCGAGGAGCTGATTCACTGAGATTCGCTCGGTCGCCAACAACTCAAGCAGCAACAGGCCCGCAGCGATGCCGTCGCGCTCGGGAATATGGCCAGCGAACCCGATGCCGCCGCTCTCTTCCGCTCCCAGCATTACCCCGCCTTTGATCATCTCCGCGGCAATATATTTGAACCCGACGCCCGTCTCAGTTAGCTCAAGCCCGTATGCCTCGCACATTTTGTCCACCATGGACGTGGTGGTCAGCGCCTTGACGACCCGTCCCCTTCCCCGCCGATTGACAATGAAGTGGTGCAACAGCAAACAGATGAGCTGGTGGGTGGTGAGATAATTGCCGCGGCCATCCATGCCACCGACGCGGTCAGCGTCGCCATCCGTCACCAGGCAGATGTCGTGCGGGTGCTGCTTGAGAAACGCGGCGCTGCGCCCGTAGTTCTGCTTCACTGGCTCCGGGTTGATGCCGCCGAACAGAACGTCGTGCTGGCCGTTCAATGTCGTTACGCGGCACGTCGTGCCCGCCAGCAATTCTTCGAAGCAGCCCGCGCCCACGCCGAAAAGCGCCTCGTGGGCAAACCGCAGCCTGGACTTGGCGATCAGCTTGAAGTCCACGAGCCGTTTGAGGGCGGCGTAGTGGGCAGGCCGGACGTCCTTGATCCTGATCAGCTTCGCTTTGACGCCATCAGCCAGTGGTTTGGCCTGGACCGGACTACAATCCAGCAGTTTCTCTACCGCCTGGCAGGTGGATGACTCGGACGATCCGCCGAAATGGGACTTCAGCTTATAGCCGTTGAAGATAGGAGGGTTATGGCTGGCCGTGATCATTACGCCGCCAATTGCATGCAGATCCTTCACAGCGTAGGACACCGAGGGGGTAGGCGTCGGACAGGGCGTTAGGATCACTTCGAACCCGTTGCCGGCCAGGACTTCAGCAGCGCGCTGGCCAAATGCATCGGAGAGGAAGCGCCGGTCATATCCGACGATGACCTTCTTCTTCGTGCCGGCGACAGGATTCGCAGTCCAGTAGTCGGCCGTCGCCTGAGCGACGCGCTCGACGTTTGCGAAGGTGAACTCTTCGGCGATGATCGCCCGCCAACCGTCCGTACCGAACTTTATGCTCATAATTTGCGGTAACATCACCCTGACTCCCCCGCTCGGGGCAAGCCCAAAGGCTACCATAGTTGAGCAACTACCTTGCGGCGGCGCGATACAAAAATCCACCAACCTGCGCCGGGCCAGGGCTGTATCAAGCCCCAGGTTGAAGGCTCTGCTGTACGGGGTGGATGGAGCCTGTTCCTGGAAAATCAAGCCCACGGTGCCGGGGACAAGGCTATCCCCGCCTCGGAAAGTGGAGCTTGTTGCAGCCCTGGCGGCAGGCCAGCGGTCAGCGGCTGCCAAGGCCGGCGCGACGGCTGAACCCACCGATAAGCCCCTTAGCGTCGTGGCTTCCTATTTGCGCCGGGCGAGGATGCCGATGAGCAGACCGAGGCCAAAGGCAAGACCAATGGTCTGATATGGACGTTCGCGGAAGCCAATATCGGATGCAATTCCCGCGTGTCAATGACTGCACAGGAACTTCTTCAAAGGATGTTCTGGCACCGCGCGGACCCACGGCCGATTGCCGTGTGCGGGAGGTGCGGTTCGGCAGACACGCCCGCTCGTCTTACCGGTGACGAAGTGTCAGGAGAGCTGCCGGTTGAAGGCTGGCTCGCGATGTATTTTAGTCGAGGGTCGAGCCGCAGAGGCCTTGAGACGGGCGCCTTCTACGATCTTGCGCATCTTCTTTACCGCCGCACCGAGGCTCGGCCGGCTGAAGAGGGTGGTGCCGCTGATGAATGTATCGGCTCCCGCACGAGCGCACTCGGCGGCGGTTTTAAAATCAACTCCTCCGTCCACACCAATGTTATAGCCGAGGCCTCGCTCAGACCGCCAGGCATAGGCCTGCTGGATCTTGGGCAGCGTTTCGTAAATGAAAGCCTGTCCGCCAAAGCCGGGATTCACGGTCATAATCAAGAGCGAGTCAATCTGCTCGAGAAAGGGTTGAACCATGGAGATGGAAGTGGGCGGATTGATGGCAAGCCCGACTTTCTTGCCAAGCGACTTGATCTTCCACACCAGTGGTGTAACGGTCTCCCCCAACTCTACGTGGATGTTAATTTGACTTGCGCCTGCCTCGGCGAACGGCTCCAGTAGAATCTCCGGCTTCGAGCACATCAAATGCACATCGAAGAAGAGCTTCGTGAGGGGCCGCATCGCCCGCACCACCGCCGGACCGAACGAGATGTTCGGCACGAAATGCCCGTCCATGATGTCCAAATGCAGCCAATCCGCGCGGGAGGCATTCACTCTTTCGACCTCTCGGGCAAGCCGGCCGAAATTCGCAGCCAACAGCGAAGGCGCTATAATCATGGGCATACGCTAAACAGCGGGCCACCAAATGTCGAATGGGGAATCGTTGCTAGCATCCGCGAACTCCTCGAATTAACGCGAATTAACAACTGGCATCAAACACCGGAGACAGCATGGCCAGGCCTTGGGAAGCAACAATCAGTGCCAATTCACGCAATTCACGGATGATGGTAAGGTCCATTTCCTGACAGCGGCTTATCAGATCGGCGGCTCGCGACGGCGCGAACCGAGGCCCTTTAAGCGGTCGCCGGCGCAGGGGTCCCCAGGCCAGGAAGCTTCGGCGGAGCCGGTTTGGTCGGGTTTTCCGGCAACGGTGTTCCTGCGGGAGCGCCCAGCGGCGGGTCAACCAGCGGCGCTGGTGGCGGTGCGGTAAACTTGCCTGTGCGCACAATCTCCTCGACCTGTTGCCCGTCGAGTGTCTCGTATTCGAGCAGCGATTTGGCAATTAGCTCCAGCTTCTCGATGTTGGTGGTGAGGATGTCTTTGGCGATCTTGTACGCGTTGTCGATGATGCGCTTGACCTCACCGTCGATTTCCTGCGCGGTAAACTCGCTATAGACCTTGGCGCGCGTGACCTCCCGGCCGAGGAACACATATTCGTCATCATCACCGTACTGCACCATGCCCAGCCGGTCGCTCATGCCCCATTGCGTCACCATCGCCCGTGCCATGTTCGTGGCCTGCTGAATATCACCCGCCGCCCCGCTGGAAATATCCCCCGAAACGATTTCCTCCGCGATACGACCAGCCATCATCATCGCGATCATGTCGAGCATTTCTTTTCGGCGGCGGCTGAGCACATCCGTTTTCGGCAGCGACATGGTCGAGCCGAGCGCCTGGCCACGGGGAATGATCGTGACTTTGTGCAGAGGGTGCGTGTGCTCCAGCACGACGTTGACGAGCGCATGGCCAGCTTCGTGCCAGGCCGTGAACTTCTTATCCTCATCGGTCATGGCGAGACTGCGGCGCTCACGGCCCCAGCGCACCTTGTCGCGCGCCTCCTCAAGCTCATCCATGCCAACGGCCTTCTGGTTCGTGCTGGCCGCCAGCAGCGCAGCTTCATTCAACAGGTTGGCCAGTTCCGCGCCGGAATAGCCGGGCGTGCCGCGCGCGATGACCGATAGGTCAACCGTGGGCGCGAGCTTCACATTCTTGGCGTGGACCTTTAAGATGGCCTCGCGACCGCGCACATCCGGCAAGTTCACCGTGACCTGGCGATCGAAGCGGCCTGGCCGCAACAGCGCCGGGTCCAGGACATCCGGCCGATTCGTCGCGGCGATAATAATGATGCCCTCCTGGGTGTCGAATCCGTCCATCTCGACCAGCAAGGCGTTAAGCGTTTGTTCGCGCTCGTCGTTGCCGCCGCCCAGTCCATGCCCTCGGCTGCGGCCAACAGCGTCAATTTCGTCGATAAAGACCAGGCAAGGTGTGTTTCGGCGCGCCTGCTCAAACATGTCGCGCACACGGCTCGCGCCAACGCCCACGAACATCTCGACAAAATCCGAGCCGCTGATGCTGAAGAAAGCGGCATCCGCCTCGCCGGCAATGGCCTTGGCCAAAAGCGTCTTGCCCGTGCCAGGCGGGCCGATCATCAATACGCCCTTGGGAATGCGCCCACCCAGCCGCTGGAACTTCTTCGGGTCCTTGAGGAACTCCACCAGCTCCGACACCTCTTGAATGGCTTCCTCGACGCCGGCGACATCTTTGAAGGTCGTCTTGTTCCTCTCTTTGGCGAGCAAGCGCGCCTTGCTCTTGCCAAAACTAAGCGCCCCCTTGCCCGCCATCTTAATCTGACGAATGAAGAAGAACCAGATCAGCGCGGCAATGACGATAATCGGCAGTATGCTCAGCATGAAACTGAAGAGCATGGTGTTCGGCTCGCGCGGCTCAAACTGGGGCAGATTGACCAGCTTCTTTTCCAGCTCCGGATAAAGCACCACTTTGGCTTGGAACGACGTTTCGCTCTTCGGATCGCTGGGGTTCTTCAAGTACTTGCCGGTGATCTCTCTGAGGTACGTGCCTTGGGGATTGTAATTGATGGTGGCCGAGACGATCTGATTCGATTCCACCAACTGCATGAACTTGGTTTGTTTGATGCCCTCGCTCGGCGACTCCATCCGGTCCTTGAACAGCATGAGCAGTGTGATGCCGCCAAGAATTGCAATCCAAACTATCATGGTACGCGGCGGCACCCTGAACTCCCCACTTTTCTTGGGGGTCTTGTCGTTGTCGCGATTCTTATTGTCGTCAGACATGCGTGATCCGGTTGCGGCAAGTCTAGCATGGCTGCTTGGACACCGCAACATGGCCATTTAAGGCCGCTTCCAGCGCCAATGCAAGCAGCGAATCGTCTCATTTGTAAGCTTGAACCGCTCTGAAATGCGCATTCCCTCCACCCAAAACACCTCCCCGTTCGCCGCAGCCGCCACAAGGAGCTGCCGGCGGCGACCGCGCGGCACCTTTTGGTTGGTAAAAAAGTCCTGCAACTTGACCGAGGAAGCCATGCCGATGGGCTGAAAGCGGTCGCCAGGCCGCCAATGCCGCAACCGCACCGGAGAACCAACTTTGTCGGCATCGAAACACTCGCGTCCTGGCCCGGCTTTGAGCTGTTGACCAGCCCCCCGCAAACAGATCTTCCACCAGATTCTCGCCCCGTCGAACTCGATGTTCCCTGCCCTGCCCTTCATCTCCGCAGCCGCGTTTCCCGTTTTGAACGCCTCCACTCGCGCAGGCTGCAAGTGCACCCGCCCTAAGCGGTCGCGAACCGCACAAAGCAGGTCAGGCGTCTCCCCTGTCCCCCGATTGTCCTTGGCCATAAAGTGCCTGTTTGTGGGGCCGGCGTCTCGCCTGCAACCGGAGCGTCGCGTGATCGAATTCTCCAACCCGGGCGAGACGCCTGCCCTATTATGAGCGACAGCCACCGGTCGATCCGCCTCAAGACGGAGCTGCTCCACCAACTCGAAAGCCGCCGTGACGCCCAGCCTCACCAACTGAACCTGCACGCACCGCCGCTGCACCGCCGCCGGCAATCGGTCGAACGGGAGATCGCGCTGCAAGGCCATTCCCCGCCGTTCGGTCTTCGGCCTTCGGCCTTCGGCCATCGGACTTCCCCCTTCCCCCAGCCATTCCTTCGCCGCCTCAGCCGCGAACTCGGCTTCCGCTCCAACAATATCCATAACGCGCGGAATGGTCTTGTCGAGGGCCGGCTGATACTTGCCGCGCAGCAGCGGCAGCAACTCATGCCTGATCCGGTTCCTCTGAAAGTCCAGCACGGCATTGCTCGCGTCGTCGCGATACCGAATCCCATGCTCGGCGGCATACTCCATCAAGACCGCCTTCGGCTGGTCCAGCAGTGGACGAATCAATTCGATGGCTGGGTCGCTGGGCGAAGGATTGCGCCACTTCATCCCGGCGAGCCCTTCGCCGCCGCTGCCGCGCAATAGCCGCAGGAAGAACAGCTCAAGCTGATCATCCGCGTGATGCGCCAGCGCGATGCTGGGAATTCGCCGTCGCCGGGCGGCGCGGGCCAGGAAATCATGACGCAGCTCCCGCGCGGCCATCTCCAGGGAAAGCCCGTGCGCGACGGCCAGTTTCCGGACGTCCGCCCGCTCTGCGACCACCGGCAACTTGAGTTGTTGCGCTGTCCGGCGGACCAGCCGATCATCGGCGGCGCTGCTCCGGCCACGGAGCTGATGATTCACGTGCGCCACGGTAAGCCGCCAGCCGTGCCTTGCCGCCAGTCCATGCAGCACGTGCAACAGCACCATCGAATCCACCCCCCCGGAAACCGCCGCCAGGATGCCCTGCCCCGGCCCAAAGAGCCGTCGCGTGCGGATCGTTCGGTCTACGGTTTCCAGTAACTCGCTCACGTCCGGAAGGTATTTCAGCAGCCCAGCGAAGCAAGACGGATTCCCGCCCTGGCACCAACTCCAGCGCAACCCGCACCCTTAACCCCACCAGAAACAACAACCCCCGAGCATACCCGATTGCGCCGCCCCCCTTTCCAGCCCCGATCGATGCGTGGTTTTCACGCATCCGCCCTTTGTTGCATAGATGTCGGATAGATGTCGGATAGATGTCGGATAGATGTCGGATAGATGTCGGATAGGTGTCGGATAGGTGTCGGATAGGTGTCGGATAGGAGGTGGATAGGGGTTGGCTAGGTACTGGCTAGCGTTTCGCCAGATATTCGCTAGTGGTACAATAGCGGAATCCCAGTGCCGCGGACCCTCCATCCCCGCCGTGCCGCCGGAAAACAAAGGCGCAAAACATGCTGG
>Ga0182014_10004105_pt1 | contig 16981 bp, 15 predicted proteins | sample 612S2DmetaG_FD_120489 | JGI IMG/M metagenome (GOLD analysis project Ga0182014, IMG submission 120489) | Permafrost microbial communities from Stordalen Mire, Sweden - 612S2D metaG | ecosystem: Environmental > Terrestrial > Soil > Wetlands > Permafrost | place: Sweden: Stordalen | collected... | reverse complement strand
TGTTGCGGCCTCGAGGCGCGATGGTATACTCAACCGTCGCCGGCCGCAGGCCGGCGTACCCCTCGGTGGGGGTATAGCTCAGTTGGGAGAGCGTTTGGCTGGCAGCCAAAAGGTCACCGGTTCGAGCCCGGTTACCTCCACCACTCCATTCGTCCGGCACGACCTCCGCTTCCGCTTCTCTGTACTATCAGTATATTACTATGAATGGTGTGATATGACGCTGATAGATGACATCGATGCATTTGCCGCCGGATTCGGAGCCACGTCGTCTGAGAAGAAGGGCATCCACACGATTCGCAAGACGATCGCCGAGCGCAAGGTCTTTCTCTCAAAGAAGAGGCTCGAGTACATCGCCAAGCTCAGAGTCGACGACGGCGCACGGCAGGTCAAGTTCACTGAGATGCTCAAGGAATCCGGCTCCGGCATATCGTCGGGCGGCATGGACTATGACGACGGCATGACTGCCGGCCATGGTTTCAAGACCGAGTCCTACGAGGTCGGTCTGGGCGGACGCGAGGGCTCGATCGCCGAACAATCCACGCTCTTCGGCAAGGACTACACCTACACGTTCGACTACAGTGACGTAAGAAGCGGCATCGAAAGCCTGGCGCAATCCGCCGGTTACGCCTTCGCGTATCAGATAACCCCGATCGGTCTCTGAGCAGCCCCTCAGGCAGGGCAGCGGCGGCCACACCAGGGCAAGCGTGGCCGACGGCCCGCGCCGGCCACGCTTGCCACGACGCGCGCGGTCCGACGGAGCTTCTCAGCGCTGGCGAGGCCACACAGAAGGCGCGGCGCCTCACAGAAACCCGCGCAGCCTCCGCGCCGCGGCGTTGGCCAGCTCGAGCTCGACCGGAAAGCCGAAGTACCGGTGCCGCCAGCGGTACCGCGCGGCACGGTTCATGAGGCCGTAGGCGGCCCTGAAAGCCGCGCCGTGCTCGGCGATCCGCGAGCGCGGCAAGAAGGCGTACCTGGTCACGGCCGAGATCGCCCGCAGCTTCTCGACGTAGGCCTTGCTGTGCCAAGGCGGCTCAAAGTGGAACACCTCGATGGCGGCCCACTCCTCGAGCGACTGCGGCGGCCGGAACTCGGGCGGCAGCGAGGCGAGCAGCGGACTCGGAAACGGCGTGTACAGGAAGATGCCGTAGTGCTGCGTACGGGGGTTGGCGCGCGCCATCTCGTCCATGAGGTCGAAGGTCTTCTCCATGTCCGCGTAGGTCTCGCCCGGCAGACCTGACAGCCATGAGACGAACGGGTCGATCGACGGCGCCCAGCGACGCAGGCTCGCCACGGACCGCAGGATCTCGTCGGAGGTGACATCCTTGCAGACGAACTCCTGCATGCGCCGCGAACCGCTTTCGCCACCGAAGTCGAGCTCCATGCAGCCCGCTTTTTCGAGCAGGCTCACGAACTCGCCGTCGTAGCCGGCCAGGTAGTCGAAGCGGCAGTTCGCCCGCCAGGCGACCTTGACACCGCCATCCAGCAGCCCCGTGCAGATGTCGGCGACGCGCTGCCGGTTCACGAAGAAGTTGTCGTCGACCGGATCGACGATCTTCACGTGCGGGAAGCGCCGCAGCAGATACTGCATCTCGGCCACCACGCGCTCCGCGCTCTTGCCGCGCCACTTGCGCTGGTTGAAGCCGGTGTTGTAGCAGAAGCCGCAGCGGCTGGGGCAGCCGCGGCTGGTCTGCAGGTGGACCCGCCCGGCCTGCAGCGTCGGATACCTCTCGAGGTCGAGCAGGTCGTAGGGCAGTGCCGGCGAGATGGTGTCGAGATCGATGAGGTCCGCGTCGGGCGTGCTGCAGATCGCCCCGTCGTGCTCGAAGGTCAGGCCGGACACGTCGTCGAGCGGCGCCCCCGCGGCCAGTCGGTCGGCCAGCGGACCGACGACGAGCTCGCCCTCACCGCGCACCACCACATCAACGAGCGCGCTGGCCGCGGTCTGCTCGGGCAGCAGCGTGGGGTGCACGCCGCCCCAGACCAGCGGCGCGCGCGGGTTCTCGGCGCGCACCTTGCGGGCGAACTCGAGGCCGTAGCCGATCTGTGGGCCGCTCATGCAGCTCACGCCGACGAACACCGGCTCGCCGATCCGGAAGCTGCGGTAGTCCTGCAGCCTCATGTCGCAGATCCGCGGCACGTAGCCGTCGCGCTGCAGGGCGGCGGCCAAGTGCAGCAGCGCCAGCGGCACCTGCGGGTCGGGCGCCTTGTACCTGCCCGGAAAGACGAGCAGCACCTCTTTGCGTGACGATGCCACCTGCGAGGCCGACCCCCAGCGACGTTGCCGTGACGAGTAGTTTACGACAAGCCGACCGCAAACCGACTCGTTTTCAGTGTGAGAGCGTGCACACAAGGGCGTTCGCAGGCTCTATCATGGAATCGTGGAACGCGGCGCCGGCGCCCGCGGCAGGGGCCAGGCCGGTGCGCGAGGTCGGGTCACCCGCACGCAGAGGAACCGCATGCCCAAGGTAGCCTTGGTCTTTCCCTATTTTCGCACCAGAGCGCTCACCGAGACGCTCTTCCCGCCACTGGGTGTCGCCACGCTGGCCGGCCAGCTGGGCCGGCTCGGCGTCGAGGCGCGGGTCTTCGACTGCACGTTTTCCACATTCGAGCAGCTTGGCGACGACCTGATCTCCTATGGGCCCGACATCGTGGGGGTCTCGGCGATGGTCAGCCTGACGCGCAACGCCCTGCGTATCGCGGAGATGGTCCGCTCGCGCCTGCCGCACAGCCTGCTGGTGGCCGGCGGTCCTTTGCCGACCGTGTTCCCGCGGCGCTTCGCGGCGCACTTCGACGCCGTGTTTCGCGGCGAGGCCGACCTGAGCTTCCCGCGCTTCTGCGCGGACTGGCTCGGTCGCGGCGTCGCGGCGGGCACGATGGCCGAGCTGCCCCTCGACACCTACGGCGGGTTGTTCGTGCCCAACCACGGCCTGCGGATCGACAACCCGACCGTCCACTACGGCGAGCGCGAGCTCGCCGCGTTTCCGCTACCCGACCGCGGCGACTTCGACCACGCCGCCTACCAGGACGTCTGGCAGCGGGCGACCGGATCGAAAGTGACGTCCATCATCGCCACGCTGGGGTGCCCGTTCGGCTGCGACTTCTGCTCCAAACCGATCTTCGGCGACGTCTTTCGGCGCCGCCCGCTCGGCGCGGTCTTCGCCGAGATCGAGCAGATCCGCGCCCTCGGCTACGACGGCCTGTGGATCGCCGACGACACCTTCACGCTGAGCCTGCCCTATCTCGCCCGGTTCTGCCGCGGCATGGCCGGCCGGCAGATGAGCTGGAGCTGTCTCTCGCGCGCCGACGGGCTCGACGCCGCGACGGTGCGCGCCATGAAGTCGGCGGGCTGCCGCAGGGTCTATCTCGGCCTGGAGTCGGGCAGCCAGGCCACCCTCACGCTCATGAACAAGCGGGTCACGGTCGCCGACGGGGTCCACGCCGTGCGCCTCTATCGCGAGGCGGGCATCGAGGTGGCCGCCTTCTTCATCGTCGGCTACCCGGGCGAGACCGCGGCGGCGATCGAGGAGACCTTCGCCCTCGCGCTGGCGCTGCCGCTCGACGAGATCTCGTTCAATGTTCCGTATCCGCTGCCCGGATCGAGCCTGTTCGAGCGGCTCGGAAGACCCGACGAGGGCGCGGACTGGGAGAGCGAGAACGAGGTCACCTTCGTCTACCGTTCGCAGATCGACGAGAGCTGGCTGCGGCGCCGGATCGGCGAGACCATGGCGGCCTTCGCGGGGCGCGCCTGACGAGTCGGTGGGCAGCCCCGGCGGTTCCCCGCAACGCCACGCCCCTGCGGTCGGCCCCAGCGGCCCCCGGCGACGCCGCGGCCTTGAGCCCTTCAGCGCAGGAGGCGCAGCACCTCGTCGGTGGGCTTTTCGAAGAGCTTCAGCGCCACGGGAGCCAGTCTGCCCAGCCGCCGCTTCAGTTCGAGCTGAGCGTGGCCCTTGAAGATGGCAAAGCGCATCTTGGTCGCCGAAACGCCGGCATCGTAGGTGAGCGTATGGCTCGACAACAGGCCGCCCCGCTGGCGCCACTCGCGCGTGTGGCGCTCGCCGACCCGGTCGGCGAGCGCCGTCCCGGGCAGAGGATAGGGCATCGTCAGCCCCAGGTAGTCGAGCGGCAGCGACCCGGCGAAGCGCAGCGTGTCGAGCACGGTGTCGTCGGTCTCGCCCGGGTAGTACACGATGAAGAAGGCGCCCACCTCGAGCCCCGCGCGGTGGGCGGCCGTCACGGCGCTTCTCGCCTGAGCCGTGGTGATCTGCTTGTTCATCAGCCGCAGGATGGCGTCGTTGCCCGACTCAATGCCGAAGAAGATGCGAAAGCAGCCGGCGTCTTTCATGAGTCGCGCGGTCTCGTAGTCGAGCGCATCGACGCGGCCCAGGCACTCCCACAGAAAGCGCAGACCGCGGCGCGCGATCTCCTCGCAGATCGCCGCGACCCGGCGACGGTCGAGGGTAAAGACGTCGTCGGCAAACGAGATGCGGTCGTAGCCCAGCGCCAGGGCCTGTTCGATCTCGTCGACTACGTTGCCCGGCGAGCGCTCCCGGTAGGAACCTCCGAACAGGACGTTGCTGCAGAACTCGCAGTCGAACGGACAGCCCCGCGTGCTCATCACCGTGGTGATGGCGTAGCCGTACTTCTGCCTGCCGTAGTCGATGTAGCGCTGGTTGGCCAGCAGATCGCGGGCGGGAAAGGCGATGCCGTCGAGGTCGCGCGCCAATGGCCGCGGCGGCGCGTCCGGGTCGGCGGCGCGCACGACGCCGGCGACCGCGGCCAGATCGGCGCCGGCCTCGTAGGCGGCGACGAGTTCGACCATCGTCTGTTCGGCCTCGCCGCGCACGACGACGTCGAACTGTGACAGGAACGCGCCGGGGTCGCAGGTCGGCAGCGGACCGCCGGCGACCAGCAGGCCGCAGCGGCCGCGCAGGCGCTCCGCGAACCACAGACAATCGCGCCTCAGCGTCGCCATGCCGTAGACGCCGACCACCTCGGCGCCGACCGCGAGGGCTTGCGCAAGAGCGTCGTCCCTGTTCAGGAACGTGCCGTCGAGCAGCTCGACGGCGTGTCCCGCCGCGCGCAGACCGGCCGCGACGTAGGCCGGCCCGAGCGGTGGAAAGCGGAACCGTGACCGGTCGCGCGGGCTGCGAAAGAACGGATAGACGAGCAGGACCGAGGTCATGGCGTCCGGGCGATGCGCAGCTCGTAGTCGAACCGGCGCAGCGCCGGCGAGAACGAGTAGCCGAAACCCGACCAGGCCACGCGCGAACCGATCAGCTCCCTGCCGCGACGCAGCCGCGCCCCTTCTGCCTGCCCAAGCGAGAAAGCGACCCGCTGGACGGGGCTCACAAACGAGGCGCTCGCCGCGCCGACCTCGTCCCAGGCGCCAATCTCGCTCCCCTGCAGCGTCGTCCCCCGGGCATCGACGTAGCGGTCGAAGTGATGCCCGCCCTGCTCGTTCATCACCACCACTTCGGTGACGCCGTCGCTGGACAGGCCGCTCAGGTCGGCCGCGACGGCGACTCTCCCCTCCCCGCCGAAGATGCTGTAGGTCAGCGGCAGCCGGGCGACCGGTCCCGTCTCGTCGAAGGTCGTCTCCCAGCCGAACGAGCGGCGCAGCGCGTTGGACGCTGCGGTCAGCGGGCCGCGCAGCGCCGGGTAGCGGCGGTGAAGGGCGGCCAGGGAGTCCTTGGCGGCATAGAGCGGCCGCGACGTGAGGCTCGCGGCGCCGGGCTTTGCCAGGCGTTCCACCAGGTTCATCTCAAAGACGGCCGTCACCTCCCAGACCGGCCCCCGGCGGCGCTGCGCAAGCTCCAGGCCTCCCGCAAAGACGGTCTGCCGGCCGCGCTTGAGAATGGGCACGCCGAACCCCACCCCCTCTTCGGACAGATCCTGGCCGTCGACGAACAGCAACAGTCCTTTCTGCAGCCTGCCGGTCGGGTAGCCTTCGCCCGCGCCGGCCCGCTCGGCGATCGCCAGCAGGAGACCTGAGCTCAGGGGGACGGCGAGCCTCACGAGGCCAGCCCTGCCAGTGCGCTGCTTCGTGCGCGAGCCGGGCACCTGCGCAAGCAGGCGACGACGATCCACCATCCCGCGATCTGCCAGGCGACCACCACGGCGGCTCTGGCGATCAGGGTGGCCTCGCCGTAGAGCGCGACGCTGTCGAGCAGCCGCGCCATGACCCCGGGAAAGCCGACCCACAAAAGCTGCAGGGGTGAGGCGTTAAACAGCGTGAACAGCAGAGGCAGCAGCCAGACGGCGGTCAAGGCGCGGCGATCGAGGGCACCCGTCGCGGTCAGGATGAGCACTGGCGGCAGTATCAGGACGACGTTGGGCTCGGCGACCCAGGTGCGCGTAAGAAAGACGATCAGGCTGAGTCCGACGCTCTTCTTGAGGAGGTCCTCGAGGCCGCCGTCGCCGCGGTTCACCGCGATCGCCACGACACCGGCGGCCAGAGCGGGGATCCACAGCAGGCCCAGCAGCCACCATCGGCCCTGCATGAGGAGGGGGTCGCGGAAGAGTCGGACGACGGTCATAAGCGACAGCGCCCCCTGCTGCACGAAGTGGGAGTTGAGGCGCTGCGAGAACGGCGCCCGGCTCCAGCCGAAGACAAAGAAGGGCGCCACGTAGAAGAGCAGCACGGCGCCCAGCCACAGCGCGCCGTAGCGCAGCGCCCTGGGCAGAGATCTGCCCGCCAGGCAGACCAAGGCAGCCGGCAGCAGCGGCAGCGCCGTCGGCTTGAAGCAGACGGCGACGGCCAGAAGGATGGCCGAACCGTGGTAGCGCCGGGCACAGAGCAGCGCCAGAGCCGCCAGGGCCAGCAGCGCGACGATCGCGTCGATCTCGCCCCAGGCGGCCCCGACGTAGAGCAGGAACGGGTTCAGCAGCAGAAACTTCCAGGCCCTCGCGCACACCGCCGCCGAGGCGCCGAGGTCCCTGAGGATCGCCCCGGCCAGGTAGGCGAGGCCGATGTCGGCGGCGATCACCGGCAGCTTGATGGCCAGATTGTAGAGCAGAAAATTGGGCGCCACGGCGTAGACGGCGCGGTAGATCAGTCCCAGCACCAGCGGCCACGGCGGCGGATACCCCACCGAGGTGATCACGCTGAAGCCCGTATGGGCGAACACCGCACTCAGGTTCCGCGCCACGTAGGGGTCGTGGCCGGTGCCGGCCAGGTAGCCGGTGGCCATGAAGATGCGCGTGTCGTAGGAGTGTCCGAACGCCAGCCCGAGTCCGAGCTGCAAAAGGATGCTGAGCAGCAGCAGGCGCCGGTCGGGTGTCGTCAGCGGCCGCCAGGAGCCGGCCGCCGCACGCGACCCGGCGGGGGCCGGCATCTCAGCGGCCTGCGCCTGCCTGCCTTGTCGGATCGCGGGCAACGTCACCTTCGGGTTCGGGTCCGCCGGCGACAGTGTCTCGCGCCGGCGGCGCTCTGACAGGCACGGGGGCTTATCTGAAACTGAATCCGTAGGCGACGAAGAACACGATCACGCCCGTCAGCGTGCCCGCCATGTAGAGCGCATACGAGATGCCCATGAAGCGCTTGTAGTTCTGGAAGCGCAGCCGCTGCGGCATGAGTCCGTTGGCGCGCAGAACGACGAACACTCCCAGCACGAGGCCGATCATGCCCACGACGGCGTGGACCGTCGCCGCCGCGTAGATCTTCTCGCCCAGCCGGGCCGGGATCCCGGGAAGGATGTTCGCCACCAGGGATCTGATCATCCAGGTGACGACGACCACCGCGTTCAGAGCGGCCGCGACGGTCTGCACCCAGCGGTGCGCCTCGTAGCGTCTGAGCACGGCCAGGCGCCAGCCGATCGTGAACAGCACAGCCGCCGTCACCGTGAGCGCCAGCGAGACGTCGGCCCCCCGGGGCGCGATCGTGGCGACGTACCCGGCGACCTGAAGGAAAGCGCTCACCGGTCGTACCGGCCGCGTGGCCCAGGCCCGGCCTCGGCGGCCCCGGCGGCCCCTGAAACCAGCGCTGCGATGTCCACACACACCCCCGCAAGGCACGTCTCGGCAACCGCGCGCCCGCCGTCACGGCGGGCGCCTCTGGGCCACTTTAGCCCGGCCGTCCGCACGTGGCAACGCACGCCGTTACGGGGGCGATCGCGGGTCGGGCGGGCGTCTATCGCTTGGCGGCTCCTTCGTACTGGCGTTTAGGAGGGAAATTCCGTGGCCATAACGTTCACATCGGGGAGCGTGCCGGTCGGTGCCGGGCATCGGACCGGCCAGCCGGAACCGGGGACACCGTGGGCGAAAAGGGGAGTGAATGGACGACAGGCCGCAATTCGGCGTCGAACTGGTCCGCGTCGGCGATGACATCGCCGTTGTGGCCCTCGAGGGAGAGGTCGACATCTACTCGGCGCCCCAGTTCAAAGAGGTCATGATCCAGAGCATCGACGAAGGCGCCAAGCACATCGTCGTCGACCTGGCGGGCGTCACCTTCATCGACTCGACGGCGCTGGGCGTCCTGGTCAGCGGCGCCAAACGCGTGCGTCCCCAGAACGGCACCCTCGATATCGTCTGTCACGACGAGAACATCACGCGGATCTTCGAGATCACCGGGCTTGACCGTATCTTCGGCATCTACCCCACTCGTGAGAAGGCACTCGAGAGCGCGACAGTCTGACAAGGTTGCGCCGGCGCACGACGGCCGGCGCGGGGCAAGGAGTGTTCGGGCATGGAGTATCGCACCAGTAGAGGCCTCAGGGGACGCCGGTTGTCGGTACAGGTCGACGACATGACGAAGAGCAAGACCTACGGCGGCGGCCGCGTGTGCACCGTGTCCGGGTGCGAGACCCGCCTGTCTACCTACAATCCTTCCAGCATCTGCGCCCTGCACAACGGCGGCTGGAAGGACGAGCTCAAGCGGCCCTCGCGCAAGCAGCGCCCGCGCGAGGAGATGACCCGGTACTGCAGCTTCGAGCCGTGCAGCCGCGAGTTCGTCACCAGCAATCCCGCCAAGAAGTACTGCAGCGACGCCTGTCGCATGAAGGCCTTTCAGGCCCGTGCCGTGGCGGCGCGTCAGATGGGACTCGGCGAGTCGCTGGTGCGCCGGGCAAGCTGAAGGGCTCCCACGCCGCCTCGCCGGCGGCGTAGCGTCGGCCACTCCTGATGGCCGCAGCCCGGGCTGGCGGCCCCGGCTAGAGCGTCCGGCGCGACCCCGCAAGCGGCGCCGGGTCGAAGGGCGGCGGGATCACCGGGGCGTCGGCGGCCAGCGCCGAGAGCGCCGCGTCGAGCGACTCGTAGACGGGCACCAGATTCGGCAATCCCACCAGGGCGATGGTGCGACGCACGTAGCCCGCCGGCCTGGTGATCAGCAGCTCCCTGCGGTGCTCGTGCAAGCGCGCCACGAGCGAGACCACGAGCCCCACGAAGGCCGAATCGATCAGGTCGACGCGGGCGAGGTCGAGCACCAGGTGGCGGCTCCTGAAGAAGAACGGCCCCAGGTGGCGTCGCAGGAAGCGCTCGATCTCGGGGACGTTTTCGAGGTCGAACTCGCCGCTCAGCGTGAGCACCGGCACCTCGCCGGCCCCGCGAAAGCTCAGATGCAGCCCCCCGCTGCCACCGCTCAACGACACCGCCTGGCAGGCCGTTTCGGCACGATGCCTCGGCTCTGCGCTCACGACCACCCCCCGTACCTGTCGCCATCCTGCCTCGTCGCTGACGGTCCGAGACGACCGATGCCTGGTCAGTCGCGCACCGTCGCCCCCATGATCGGCGGCGAGGCGGGCCGCCGGTCCGGACACGTGCTGGAGGGGCGAGACTAGGGCGACCGGCGAGCGTTGTAAAGGCTCTGGCGCAGTTGCCGGCGCCCCGTGACCTCATTCTCTGCACGAGCCTCAGCGCGGGTGCACGCAGGCTCGACCTCGACTGAGGCGGGAGGGTGAGGGAGGTCGAGGCCGCCGCGCCGGAACGCAGAACGGACCGCGGCGCGCCTTACGACAGCTCGCCGGCCTTGACCGCGAGCTTGCGGTACTTCGGCTCGCGCTCCTTGAGGATGGTCAGGACCGGGCTGGCGACGAAGATCGACGAGTAGGCTCCCGAGGCCACGCCGACCAGCAGCGCGAAGGCGAAGTCCTTGAGTGTCGCGCCGCCGAAGAGCAGCAGGCAGACCACCGGGATGAGGGTCATGAGGGTGGTGTTCATCGACCTCGTGAGCGTCTCCCAGATCGAGCGGTTGACCATGTCGCCGTACGGCGCGCGCGACATCTTGGGCGCGTTCTCGCGGATGCGGTCGAAGACGATGACCGTGTCGTAGAGCGAGTAACCCAAAATGGTCAGCACCGCGGCGATGGTGTCGGTGGTGACCACACGTCCGGTGAGAGAGTAGATGCCGATCACCACGAACAGGTCGTGGAACTCGGCCACGATGGCGCCGACGGCGAACTTCCAGGAGAACCGCAGCGAGATGTAGATCAGGATCAGGATGAGGGCGATGCCGATCGCCTTGTACGACGAGGTGATCACCTCGCGACTAAACGAGGCGCCCACGGTGTTGATGTTCCAGTCGGAGCCGCCGTTTGCGGTCGGCGCGATCCTGAAGCTCGAGTCGAGCGCGGTCTTGAGGGCGAGTTGCTGGTCGGCCGTCAGCGAAGCCGTCGAGATCTGGAAGCTCGAGCCGCCGTTCTTGGACTGGACCTGCTGGATGACGGCGTCCGAGTAGCCCTTGCCGTCGACGACGACACGCACCTGAGCGGTCGTCGCGGGCTTGACGAACGTCACCTCGATACGCGTGCCCGACTTGAACTCCAGCCCGTAGTTGAAGCCCTTCACGGGGTTGCCGCCGCCACGGATGAACATGGAGAGCAGACCGATGGCGATGATCGTGCCCGAGAGCGTGAACCACAGGTACTTGTGGCCCATATAGTCGAACGAGTAGATCTTGCGAAACCAGGCCATGGGTTACTTCTTCTTCTTGCGAGCGGTGGATGTGCGGCGCTTGGCGGAGCGGTTCGGGGCGCCGGCGGGCGGGGTGACGTTGGCGGCGCCGCGCGCCGCGATCACGGAGCCGGCCTCGCCACCGGACGCGGTAGACGACGCGGAGGCCGGGCGTCGCCGGGGGCGACGCCCGGCCTCCGCGTCGTCGTCGACGGCGTGAATGTCAGAGGCCTTGACGCCCATGAAAGAAGTCCGGCTGAAGAACGAAAAGTCGGACAGCAGTCCGAGCAGGGCGCGTGTGGCCACCACGGCGGTGAACATGCTGACCAGCACGCCGAGGATCAGGGTAAAGGCGAAGCCCTTGGGCTGAGCCGTGGCGAACTCGAAGATCACCGCGGCGGTAAGGAGCGTCAGGATGTTCGCATCGAGGATCGTGCGAAAGCCACGCGCGTAACCGGAATTGACCGCCGAGCGCACGGTGCGGCCGCGGCGCACCTCTTCTTTGATCCGTTCGAAGATGACGACGTTGGCGTCGGCCGCCACGCCGATGGTGAGGATCATGCCGGCGATGCCGGGCAGCGTGAGCGTGACGGGAATGGCGTTGAACAGCCCCCACAGCAGCACGGCGTAGATGATGAGCGCGATGTCGGCCACAAGGCCCAGGAACCGGTAGTAGAAGAGCATGTAGAGCAGGATCAGCCCCAGGCCGGCCAGGCCGGCGATCAGGGCCTGGTGCAGTGAGTCCTTGCCCAGGGTGGCCGAGACCTCCTGGCTTTCGATCTGGTTGAGCGTGACCGGCAGCGCGCCGGTGTTGATCACCAGGGCGAGGTCCTTGGCCTGCTGGACCGTAAAGCTGCCGTCGATCTCGGCGCTGGTGCCCTGGATGCCGTCAGGGTTCTGCTTGTAGTCGATATAGGGGTCGGACTCCATCTGGTTGTCGAGCACGATGGCGAAGGTCTGGTTGACGCCGGTGATCTGGCCGGTGACCGCAAGGTCACGGGTGATGCTGCCGAAAGCCCTGCCGCCCTTGCCGGTGAAGGTGATCTGTACGTTGGGGTTGTTATTCTGCTGGAACGACTGGGTCGAGCTCTTGACGGCGCTGCCGGTCATGGCCGGCGGCAGCGCGTAGACAAAGTAGAGCGCCCCCTTGTTGCCGCCGAAGGCGCCCGGCTGGGCGACGACGGCCAGATATTGGGTCGACGGCTGGCCCTTGGCAAGCTTGGTGAGCTCGATCTTGGTCTTGGCGCCCGTCGGCAGCGCGATGAGCGGCTGAGTCTTGGCCTGCTGGACGGCCGCCGCCAGGCTGTCGCTCGGGCCCGACACGCGCTGCTTGGCGTCGTTGAAAAACAGCAGCTGGGCGGTCTGGCCGACGGTGCGCACGGCCTCGTCGACGTTCTTGATGCCCGGCAGGGCCACCGAGATCTGGTTGGCGCCCTGGATCTGGACGGTCGCCTCGGTGACGCCGAGGCCGTTGACGCGCCGGTTGATGATGGCGATCGTCTGGTCGAGCTGGTCGCGCGAGGGCGTCTGGCCGTTGGGCAGCGCCGCCTTGTAGACGATCTCGAGCCCGCCCTGCAGGTCGAGGCCGAGATGGGTCTTCTTGCCGACCGGATAGATGTAGAACGCCGAGACGACGAGCAGCGCCGCGACGACGAGCAGGATGAGGATATTTCTCTGCTTGCGGTGTTTCATGGAATGTGATCGATCGGACTCGTAGCGAGCCCGTCGAGCGCAACAGCATAGAGAATCCAGCGTGCAATTGCAATCGGACGCAGTCCGACATTCATTGACGTTTTACCTGCAAATGACGACCTTTATGAGATCGGTGACGGCAGCGGCCGCGGCCCGTGGCGTCAGTGGTCCTTGAGGAAGCTCGGAATGTCGAGCACGTCGTCGCTGATCTCGAACGAGGGCTTGGGCTCGGCTCCGAAGATATCGGACGCCGGCGCCTGAGCCTTATGAGACTCGGCCGGCCGGCGCTCGGCCCCGCGCGGACCGTCGAAACCGGTGGCGATGACCGTCACCCGCACCTCGTCGCCGAGCGACGGGTCGACGACCGCGCCGAAGATGATGTTGCAATCGGCGTCGGCGGCGCTCGAGATGATCTCGGCCGCCTCGTTGACCTCGAACAGGCCGAGGTCGCTGCCGCCGGTGATGTTCAGCAGAATGCCCATGGCGCCCTCGACGCTGGCCTCGAGCAGCGGCGAGCTGATGGCCGCCTTGGCCGCCTCGACGGCGCGGTTCTCGCCGCCGGCCACGCCGATGCCCATGAGCGCCGAGCCCGCGTCCTTCATGACGGTGCGCACGTCGGCGAAATCGAGGTTGATGAGGCCGGGCACCGTGATCAGGTCGGTGATGCCCTGGACGCCCTGGCGCAGGACATCGTCGGCGACCTTGAAGGCGTCGATGATCGACGTGCGCCGCTCGACTACCTGCAGCAGCCGGTCGTTGGGGATGACGATCAGGGTGTCGACCTTCTCGCGCAGCTCGCGGATACCGTCTTCGGCCTGACGCGCCCGCCGTTTGCCTTCGAAGACGAACGGCCGCGTGACCACGCCGACCGTGAGCGCGCCGAGCTCTTTGGCCAGCTCCGAGATGACCGGCGCCGCGCCGGTGCCCGTGCCACCGCCCTTGCCCGCCGTGACGAACACCATGTCGGCGCCCTTGATGGCGTCGCGCAGCTCGTCTTTGCTTTCGATGGCCGCCTGATAGCCGATGTCGGGGTTGGCTCCCGCCCCCAGGCCCCTCGTGATCTTGCTGCCGATGTGGATCTTGACGTCGGCATCGCACATCTGCAGCGCCTGGGCGTCGGTGTTGACGGCGATGAACTCGACGCCGCGCAGGCCGGCATCGACCATGCGATTGACCGCGTTCGTGCCTCCGCCGCCCACGCCGACGACCTTGATGACCGCGAGGTAGTTGCCTGAAGACTCGATCATGGCACCCTAACCCTCCTGTTGAAGCCGAGGCTTATTGTTCTGCCGGCGACCACCATCGAGCGGCCCCTGAGACTTGTTGAATACCTGTGGAACAGAGCCCCGGAAAATGAGGGTTTGCAGGTATTCCATTATTCACAAACCCTTGACGAGAAAGTGAGACCAAGCCACCTTCGTAGCATATGGGCCGGTCGCGCGGAGTGTCAAACAGTCACTCACCGTCAGGGCTGGCTCGTCGGCTGTCCGCTGGGAGTGATCGCCGGCGTGCTGGTGGCCGTGATCGCCGGGGTGACCGACGGCGTGGCCGCCTGCACGAGCGGGGCCGGCAACAGGGGAGCGCCCAGCGGCCGGTCGGGCACCGACACGTCCACGAACGTGCAGGCCACGCGGTCTGCCCGGTAGCGGCCCAGCACCGCCTCGAGGGCCAGGACCTTGGCCGTCAAGGCGCCCGTGTCGCCGAACTCGACCGTGAGACCACCAGTCTCGGTGACACGGATGCTGGTGTCGGTCGCGCTGGCTCCAAGGGCGCCGCGGCGCAGCGCGCCCGACAGCGCGGCCAGCACGACGAGCGCCTGGCGCACGTGATTGTCGGCGACCATGCCCCCGACAAAGACCGGCGCGTCGCTGACGACCACCGGCAGCCGGCGAGTGCCGCGCGGCAGCACAACGTTCGCGCCCGGCGCCGGCAGGCTGGTCGACGACGGCGACGTTGAGGGCGATGCCGCGGGCGAGCTCTGCCCGGCCGGCGACACGGAGGCCGACGGCGTGTTCTGTCCGGCCGCCGGCGACGGAGATGTTTGGGCGCCGGGCGTCGGCGAGCTGCCGCCCGCGGTGGCCGGCGTGGCGACGGTCGTCGCCGCGGCCAGCACGCGGCCCTCGGCCGACACGACGTACCACTGGCCGGCGCCGCGCAGCAGGGCGACCGGCACGTACTCGCTCAGGCGCACCTTCAGCGTGTTGGGAAAGTCGCGATCGACGGCGACACGGTCGACATAGGGAAACCCGGCCAGGGCGCGGCGCACGCGAGCCGCCGTCACCGTGAAGAGGTTGGCGCCCAGAAAGCGGCGACGCAAGACCACGCGCAGCGCCCTGGCGTGCGCCGGCCGCGCGCCGCTGATCACGACGCGGCGTACCTGGAACGTGCCCGACGACCGCCCCCAGGCGTACACACCCAGCGGCACCGCGACGATCAGCACGACCAGCGCGACAGTGGCCAGCAGGCGCCGCCGACGGACGGCGACAGTGCTCATCGGCCGGCGCCGGCGTCCCCGGGTGGCGCCGCGTCGCCCAGGGCGGCCAGCAGCCGCTCGCCGACGTGCGGCACGTCGCCGGCGCCGATCGTGAGCACGAGGTCGCCGGGCCGCACCCGGGCCTGCAGATGCCGCACGGCGTCGCCCAGACGCGGCAGGTAGTAGACCGGACCGCCCGGCCGCTCGAGGAGATAGGCGTCGACGATGAGCTTGCCCGTGACGCCGGGCTCGGGCTCTTCGCGGGCCGGGAATATGTCGGTGACGATAGTCTCGTCGGCCATGGTCAGCGCCCGTCCGAACTCGCGCTGCAGGTAGCGGGTGCGCGAGAACAGATGTGGTTGAAAGACGGCGATGACGCGCCGGTAGGAGCCGCTCCGCGCGGCCTTGAGCGTAGCGGCGACCTCGGTGGGGTGGTGAGCGTAGTCGTCGATCACCACGATGCCGTCGTGCCGGCCGATCTCCTGAAAGCGGCGGGCCGCGCCGCTGAAGGTCGAGAGCTGCGGCGCGGCCTCGTCGAAACCGACACCGGTGTGCGCGAGAGCCGCGAGCGCCGCCAGGGCGTTCAGTACGTTGTGCTCGCCCGGCACGTGAAGCTCGACGCGCCCGAGGCGCCGGCCATCGCGCCGCACCTCGAAGACGCTGCCCCGGTCGTCGACGTGCGCGATCTGCGCGGTGAGGTTGGCCGCGTCATCGTGCCCGCCGGCCCGACCGGCGCCGGCGGAGCCGGCGGGCGCCGACGCCGCCGCGCCGCCTTCGAGGCCGTACCAGACGATCGCGGCCTCGGTCTCGCCGGCCAGAAAGTCGGCTCCGGCGCCGCGCGCCGCGACCAGCAAGCCGCCGGGCGGCAGCAGCGCGACGAAGCGGCGAAAGACGTCGCGAACGTCGGCCAGGCAGCGGTAGTTGGCGTGATGGTCGAGCTCGACGTTCGTGACGACTGCAACCTCGGGACGCAGAAACAGCAGGCTGCCGTCGCTCTCGTCGGCTTCGGCCACGAGCCACTCGCCGTCGCCGACACCGGCGTTGGAGCCGACGTCGTTCAAGTCGCCGCCCACCAGGAACGTCGGCCGGCGGTCGCAGCGCAGCATGACGTGGCTGATCATCGACGACGTGGTGGTCTTGCCGTGGGTGCCGGCCACCGCCACGCCGCGGCGAGTCGTCATCACCCGGGCCAGCATCTCGGCGCGCTGCAGCACTGGCAGGCCGCGGCGGCGCGCCTCCTGCAGCTCGGGGTTGCCGGGCGGGATGGCCGAGGAGATGACGACGAGGGCGGCGGCGCCGACCTGGGCGGCGTCGTGACCGATGTACACCGGCACGCCGCACTCTTCGAGGTGGCGCGTATACCGCGAGGCCTTGAGGTCGGAACCGCTCACCACGACCCCGAGCCTGGAGAGCACGGCGGCGATACCGCTCATGCCGGCGCCCCCGACACCGATGAAATGGACCGGCTGGGGAATGCCCGTCTCGTGCCTCACGCTCGTCTCCTCGTTTGCTACAGGGCCGCTCACGGTCGTCGCCTCACGGTCGCCGGGCGAGCAGCGACTCGACCTGGTCGGCCACACGCGCCGTGGCGTCGGGCCGGCCGGCCGCCTTGCTGGCCGCCGCCATGCGGGCCAGACGCGGCCTGTCGGCCAGCAGCTCCCCGACCAGGCGGCCGAGCAGGCGCCCGTCCAGGGCAGCGTCGGCCACCACCACGGCGGCGCCCGCGGCCGCCATCCAGGCGGCGTTCTTGCTCTGATGGTCGGCGGTGGCGTGCGGGTAGGGGACCAGGATGGCGGGACGCCCCAGGGCGGCGATCTCGGCCACCGACCCACCCGCGCGACCGACGATGAGGTCGGCGACGGCCATGGCGTGCGCCAGGTCCTCAGTGTAGGGCAGCAGCCGGTAGCGCTCAACGTCGGCCCCGCGCGCCGC
>Ga0182014_10004101_pt1 | contig 16989 bp, 12 predicted proteins | sample 612S2DmetaG_FD_120489 | JGI IMG/M metagenome (GOLD analysis project Ga0182014, IMG submission 120489) | Permafrost microbial communities from Stordalen Mire, Sweden - 612S2D metaG | ecosystem: Environmental > Terrestrial > Soil > Wetlands > Permafrost | place: Sweden: Stordalen | collected... | reverse complement strand
TCAAGGATCGGCTCTTCACCGAGCTTTTCCCCGGCCGGACCGAGGTCCCGAAGACCTTGACTTTCGCCAAGGACGACTCGCACGCCGAGGACATCGTCGACATCGTTCGGGAGGAGTTCGGCAAGGGCAACGACTTCGCCGCGAAGATCACCTACCGCACGACCGGCAAGAGACCAGAGGATCTCCTTGCCGAGTTCCGCAACTCCTACAATCCCCGCATCGCTGTCACCGTGGACATGATCGCGACCGGCACCGACGTGAAGCCGCTGGAGTGCGTCTTCTTCATGCGTGGAGTGAAGTCCCGGACGTACTTCGAGCAGATGAAGGGTCGCGGCGTGCGGGTCATCAATCCGACCGACCTTCAGCAGGTGACGCCAGACGCCAGGATCAAGGATCACTTCGTCATCGTCGACGCGGTCGGGGTGACCGAAACCCAGCTCATGGAGACCAAGCCCCTCGATCGCAAGCCGAACCTGCCTCTGGACCGGCTCTTCAAGGATCTGGCTTTCGGCAAGCGTGATCCCGATCTTGTCTCCTCCATCGCCGATCGGCTGGCCAGGCTCGACTTGCGCCTCAGCCAGGCTGACCGAGTGATCCTTCAGGGGCTCGCCAACGGGACGAGCATCAAGGAGATAACCGAGACGTTGATCGCCGCCCTCGATCCCGACCACCAGTACGCAGTCGCCGAGTCCAACACCGAGGCCGGCGAGCCAAGCGCCGAGGACGTGAAGAAGGCAGCAACCGACCTGATCGAAGCCGCCGTCTACCCACTGGCGTCGAACCCGGAGCTGAGGCTCAAGATCGTCGACTTCCGCCGCTCCTACGAGCAGATCATCGACGAGACGAGCATGGACAAGGTCCTGCATGCTGGCTACTCCACGGACCGAGCGCGACAGACCGTCGAGGACTTCCGGCAGTTCATCGAGGACAACAAGAATGAGATCACCGCCCTCCAGATTCTCTACAGTCGCCCGTACAGTCGGCGTCTGAGCTTCAAGGACATTCGTGACCTCGCTAACGCCATCGGACGACCACCGCACCAATGGACGCCAGAGGGTCTCTGGGCTGCCTACGAGGCGCTCGACAAGTCGAAGGTTCGCGGCTCAGGGCAGCGTGTCACCACCGACCTCGTCTCACTGGTTCGCTTCGCGCTCGGCGAGGAAAACGAGTTGGTTCCGTTCCCGGAGAAGGTTAACGAGCGGTTTGCGGAGTGGCTGCTGCAACAGGAAAACGCCGGTCGAGAGTTCACACACGAGCAGCGGCGGTGGCTGGAGGAAATCCGAGACCACATTGCCGCGTCGATGGGCATCTCCACCGATGACTTGGACTACACGCCGTTCGTCGAGCGAGGCGGGATCGGCAAGGCGTATGAGGTCTTCGGCGACGACCTGGCGTCGGTCCTGGATGAGCTGAACGTGACCCTCGCGGTATGAGCATCTCGGTGCCGAAAGGCTGGACACTTGCGACGATCAGCGACCTCATTGCTCCCCAAGGTTTGTTTGTGGATGGTGATTGGGTCGAAAGCAAGGACCAGGACCCCGACGGCGAGGTACGACTGATCCAGCTTGCAGATGTTGGCGACGGCGCGTTCCGAGACCGGTCTTCGCGGTTCTTGCGTCCTGACCAGGCTGAGCGCTTGGGCTGCACATTCCTCAGAGAGGGCGATGTGCTGGTAGCGAGAATGCCCGATCCTTTGGGGCGCGCATGCCTCTACCCAGGAGGCAAGCTGCCCGCAGTGACGGCGGTGGACGTGTGCATCATTCGTCCAGCCAACGAGGAAGTCGATACCCGCTGGTTGATGTGGTTTCTGAATGCGCCGCAGTTCCGGCGTGAGGTGGCAGCGCATCAAGCTGGAACAACGCGAAAGCGGATCTCCCGCAAGAACCTCGGGTCCCTTCTACTGCCCGTGCCGCCGGTCGCCGAGCAACATCACATCGTCGCTGCCATCGACGAGCACTTCTCCCATCTCGACGCCGGTCTGGCCGCCTTGGCGGGCGCTAGTCGCAACCTTCAGCGCCTTAGAACAGCCCTACTGCGGGATGCTCTTGTCGGTGAACCATTGCCGCTCGGTGCCGTTACCCAGTTCGTCCGAGGTGTGACGTACAAGAAGGCAGACGCCTCCTCCCTGCCTGGTCCAAATCTCGTTCCCGTCCTCCGAGCAACCAACATCCAGGATGGTCTGACGCTCCACAGCGATTTGGTATTCGTGCCCCGTAGATGCGTCGCGGATGTGCAATTGCTGAGGCCCGGAGACATCGTCATCGCAATGTCAAGTGGAAGCTCGTCGGTAGTCGGCAAGTCGGCTCTACTTAGGTCTTCCTGGGCCGGCAGCTTCGGGGCATTCTGCGGGGTGCTCCGTTCTCTTGCGGGCGTCGATCCGGTGTACCTCGCTCACGTGCTGGCGAGCCGCGAGGTCAGGAACCGATGGTCTGCCTCGGCGAAAGGATCCAACATCAACAACCTCAAGATCACTGACATCGCGTCCACGATGGTTCCTGTTCCCTCTCTTGCCGAACAGCGCGCTATCGCCGCGACTATTGATGAGCAGTTCTCTCGCTTGGACGCAACTCTGGGAGCAGTGCGGCGCATCGGAGGCATGGCTGCCCGTTCCAGTGGACTCGCATCAAGGGGTCTTGCGGATAGCCTTCGATCTGCACTGCTGAGTGCTGCCTTCAGCGGTCGACTTGTGGACTACGAGGCGAAAGACCTTTTCACTAGAGAGGATTCGCGGAGTCCAGTGGGTGGTCGCGGCGCATGACAGACTCCAGCGGTCTCGTCCAGAAGCTTTGGAGTTACTGCAACGTCCTTCGCGACGACGGCCTCTCCTACGGCGACTACATCGAGCAGTTGACGTACCTGCTGTTCCTCAAGATGGCCGACGAACAGACAAAGGCCCCGTTTAATCGCCCGGCGCTCGTTCCCTCTGACCTCGACTGGCAGTCGCTACTGCGCCGTGATGGCGACGACCTAGAGGTCCACTACCGGCACCTTCTTACGGAGCTCGGTCGCAAGCCTGGGATGGTTGGGGTTGTCTTCCGAAAGAGCCAGAATCGCATTCAGGACCCGGCGAAGCTCAAGCGGCTCATCTCGGACCTGATCGACCGCGAGAACTGGATGACGCTCGACGCGGACGTGAAGGGTGATGCCTATGAGGGGCTGTTGGAGAAGAACGCCGAGGACGTGAAGACAGGAGCGGGCCAGTACTTCACGCCCCGTGCACTGATCAAAGCAATGGTCGAAGTGATGCGTCCGGAGCCAGGGACTTCGATCTGCGATCCTGCTTGCGGCACCGGTGGGTTCTTCCTCGCCGCTCACGACTATATCTCCAGCAACTACCTGCTCGATCCCGACCAGAAGCGCCATCTTCGCTTCGAAGCACTTCACGGCTGGGAGATCGTCGATAACACCGCTCGGCTGTGCGTCATGAACATGCTGTTGCACGGCATTGGTTCGGAGGATGCAGACAGCCCTATTCGCGTCGAGGACTCGCTCAGGTCCGACCCCGGCGACCGCTTCGAGATGGTCCTCACGAATCCGCCGTTCGGCAAGAAGTCGTCGATGACTGTAGTCAACGCCGAGGGCGACACCGAGCGCGAGGACCTCGTGATCCTCCGCGACGACTTCTGGGCCTCCACGTCGAACAAGCAGTTGAACTTCGTCCAGCACGTGAAGACCCTTCTCGCTATGCACGGGCGAGCCGCCGTCGTGGTCCCCGACAACGTGCTGTTCGAGGGTGGAGCCGGGGAGACCGTCAGGCGAAAGCTCCTGCACGAATGCGAGGTCCACACGCTCTTGCGTTTACCGACGGGAATCTTCTATGCCCAAGGCGTCAAGGCGAACGTGCTGTTCTTCGACCGGAAGCCAGCTTCGGAGACAGCTTGGACCCAGCGGCTCTGGGTCTACGACTACCGCACGAACGTCCATCACACCTTGAAGCAGAACCCATTGCGGTACGAAGACCTTACTGACTTCATCGACGCCTTCCATCCCGACAACCGATTCGCACGCGTCGAGTCGGAACGCTTTCACTCGTTCAGCTACGACGAATTACTCCGGCGCGACAAAGTGAGCCTCGACCTGATCTGGCTGCGAGACGAGTCGTTGGAGGATTCTGCCAACCTTCCGCCCCCCGACGTGATCGCGGCTGAGATTGTGGAGGACTTGGAAGCCGCGTTGGCCGAGTTCGCCCAGATCGCCGCATCGTTGAAGCCGAAACCGTAGAAAGCTACGCGCCACCCTCATCGACGCCAACCAGCTTCGCCAGTGCCGGCCAGTACGACGGGTGCGGCACCCTTTTCCCCCTTCGGTAATCGGACGCGGCGGCCTTGGTCACTCCGGCTGCTTGCATTATCTGTTTGAGCGGGATCTCCTTCAGTTTCGGCGTGACGGTGGCGAGAAAGTCGTCTCGGTCGATCACCGCGTCGGGATGCTCTGCTCTCCATGCTTCCTGTGCCGCCCGCGCAGCGGAAATCGCCTGGCCACGCTGGCGTCGAACCTCTTGCGACTGCGTAGGCGCCTTCTCCCAGCAGGACGGACAACGCAGATGCCGGGAGCGATCAAGAGCGCCACCGCAGTCGACACAGCTCGGGCCGAGAGGCAGTCCCACTGGCTTCGATCGCGTCGGATGGGCAGCGAGGCTAAGCCTCTGTGCCCCTGAGGTTGCTTTGCGAGCCTTCACCCGAGCGACAGCTGCACGCCGCTTAGCTCCTGTAAGCGGAGCTGTCATGTGATAGTCGGTCGCCACAAGTTCGCCGAATGAATGGGCAACGGACTCGGCGTGGGGCGCCACCGACTCCGACCACTCCGACAGGGAGTCCGCAAGCTCTGCTCGAAGCGTCGCCCCGAGGATGACCGAGCCGTCCTCTTGTTCTGCGAAGTCCCCTCGACGAAACGTCCGCGTGGCCACGAGATCGAGGACGAAACGTTCGACCATCGGCCGGACCGGTTCGAGGAGGTCGAGGGCCATCGACTGCCGGCCTCTTGTATCGAGATGGAGAAGACCCATACCCGGATCGAGGCCTAGGGCCGTGGCCGCGAGGACTGCCTCGGCCTTGGCGAGGGCGAAGGTGTAGTTGAGCAACGCATTGAGCGGCCGGTCCGCTCGTCGGTTCGTGTTGCCAAGACCAATCACCGACCGGCGGCCATTGAAGCCAAGCCAATGCTCCGGGACCCTACGAAGGTCGCGAGTCGCGAAAGAGAGCGTCGTGGCGTCGTTTGCGACCCACCCTGAGAAGTACGCGGCAGCGGCAGAGGCTTCGAGCTGGCGGCACTCGGAGATGCTCGCAGCGTCTCCCATCGCGTCGGCAAGCTCGTTGATCGTGTCGGCCACATCGGCTCGTCCAAGCACTCCCTGCGAAATGGCCTGCTCTCCCGCGAGCTTGGAGGAAAGGAGCCTCTGCACGATGGCGAGCCCGACAGGATGGTCGTCGGTCGACCCGGCGATCGCTTGAGCACGGCGAAGCCTCGGGTCATCGACTCCATCTGCCACCGACGCCAACAAGAGCGACGCGTCGAACGGGTCGACCACGATCACCGCGGCTTTCATCGAGCGGCACCACGAGAGAGCATCGAGCGTTAGGTAGCCATCCCTTGCCAGGATGACGATGCGGCGCAGGTCACCGGTGGCCCGGTTGTACCGCCGCGTCCTCCGGTACCTGCCGACGCCGTCGTCGATAACCAGGTGACCGTGACGCATGGCGATACGTGCCCCACAGCCGTCGACGACGACGATCCTGCGATCCGTAGCGTCGCGGGCGAATGCCTTTTGGAGATCCGAGATCGCGTCGGCGACGATCTCCGTTCCGATCCCTTCGTCAGTTGCCGTCAGATCGGCCTGGTTAGCCTTGTGTTCGGCCATAGGAATTGCCTCCTTTGGTCAGGTCCCGGGGAGGTTGCACCCTGCCCGGGACCACTGTTGTGAGATCAGCCGGGCTTCCCCGGTCGTGCTGGCGGCAGGTACTTTCGCTCGCGGGCGACTCGCAGCCAGCCGGCAACCGTGTTGCGGTTGACAATCTGCTCAGCAGCGATGGTCGCGGTCGGGTTACGGACGCCGCTTCGTCGAAGCTCTAGGTACCGCTCGGCGATCGCCCGATAGTGCTCATCTGGGTGACCACGTCGCCCAGGACGCCCGGGTCGGACATCGGTTGGTGGCGTCACAGTCCTGCTGCCAACGGCTTGCCTGGCTGCTACCTCTTGCGGGACACCGGGTAGAGCGGGATATCCAGGGCCGAGTGCCTCTCTCGCGAACGCGTCGGAGAAGGAAAGCCAGTCGCTCCATGGAAACCGACGAATCTGGGTCGCCGTCATGCGCCCCGGCAACCTCAGCCGGACGGACTGAACCCGGAACTCATCCTCTGGGTCGACCCATACTCGGAGGTAGGACTTGGTGCCATCCGGTCCGGCAAACGACACGAGGAACACCGAGTTGTCGTCACCTTGTCCCATGAACTCCGGCTCATTCCAACCCGACGGCTCCTCTTCCTTCATGAGCACATCTTACCCATATCTACAACAGTTATGCAATTATAGTTGTCTTTAAGGCTCCTGTTTCCTACGATTTGGGTACCGTCTGGCAGTTAATCGACGACATCAGCTAAACCGTTGTGATTAACTAGAGCTGTGAGTGAGATCTCGCTGCTCGTGCGTGGCCGCAACCTTGGCCGCAGTGGGCGAGGTCGCGCCATCCGGGAGCAAGGCGGGCTCAGCCTCCGCGAGCTTGCGCAGATCGTCCAAGTCGACGCTGCAACGCTGTCGCGTTGGGAGCGGGGAGACGTGCGGCCTCGGCAGGCAGGTGCCGCCCGGTGGCTAACGGCCTGCGACGCCATCGAGCGAGAGCTTGAGAGCGCACGGTGAGCAGCTACCGCACGCGTATCGAACGGGGCGTTGCTCGCGGTCTGTCGGTGTCCCAGGCCCGTGGTCATCCGTCGCGGGGCACGCCGCGGATCAGCGACCTTCCGACCGAAGCCAATCGACTGCTCCGTCGCACCAGGACGCCCGACCTTTCAAGCCCGGCGGTTCGCGACCGGATGCTGGCGGCCGAGGCCCTGGGCTCGGTGCGCTCGGGCGACTACTCGACGATCCGTGAGGCGGAGCGTGCCTTCGGCCTACCCGTGGGCACGGTCGCTCGCCAGCTTCCCCACGCCGTCGAGCGACGACACGGGCGCCTCGTGCCGACAGCGACCGACCGGGAGGCTGTCGCGGTCGTCGTGATCGCCGAGGGTGAAGGCAACCGTCTGGTCGTGACACGGGGAAGCAAGGTCCGCTCTCTTAATGCGGAGCACCGCCGGGCGGTGCAGCTGTTCCTTCGGACCGGTGACGAGAGCCAGCTTCAGCACTTCGCTGGCAAGAAGGTCGGTGGTGTCGCTCTGGAGATCCGGCCGGCGGTGCTCGAAGCTCTGTTTTCCCTCGGCAGCATCGAGGGCGGCCCGTACCCGGAGCTTCCGGCGGTCGCGGGGCAGGCAGCATGAGCATCTGTCTCGGTTGCGGAGGACACGGGCCACTGCATCGCCATCATGTGACCGGCCGTGGATGCGACGGCAACTACCTCGACCCGGAGCTGCTGGTGGGGCTGTGTTGGACGTGCCATCACGACGTGCATGACATCTTGCGCACGATCGGGTGCGACTCACCTGGATCCGTGGCGCCGGGCGTGGCCGGACGACTAACCGCCAGGCTGTTGCGCCTCGCAGTGTTGCTCGGGGTCATGGCCACCGCCGAGAGCGTCTTGGACCTGCGTGCGTTCCTCGACGACCTGTCGCGAGCTGTAGATACCTGGTCCCAGGAAGCAGACCAGCTGGTCACACAGGCGGGGACGGCGTCGTGATCCCCGAGCCGGTCGTGCTGGCGCTAAGAGCAGCACCGGTCGGCAATCCTCCGCGGCCAAGGCCACCGGCCCATCCGAAGACAGGTCGTCGGCCACCGTGGCGCCGACAGCGAGCCGTGCTGATCGTTACCGTCGAGGCCGAGCCTCGTGGCCGCCAAGAGCTCGTCGCGGCACGTTGCCGGCTGTTGCGTCGTGGCCTTTGTGTCGCCGAGCACCTCATCGTCCCCGACGATCTGCCAACAGCATCGCGGGCGCTTGCCGATGACTACGCCGCGAGAGCCAGGGGCAGCGTGCGATTCCAACGAGGCGGCATCGCCGTAAGCGACGTCACGAGTCTCGCGGCCGGCCCCCTTTTCCGCTACCTGATCGGTCAACGGGCGACGCTCGTAGCCTTCGATCTTCCCTTCGTGGCGAGCCGTCTCGCCCGGCACTGGGGTCCGAGCCGCGAGAGCGACGGCAAAGGCGGGTGGTCCCTCGACGGCGGGTGGTCCCTCAGCTTCTGGGGCGACTCCGTTGACGATCGTTCGTGGGACGACGGACCCGGCCATCCACGCCTACGCCTTCGTCAGATGGCCCAGGACGTATGCCTCATGTCGTGGGGCGGCCTCAAGAAGGGCACGGAGAAGCGGCGGAACGGGTCGCGTATGGGCCATCTGTTGGATCTTCGCCACCTCGCCCGGACCTTCGGTGGATCCGTTGACCGAGACTTCGAGTCGGCATGCCTCGCGCACGGCGTGCCCGCGCCCTTACCGAGCGGTGAGCCCGGCGTGTTCTCCGAGGAACTGCTGGTGACGCTCGGTCACCGTCTCGACGCGACGGTCGAGTTGCTCGATGCCTGCCTCGGTGAGTGCGACGCCTGGGAGGACGGCACGTGATCCGAACAGGACGCGGCATCCGTGCCCAGCCGGCCCGGCTCTACTCGGCGGGCGGCCTCGGGTCCTCGGCTCTCAGGTCCATGGGCATTACGCCGCCGGGGCCCAAGTTCGCCCATCTTCGGCCTGCCGTGCTCGGGGCGAGTCTCGGGGCGTTCCACGGCGGCATGACCGAGACCGACATCATCCGGCGACGCCTTCCCGCCGTGGTAGCTGACTTCTCCGCTGCCTATCCCACCGTCGCCCGCCTGATCGGGGCATGGGACGTCTTGCGGGCAGAGCGAGCCGAGACCGAGGACGTGACGAACGAGCTCGCCGCATTGCTCTCGGAGCTCGGGACACTGCCGTTGCCTGATCTACTCGACACGCTGGTAGACCCGGAGACCTGGCGGCGATGGGGCTCCACGATCGCGCTTGTGCGACCGGAAGGCGCATGGCTCCAGCATCGTCGGCGCAAGGGCAATGGAGAGTACGTCTCCTGCATGGGCCCCTTGTTCTTCGACGGGCTGCTTCCGTACGCGTGGTGCGACCTTGCTGCTTCCGTCGTGACTTCGAACACCATGCCTCATACAGCAAAGGCATGGCGAGCCATGCCGCATGGCATCGCGCAAGGTCTACATGCGGTGATGTTCCCGGGTGGCATGGTCTTTGACCCGAACGACCAGGACGTGGACTTTTTCGCGTTCCTTCTGCGCTTTCGCCGCGCCAGTCGCAATGATGCGAGCTTGCCCCCATATGCGCAGCTTCGGCGCGAGCGGACTGCCAAGGTCATGGGAAGCAGCATCTCTTACGGGAATCTCGCCCGCTACGACCGGCCCCTCGTCGAGGCGAAGAGTGACACGGTCTCGGTGCTCGACCCTTGGGGCGAGATCTTCGAGAGCTCGACGCTCCGCCCCGAACAGGCCGGACCGGACACCTGCCCCATGATCGCCTCGAACGTAACTGCCGGCTGCCGGCTCGTGATGGTGCTGTTGCGCAGAGCCGTCGCCGAGTGCGGCGGCCAGGTGGCGGCGATCCTCACCGACGCGGCCGTGATCCCGGCGAGAGGTACCGGCGGCCGAGTGCTATGCCCTGGCGCTACGAGAGCCGCCCAGGGCGCTCCTGGGGTGCGTTTGCTGTCCAGGAGCACGCTTACCTGCGCTCTCGAGCTCTTCGATCCCCTGGGGTTAGACGGTGTCCCTGCGTTCAAGCTCATCCACGGCACCGCCAGTCGGGATCTCGATGTCACCGTCTACGGTCGCAACCGGTATCTCGTCATCGACCCCGAGACAGACGAGATCGTGCACAACTCCGAGTTCGGACTCGGCGGCGTCTTCGCCGACCCCGCCTACGGGGAAGAACAGCTCGCAGACGGACGCCGCCGCTGGGTTGCCGAGGCAGGGACCGTCGTCGCTACCTCTGACTCAGGCACCGGTCCGCTCCCGCTCATTCGGATCGCATCCTTCGGCCAGGCGATGGCGGTCAGTCCCTTCACGATCGCCACCCCCGACCAGGCGCAGTGGTTCGGCGACGACGTCAGGCCCTTCACGCGGGCACTGGCGGCGCACGAGAGCAGGTCCTTCACGGCGGTAGACAGCGACGATGAGACGCACGGGGCTCCCGTCGCCCTGTTCGACCCCGATCCGAAGTCGTGGTCGCACCTCGACTGGCGATGGCGAGATCGCTCGCCCACTCGACCTCTGCTCTACCCGGGCGCTGTCAGCATCGACCGGTCGACATTCGTGCCGAAATGCATCGACGACGTCGTCGGCGAATGGTGCCAAGGAATCGAACCAGGTGCCTTGCCCCCTGACGGCCAGCGCTCGCGGACTGCACGTGGTCTCCTCACCCGTATCCCGGCTGAGGGCCTGCCGGCCGTCGACCTGCTCGGTCGCGAAGGTGCGAACCTCGTCGAGCGCCAGGCCGGCGTTGTCCGGCCCGATGAGACGCAGACGATTTATCGGAGCACGATGGCCGCGACGGCGATCGCCTCCGTCGACGGAGAGGTCGTCCGCCAGATGGTCAAGGTCATCGGCCTCGGAGAGGTTGCCGGCCTCGCCGGGATCTCCCGCCAACGGCTCGCCCGCCTCCTGGAGGGCCGGCCGACCAGCCAAGGGACGGGGTCGGTGGTAGTTGCGGCACTCTTGCGTCGCGCCCGGCTCGACCTCGCGGTAGCGGGTGCCGACTCCGACGTCCTCGAATCACCGCCGCCCGTCGTCTTCGCTGTCTACCTGACCGAGGCGGCAAGTCGGGAGGCGAATCGGCGATGCGCTCTTCCCGACTGCGATCGTCCAGTCCTTCCCAAAGGCCAGTACTGCTCTGAGGCCCACCAGCAGGCGGCTTCCCACCGTCGCCGGCGGGCGCTCCGGAATCGTGCCGTTCCGGGGTTGGTCCACGCTCGGCAAACACGACGGACGAGGGTCCCATGACGTCGGCGGACATAGGCACAATCGCCGTCTGGCAGGTCCTTCCGCCGCTTACGGAGGGGGAGTACGCGTCCCTGAAGGCCGACATCGCTGAGCACGGGGTGCTCGTGCCACCGGTCGTCGACGCCGAGACCGGAGAGATCCTCGATGGCCACCACCGCGTGAAGGCCTGGAACGAGCTCCGGGCTGCCGGCATCCGCGTACCTGACTACCCGAGGGACGTCCGACGCTTCAGCACCGACGAGGACCGCATCGGCTTCGTGCTGGCGGCCAACCTCTTCCGTCGTCACCTCGACCGAAAGCAGCGGGCCGCGGTGGTTGCCGGGCTCCGGGAGCAAGGGTGGTCGCTCCGGCGAGTGTCAGATGCGCTGGGCGTTCACCACGAGACGGTGAGGCGAGACCTCGAAGGTGTCGCAGATGCGACAGGTGACGCGTCACAGTCGACGACTGTCGTCGGGCGGGACCGGAAGACCTACCCGGCGAGGCGTCCTTCGATCCCTTCGATCGTCGTTCGCTCGTCTCGTGACGAGTCGCGGGCGCGGGCGGCTCTCGCCGTGCTCGGCGACGAGGCACCGGGACGGGACCTTCGCCGCGCCGAGGAGAAGGCACGACTGGCGGCCCTAGCTCGGCGGCGTTCCGAGGACGTGCCGGCCCAGATCGAAGGCCCGGGCTGGGAGATCCGAACCGGCGACTTCCGCGAGGTGCTCGCCGATCTGCCGGACCAGTCTGTCGATGCGATCATCACCGACCCGCCGTACAACCTGGAAAGCGTGCCGCTGTACTCGGATCTGTCGGGCTTCGCAGCCCGGGTGCTGAAGCCCGGCCGGCTCTGCGTCGTCTACTGCGGAAAGCACGTGCTGCCCGAGTACTTTGAGCGACTCGGCGAGCACCTCGAGTACATGTGGACCGCGGCGATCTTCCTTCCCGGACGGCACAACCTCTTCCATCGCAAGAAGATCTTCGGGCGATGGCGTCCGGTCGCTATGTTCTCGGCCGGATCGTACGAACCGCGCATCTCGATTGTGGATGCGTTGTGGGCGGAGGGCAGTGGCGCGAAGCATCTTGACGACCATCCGTGGCAGCAGGCGGCTGAGCCGTTCATCCGGCTCGTAGAGATGGTGACCCAGCAAGGAGAGCTGGTCGTGGACCCATTTCTAGGATCTGGAACCACAGGGGTTGCTTGCTCTGCCGCGACGAGACGATTTGTCGGGGCTGATCTTGATAGCGGAGCAGTCTCGCTTGCTTGCGAGCGATTGCTCTCGATCGTGGAGCAAGGCTGACAACCTCGTTGTGGCTGGCATGCACCGCAGCGGAGCCACACATGATTCACCTAACCTTGCGGTGTGTATGAAGCGCAGCCCCTAGCGGAAGCCGCCGATGCCGTCGCGCTCAGCTTGGCCTTGCGTGCTCAGGAAAGACATTTGACCATCTACGCGGGTGCGGGCCTCTCCATGCCGCTGCCGACGTCGCTGCCGAGCGCTGCTCAGCTGTCGCGGCACCTCGTTAGCCTCCTCGCTCGATCCATCGACCTAACGGGAATCGATCCGGATGACTTGGTTGCAGTCGCGGACCGCGTCGCTGAGCAACCACAGGGCAAAGATTTGCTCCACCTAAGCATTCTCGACGCGGCAGACTTCGGCGGTGCACGATGGAACTACGCCCACGAGGTGCTCGCACTCTTGCTTTGTGAAGGTGCCGCTACCGTGCTCGTAACCAACTATGACGATTGCATTGAGAGGTCCACCTCGGAACAACTCGTTGCAGTATGGTCCGTATCAGAACTCGCCCAGCCCACCGGCGCCAAATTCCTGAAGGTTCATGGATGTGTTCGCCACGCGGACAGCCTGCTAGTAACGACCCAGGACCTCGCCGCGGTTCCGGCGTGGGTGCGGTCCAATATGACGTTGCAGTTGTACACGGACGTGTTCATCTTTCTCGGCATCGGCAGCCCGGCTGAGTACGTACGCGAAGGACTCGTCGACTTAGCGAAGGAAGTCGACGTAAGCAGGGTTCACGTTGTCGATCCGACGATTGATGAAGCCTGGGACGCTACTTCTTCACCTTCGCTTTGGCGAGCAATTCTCCCCGAGCTAGGCACGGATCAGCGTCATGCCAAGACGGCAGAAGCCTTTTGCGACTCGCTGTTGCGTGCGTATCTCCACCTCTTCTTCACGCACATACGTCAGGTTGTACGCGACAAACCGCAAGACGGCGCTCATCGACTGGGTCTCGAACGTGTCTTCTCCGTTTTCTCTCAGAAGAGTGCCGTGTCCGTGCTCCGTTGGCTCCGTGCCACTGCTTTCAGGCTCAATGCAGGTAAGTCGGTTACCGAAGCAACGGCGACGAGGCAGGGCCTCCTAGGATTAGCCGCTCTAATGCGCCCTGCGTATCAGGTTCAACTTCTGAGGGGAGGATGTCTGCTGATTGTACGAACGACTGAGAACGCGCCGGGATCGATACTAGACTCGACGATAGCGGCCGAAAACGAAGACCTTCCCGTATTGTTGCTGACGGTCCACCAGGCTCTCCCCGGCACGTCTGTTGAGACCGAAGTGCGATGTCGTATTCGTGAAATGCGGACAGATGATCGGCTGCGAAGCGGCCAACCGATTCTTGTCGTAGTCGCCGGACATTCCGGTCGGTTGGCCTCAGAGATCATAGCCAGTCCTGGCGACTCTCTCACCGAACTTCTGGAGCGTGCCTCCGACCGCGAAGGACTACCAGGGTATCTCGTTGCCCCTTCAGAACCGGGTCACCTGCTGGATGGAGTGAATAGCGGAGCTATTATAGTTGTTGACGCCAACAGTCTATTTGAGGCGGCCTAAATGCGGCGACGTCTTGAACCCGACGCTGAGCTGTTGGAACTCGCTCGACAAGTGCTGGAAGAGGCTGGCTACATAGTGCAAAACTCAGATGACCAAGACCTCTCGTATCTGATCGCTGAGGACATCGACAACGTTGTCACGCTCGCTGCGACGTTGGAAGGCAGCGACCTCATCGCGATTGAACCAACCCTGAGCCGCTATTTAATCGAGCGTCTAAACGTTGCGCCAGTTGGCACTAAGAAGTGGGACGGCTACGTCGTTTTGTTGACTAGCGCCACTCCCAACGATGAAACGTCGCAGCTCCTCTTTGAGTTGGCGTACAATCTCGTTACGGTGAGACGTATCGTTCGTGTTCGGGTGAAGCCGACAACCGCTGATGTGACCCGCTCATTGCGGCCGGTGCTTCCCGTCATCACGGCAATCTCTAGCGCGGTCCTCATTGATCCAATGGTGGCGCTCGCTGAGCGCCTTGAGGAGAATCTTGGAAAGACGGCGGTGAGCGAGGCGCTAGCTGTTTTTCGTGCGTTCGATCCAGGTGAGGATGTAGAACCCAAGGAGCGCGACCTCGGCGATGATGACATCGAGGGTGACGATGAGTGAACCCATGGAGCGGCGTGACGCGCTCACTCGGCTAACGATCGAACGCTTTCGTGGCTTTAATGACCGGGTTACGCTTGATTTTGACGCGTCGGCGGTACTGCTTGTGGGCGCCAACGGAACCGGAAAGACCAGTCTGTTCGACGCAATTCAGTGGCTCCTTGTCGGTTCGGTGCCGAGGCTGAGGAAGCAACGGGTGCATCGCAATGAGGAATTCGCGGTCAACCGGTGGCGGCAGAGGGAGCTTGCCGTCGTAGAGGCTGAGTGGCGACTGGGTGGGGAGACCATCGTGGCTCGCCGTACCGGAACCTCGGAGTCGAGCTCGATGGAGGTTGTGAATGGGGAACACACCTATCAAGATGCTGCCGCGGCACTGATACTTACAAAGCTCCTGGTTCGTGGGGAACTGCCGCTTGAGGAGATGCTGCTCACCAGCGGTCTACTGCAGCAGGATGACCTTCGTGCTCTTCTAACAACCAAGCCGCACGAACGTTACAGGCAGATCCTCAGACTGCTCGGGTTGCAAGTGCTGGAACGTTTTGAGAACTACTCGCTGAATAGATTACGGCTTGCTCGCAAGGACGTTCAGGCTCGGCAGAGGGCGGTGGAGGAGCAGCGAGAGGTCGTTCAGTCGATACTTGAGGAGGTCGAGACCCTCCAGTCGCAAGTCGATAGCGAGTCGTCGCCTTCTGCGTACTTGGAGGCGATTACTGCACGCTTGGTCGACTCAGAGCAGTTCTCCAGTTCTCATTTGCCGCAATCTCTCGAAGATTTGGCCAGCATCGGTGGAGTGGCTCGGAGTCTGCTCGATCAAATTCGTCGCCTGGAGGCCTTCTTTTCGACCTTACCCGACGTTATGCCGGCAGACTCATCACATGAACTGGAGACGGTTCAGGCAGAGAGAAGGCGTATTCAGGAGGCTCTCTTTCAGGCGCAGGAGATGGAGGAAAGTGCTGAACTCGCATTGCAACATGTGGCGTCAGTCCACGACCTCGTAGGTCGACTCGCAGTCGCAGCACTTCCTTTGCTAGATGAGTCCTCAGACCAGGCTCCCTGCCCAGTGTGCCAATCCCTTATTTCCCCCCGTCAAGTCGCGGCCGAGTTGGCACTTCGGTCTGCGGATGCCGCAGCTCTGGTAAGTGCCAGAGCCGCGAGGGACTCGGCGCAAGAGGCCCTAGCCCAGTTCCAAGCCCAGCTCGCTGAGCAAAGCCGCATCGAGAATTCGCTGTTACAGACCGCTGGCGATCGGAGGACGTTGGCAGCGGGGTTACGCCGAGCTTTGTTAGAGCTTGGGAGTTGGGCCCGCCCTGTTGAGGACTCCATTTTGAGCCTTACTCCTGGCGCCCTGCCGCCGCTGCCGGCCATTTCGGATGCGACAAATGACGACGTACTGATTTTGTCGTGGTGGATCGAGCATGGCCCGAGCGAACTTCGAACTTGGATGCGCGATATTGACGGGGAGCTAAGCGAGATTGCGCTGGCAGCAGAGACTGCTGGCGCCGCCGCCGCCGCTGTCAGACTAGCGGCCGAAAGATCCGCGGCGTTACCTCGACGAGAGGTTCGGTACCGAGAAGAGCTCGAGCATCTCGAACGTCTTGTAGCAGCCGAGGCCATGGCGAGACGAATAGAGGGCGACGCCGCGGTCCTGAGAGAGCGCACTCAGGCCGTGGTCACCGAACTGTTCCGGGAGCGCTTCGGCGCTTTGGCCCCACTCGTCAACGACATTTACGCTCGCCTCGACCCGCACCCGGCGTTCAAGCAGCTGAATTTCGTGGTCGAGACCTATCGCGCCCAGGGCACGGCCACAGCCAGCGTCACGGATGAGGAGAGGTCGGTCCGAGCTAATCCGATGCTGGTCTTCTCCGCTGCGCAGACCAACGTGGTGGTGCTGGCTTTGTTCCTCGCGTTGGCGTGGACGGCTGGCGGGTTGCCCTTCATCCTCCTCGATGATCCGTTGCAGGCCATGGACGATGTGAACGCATTGGGTATGGCTGATCTCTGTCGCCGCCTGCGGAGGCAACGACAGCTTGTCATCGCGACTCACGAGGAAAGATTCGGGAGTCTTCTCGAAAGGAAACTGACGGGGCGAGCCGAAGGGGAGGACTTGATCGTTCACGCGTTCCTTGGATGGACGCGGGCCGGTCCGAGCATCGAAAGCAGGAATATTCAGCCGAGGCTGAGCGACGCCTCGATACGGGTGCTCGCCTCGTAGCTCGGCACCCTCGAAAAGGCGTCGACTTTGACCGCCTGATCTGACACTCGACGCCACGAAACAAAGGCGGTCACCACTGTCCACCACTAACCGTCATGGTCCGGTACCACTGCGGGCGGCCTGTCCTACCTGGGGACTTGTCCGAGTGGAGGTGAGCGGACTCGAACCGCCGACTTCCACATTGCGAACGTGTTTGAAGCGGATTTCGGCGGATTCCGGTGAACCATCAGGGCAGGTCAGCGAGTTATCCACACGT
>Ga0182014_10004100_pt1 | contig 16994 bp, 15 predicted proteins | sample 612S2DmetaG_FD_120489 | JGI IMG/M metagenome (GOLD analysis project Ga0182014, IMG submission 120489) | Permafrost microbial communities from Stordalen Mire, Sweden - 612S2D metaG | ecosystem: Environmental > Terrestrial > Soil > Wetlands > Permafrost | place: Sweden: Stordalen | collected... | reverse complement strand
TCGCCCTGCGGGCGTTCGTGCTGCTCGCGCCCTTTGCCAAGCGCCGGCCAAAGGACAGGTTCTGGGGCTTCCATCTTTTGCTCTGCAAATTTCGCAGAACATGTATCGCCTTTGCAGGGAGTTGCCCCCCGGAAACCATTCACCCTGCAATGAGCGCAATCGCTCGGAATTGGGGAAAAATTGCGAAACCCTGAGCCACACGCCGACAGAGAAATATGCCATTTCTCAGACGACGCGCCCCATTTGCGTACGCCTCTATCTATGCAAATCGTATGCCAAAGGTGATTTCTATTAGATTCAATGAATTACGTGGAATTGGAAGGGTAAATGCGCAAAGGTTTGCGCGACAATGTTCTAAAGTTTTTCCTCTTTTTGACCATGACAGATCCGAGATCGTGTGGGGGGGGTGGGGGGTGGAGGCCCCGCCGAAGAGATGGTTGGAAGCGCTCAAGCGCTTCCCTCTGGCGGCTCGGCCGGCGCGCGGCCCCGCGCAATCTTCTAGGGCAAACTTATCTAGTGTGGTGACTCGTAAGTTCGTAGCATGAATCGGCATCGGAACCGCAGGTTCTTCGACTCCTTATGGCGCAAAGAACACGCCAAACTGCGCTCAGCGACAAGTTTGTTTTGCGATTAACTTTGGAGACAGAACACTTGATTCGCTCCTGTACGTGAAGAATAAACACCGCCAAAACACTGAAGTCGTGCCCTTTTACAAGACCGACCGTAGATACTCATCAGGAAGATCAAGTTGCGTTTGCCCTGATTTCATCCTGCCTCTCAAAATCGAGACCTCTGAGGCTCTAAAAAAATAATTGTCAATGACACTTGACATCTCGCGAGCTGCGATGTAATGTTTACTTGTCACATAGTAAAGGAGACCAAACATGGAACAGCAGATCAATAATCCCGCCAGAAACCATTTGAACGACCGCGCTCTCTTCTTCTTGATGCCGCTGCTTGCTACGGTTATCGTCCTGGCGATTTGGGGATTCGGCTACCACCACATTCAACCGAGCAGCGGAATGGCCCTTTTTCTCGGCACTCTAGTGGCGCTTGGCTACATCGGACAAATCGTCATCTTCGGTTTGTACCTGGCAGAGGAGAAGGATGAGTTCGAGCGCATGGTTCTCTCACAGTCGATGCTCTGGGGAGTAGGAGCGACCATGATTTTTACCTCGTCCTGGGGAGTTCTGGAACTCTTTGACAAAGTTCGCCATTTGAATCCCGTATATTTCTTGCCTCTGTTCTGTTTCTTCATGGCGACCGCCCGAATTCTGATCAAGCGCAGGTACCGGTAAAAAGCCGACTACGCCTACAACAGACCGCACGGAGCGAACCGCACTACGCCCAGACAAGATCGAACCGCACGAATTGAAAAGGAGACCAATCATGATCTGCTCAACCAATAATCCCGCTGCCCGCCGATATATGTGGCGATTTTCTGTAACCATGCTGCTTTACCTCGTGTTTCTTGTCATCGCTGTTTGGACGTTTGTTCATCGTCACCCCACCGGCCCGCTGGCCTGGCTGCTGGCCTTCCTTCCTGCACTGGCCATCCTTGGGCAGATTGCTGCCTTCGGGTTGTACCTGGGCGAGGAGAAGGACGAGTTCCAGGTTGCCCTCGGGGTGAAGTCGATGCTTTGGGGCATTGGGGGAACGCTGGCCGTGACGGTGACTTGGGGATTTCTGGAGAACTTTCCTCAACTCCGGCACCTGGATCTGATCCTGGTTTACCCGATCTTCTGCGCCCTGAGCGGCATCGCCTACGGGCTGCTTCAACTGAGGTATAGATGAAAAACCGATTACGTGTTCTTCGTGCTGAAAGGGAGTGGTCGCAGGCCGATCTTGCCCAGCGGCTGGAGGTCTCGCGCCAGTCGGTCAACGCCATCGAGACGGGGAAGTTCGACCCCAGCCTTCCGCTGGCCTTCAAGCTGGCGCGGCTCTTCGAGACCACCATCGAGGCGATCTTTACCGACGAGCACCTAGGATGACGGCTCGAAATAGATGGAGCGCGGCGGAGGGCGGCTATACTGCTGTTCATGGAAATCAACCCGGCAGCGGATTGGCAGAGGCTCACGGAACACTACCGCGAGATGAGCGACGGAGAACTGGAAGAACTGGCGGCCGATATCGTCGATCTGACAGAGACGGCGCAACAGGTTCTGCGCACCGAGTTGAGGAATCGCGGCCTGCGGGAACCGGGAACCGCGGGCGAGACTTGGAGAAGTTCAGATCGTCGCTCGGCTCGGCATTGGGCCGGCTCCATCGATCCGGATACCGGCGAAATCGAATCCGGGGGCCAGGATGGAGATAAAGAAGGCAATCTTCCGCCGGAGTTCACATGGAAGACGCTGTTGTGCGAGTGCGACGACCGGGCACAAGCGTGGCAGATCTACGAGGTGCTGAGGCTGGCAGGAATCGAGAGCTGGATCGAGGGGCCGGGATCGCGCAGGAGCGCCGGCGAACCCCGCGTCATAGTAGCCGCCGATCAGCTTGAGGAGGCCCGCGAGATTGCCGCCAGGCCGATCCCGCAGGAAATCGTCGAACTATCCCAGATGGAAATGCCGGAGTTCGAACCGCCGAATTGCCCCCTGTGCGGCGCCGAGGATCCGGTGCTCGAGAGCGTGGAGCCGGTCAATGCCTGGCTCTGCGAGACCTGCGGGAAGCAATGGACGGAGCCGCTGGAAGGGGCAAACGAGGGACCGGAAGGGGCCGACGCTTGAACCCCAAGAAACGGAAAGAGCCGCCCGGCAACAGGGCAGCTCTCTCCTCAGGGAGAATAGTTCCAACGGAGGCAAAACCATCAGAACTTTCTGGCTGCATAGTAGGAGGGTGAGCAGCCAGTGTCAAGGAGAAATCGGCTTTTCGCTTAACTCTTCTTATTTCAATAATTTAAGCTTATTTTCTTTAGAATTGGCGGGCGCACAGGTTGGTTTTCCATGGTCCCCTTGCATCCGCGCATTTCCTTCATTTTAAGGTGTTTCCAAGGGATTGTTCCCTGTTTCCCACGGGTTTGTAAGCGAAGTTAAAGCGGAACCAGGGACCCTATATCCCGAAAACGCAATACTCAATTTCAATACGACCACCGGGGTGCGGCGACCTAAAAAATTCGACAGAACACAATAACCATGGTTCCGTTCTAGCGCCCCGGTTCCGGCCGTTCGTTCGCAGGCTCCGTTTCAATCAAAATATCGTTCAGGCCGAGGCGAATGAACTCCACGTCGTAGACCGAGGAGACCGGCCTGCCGCGCGCGATGCGGTAAAGTGCACGGCCGCCGCCTAAAAAGATCCCGAGCAGAACGGCGGAGCCGAAGCCGACAGAAACCAGGACGACGATCCCGAGGAGCAGCTTGCCGGTCTTGACCACCTCCGAGATCCCGGGCTGGGGAATGGAGGTGAGATCGACCTCAAAGTGCACGGTAGCCAGCAGCTTGTGGGCCTCGTCGGGTACGGCGTCGCCGCTCACGATGGCCACCAGCGGCCCGCTGCGGCGTACCTCGAGCGAAGGCAGGGTGGAGTCCTGGAGGGGTTTTGGCCAGGGCGGCTGTGCCGCGGCGCCCGCCTTCAGGTAGTCACGAATCCTGGCCTCTTGGGTGGCAGCCATCTGCGGCGTTGGGTAGTCAATGATGGTGAGCGTGGCTGGGCCGGAGCGCAGCGAGTAAGTTGCGGTTACGGTCTCAGCGCCGCGATCAAAGCCGACAAGCTCAGGCGGCAGCACACCGCCTGAGCCCGCATAGGCCGCCGGTCCCAGGGCGTAGTGGGTGGTCTGCCCGTTCAGCGAGGCCTTGGGCAGGTTGCTCAGGATGGGCGGCGCCAGCGCACTTCCTCCACCCCCGGCAGGCAGCAGGCCGGCAAGCTCGCGCAACTCGGCGGCAGACATGGGGCCGACGCGGGAGAAGTTCGCGTCGACCACAATACTGCCAAGCCAGAAAAGCACCCGGTTATGATCCGAGGTCGCGCCGGAGCCGATCTCCTCCCTCGGCCAGCCATCATGGCGGTAGTAGGTGTAGGCTCCGAATGCGCCGCTGGCGTCGTGGAAGCGCAGTGCCCGCAGGCTCAGAGTCTCGCCGCTGCGCTTGTAGCTGGCTTCGGAGCCGTCGGAAAAATCGTACTCTTTGAGAGCCGCGGCATTCGCCGGATCGGCCTGGGCGGGGTCGGTCACCGCTTTGGGCTGCTCCGCCGCCACCCATCCGGAAAAGGAATCCGGCAGCAGCGGCTTGGGCACGGGCGGAAGCATGATGTGGGTTGCGCCCTGGGTTGCCGGGGCATTGGCCTGCGCCTGGGCAGAGGACGCTAACGCGACCATTACCGCGAGGCATAAAGAAGAAGCCGCAATTGCAATCCAACGCACCGGTACAAGCTCCAATCTTCAGGGTACACGGTCGCCGCCGCCCGCTTTGGTGGCACACCCCACCTTCAGTTGGACACTGGCGGAGCCGGAAATGTTCCCGGATGTCGACTGATACTCGTATTACTCGTTATCAAAATTTGCCGCAAGCGCAACTTGTGCCGAGCGATTCTACTGGAGAGTAGTACAATTCCGGAGAATCATTCCCGGGTCCAGGAAGGTCGCCAATTCATGCCGATCAAAGCAAGTTTTTTGCGCATAGCGGCGCTCTTGTTGCTGGTCAACTCTCCAGTGGTGGGTAGATCGCAGACCTCAGAGCCTACGCTGGAGAATTTCGTCTCTCAAAGCGTAATCGAAGCTAAGAATCTGGGAGTTCCGACTATCGCCGAATGGGCGATTCTGCATCCGGGCGAGATCGTCGAATCGCCCGCGGATAAAGATCGAAATTACGATCCTGAAAATGCAAGGCAGCGTCACAATAGGGAATTAGAGGGGCGCTGGTGCCTGCGATCCACGGCAGAGATCAAACTGACCGGCGGGTTGCGCGTTCACCGCGTCGCGCTTTTTTATCAGCCGCTGGTAGAAGACATTTATGACAAGCCCCTGCCGCCCCTGCCTGCGGAAGATGGTGAAGCTCTCAGGCGGCACGGATGTAGGCTCGTCAAGATTCTCTATGAATTCGACGGGGTTGCCGATCCGCAGAATGCTGCGGAGGCTATCGCCAAGATCATCCCTGGAAAACGTTCGGAAGAACCGGGCAGATTCATCGTAAACGTAGGAGAAGATTACTGGAGACCGGCCTTTTCCTTTGTTAACCACAGTTTTTGCTTTCTTTTCATCCGGGATCCGGAAGTCGGAGCCTCTGCTGGGATTCCTGTCAACCAGCAGCCAGCCGTTCTCCTTGAGTGGGAAGGAGAAATACTAAAGTACGGCTCCCCGTCCAAAAAGACCATAAACCCAGAGGCAGGGCAACCCTGGATCCCCATGCGCGCGGCTTTACTCGCCGGGCTGCCGAAGGTTCCCACACTCAACATGCTCTCCTATCTGACTCCTCAGGTTGGAGACCAATGGAAGCAACCTCCTTTCCATTGTCACAAGCAACTGGTCCCCGTCTTGCGTAAATGGATGAACCTGGCGGCCCAAAGCGCCCCGGAGCAACATGCCGCCGCGCTGCTGCTTGCCAATGAAGTGCTTGACAGGCTTTCAGAGTGCGAAGAATTCTCCGATAGTAATGACTATGTTCCACCCGAGGAGGAAGATGCTGAGGCAGGCACCTACGATGCTTTGAAAAAAGAGCTTAAAGAGCTTGGCATCGATACGGAGAAATCCGCCCGGCCGGGGCCCGAATATTACGCCGGAAACCTGTTTCAACAGATTCGCAAGCTGGTGCCGTCTGGACCTGTGAATGAGCTTTACAGAATGGCTGTTCTCGACGGTCGATGCCAATGGTCTCAGATCACCGAAATGGACTGTAATGACCTCATCAAACAGGGAGAGAGCTTCTTGTCGATCTTCCCAGAAGACGAATGGACACCCAGCGTGCATCTCATTCTCGCCGAGGCGTACTCGATGACCGCAGCGGACCTTGGAGATAGCTATACTGCAGCGCCGGATTTCACGAAGGCAGAGCTGTTGAAGAAAGCAGCGGCACACTATCGTGCATGGTACGCCAAGAGTGCGAACCAGGGGGACCGCGCATTGGTATGGGAGGAAATCTGGGCTATCGAAGCGGACATTGGTCCGTGGTTAAACCTTCCCTGGGTATATCAACAATGACATTTACTGAAGCGGCGCATCCGAGATCGAAGAAGATGCACGTCGCTTGTGAATCGTTTTGACGGTGTGGAGAATCGGTTTCTGGGATCTTATCCGTTGTAGCAGATGAGATCCCTTACGATTTGCTCAGGGTAGGCTGTGAGGTACTTTCCGCTCCGGTCAGGCAATCGTCGGCGGACCACTCCAGAGAGGCGACAGTTGAGCTGGCGGTGGATCGAGAAGGTCGCCAAGTGCCTGGTACCGCCCTCCGTAGAAGACCAGTGCGAAGTTGCGAATCCACGTGGCGATGGGTCCGCCAAGGCTGAAGCCTACGAAGAGACCGATGCCAAGAGCTACAACCCCAAAAAAGATGTCGCCAACGATGCGGACCGCAGCGCCCCAGCCGGTCGCATCCGCCAGCATCCAGTTGAATCCCCCAGCCGCCAGCGCCATGATTCCGAAGACGATCACGAGCGGAATGGCCAGAACAAGGAACAGGGCCATCATGGCAAGAAGCGGGAGTACCAGGCGCAGCAGGAGGTAAATGAAGAACCTCCCTTTTTCCGCCTCAATGCGGGTGAGAGCGGCATCCCAGGCCTCGGCGATCGAAGCGTTGTCAAGCGCCACATGCGGGAGCATGAAGTCTTCCACCACCACCTTCAGGGTCCACAACACGAAACCGAGCAGCAGCACAACCGGGATGAAGAGGAGGAGAAGACCGATCAAGTGCGGCCAATCAGGATGGCCGCCGGCCGGCATATTGCGAAAGAGGTCGAAGAACATGATGCCAAACGGGATCAATACCGCCAAAACAATGCACAGCAGGACGAGCCCCAAAAGCAGGCTGAACTTGAAGAAGCGCCACGACTGTTCGCGATAGAGTCTCCATCCGGGCCCAACCTCCCTCGTCTGGCGCACAAGGCAATGAAAAAAGGCGAAGCGGAGCCGGGTAACCAGATAACAGACCACGATGCCGATGGCGAGGACTGCCAGGACGGCAAGCGCAATGAGAACTATTACCTCATTGGGCAGGTGGAATACCGTGCCGGCGTCGATGCTGGGCGAAGAGTGATGGTGATCCGAGAAGTTGAGGTTGAAATTACCAGAGAATCCCTCGGTGATGCACGCAACCGCCGCCAGTTTCAGGTAGTCGCGCCACAGGAAGGGCTGAAAGAGAATGCGCCTGGTCCGGTCAATTGCGGGAGAGATAGCTTGCGAGGCAGTGAGGACTTTCATGGGGCGTTCTCCGATCCGCCTGAGTCTAGCGGAAACCTGCATTTGCTACAAGGAGCCGCTGACTCAGAGAATCATTCATGGCAACCCCCGCAAAGAGAAAGAGCGGCATCGCGAAGGGTTCCGCAAAGAGATACGCAGCGGCCGCCGGTTTGTTCCGTTATTCAAGAGAATGAAACGGCATTTGCGCCCACCAGGCATCGAAGGCTGCCAGCGCCCGCTCGCATACGATCCGATGACGCTCCTTCTTGTCGCGAATCTTCTTGCGCAGCTCTTCTTCGAGCGGCTCCAGCAGGTCGAAGGTGATGTTGGCGGGCTGAAAGTCTTTTGGGTCGGCGTGAGTAATGTAGTGGACCAGGGAGCCGAGGGCGCAGGCACGGGGCGCGGGCGCAGGTTCTTCTCCGCGGGCCAGCGCAGCCGCATAGATGCCGGCCAGCAGCCCAGACGCGATGGATTCAGTGTAACCCTCGACGCCAGAGAGCTGCCCGGCGAAGAGGAGAGTTTGTTGCCCTCCCACCCTTTCCGCACAAGACGCGGAAAGGATGGGGCGCCCAGCTTCCTCAGGGGCTAAAGCCTCCGTCGATTCTGCGGCGTTTTCGGCACGAATCAAGTCGTGCCCTGACACACCGATTTCCATTTTCGGATGACATTTGAGCCGAAGAAGTTCATCGAGCAAGGCAGGCGCGCAGATGTATGTGTTGCGATGAATCTGGCCGAAACGCAGGAAACGGGCGTTCTCAAGGCCGGGAATCAGGCGCAGCACGCGGGCCTGCTCCGCAAACTTGAGATGGTTCTGGAAGCCGACCAGGTTGTAGCTCGAGGCGCGCAGATTTTCCTTGCGCAGTTGCACCACGGCCCAGGGAGTCTTGCCGGTGCGCGGATCGCGCAGACCGACCGGCTTCATGGGGCCGAAGCGCAGCGTGTCACGGCCTCGACGGGCCAGAACCTCAATGGGCAGGCAGCCCTCGAAGTACCGGGGTTCCCATGCTCCCGCATCTGGCGCATGGGGTGGGAAGTACTCCAGCTTCTCCCAATCCCTGGCTTCGGCCGGCTCGGCGGCGAGCAGCGCATCGAGAAAGCGATCGAACTCCTCGCGGTTCATGGGGCAGTTGATGTAATCGGCTGTGCCCTTGTCCCAGCGGGCGGCCATGTAAACCCGCTCCATATCGATCGAGTCGGCATCGACGATGGGCGAAATGGAGTCGTAGAAGGCCAGATGGCCGGCGCCGGTGATGCGCTCGATCTCGGCGCTCAGTGCGTCGGAGGTGAGGGGACCGGTGGCGAGAATCGTGCACTTTATGCCGCTCTCGTCCTGGAGGAGAGGAGTGCCAAGGCTGACGACTTCTTCGCGGAAGACGCGAATGAGCGGCTGGGCGGCAATCGCCTCGGCAATGCGGCGGGAGAACTCGACGCGATCCACGGCCAGCGCGTGGCCTGCGGGGACGGCGGTTGCATCGGCGATGCGCAGAAGAGCCGAACCGGCGCGGCGCATCTCCTGCTTGAGGAGCCAGGGCGCTGTGTTCGGTGACTCGCTCTTGAGGGAGTTGGAGCAAACCAGCTCGCCGAATTCGATGGTCTGGTGGGCCGGAGTCAGGCGCGGCTTGCCGTCCACGATGGCCCTCATCTCGTAGAGGTCCACTTCGCAGCCCAGTCGCGCGGCGGTCAGGGCGGCCTCCGGGCCGGCCAGTCCGCCGCCGATGACGCGAATTCTCATGGCGCGGTCTCCGCTTGTGTGTCGGTCAATTGAGATTCGCGGTCTCCCACCCATTCGCCAGAAAGACGGCGAATGGATGGGGCACCCTCCAGTGTCGGGGCATCGCTGGAAGTCTCGGCCAACCGCTCCAGCGCTTCATCGCTCAGGCGCACATTGCGCCACTCGTCCAGAAACTCCGCCCCCATGGCGCGATAGAAGTCGATGGCGGGAGTGTTCCAGTCGAGCACCTCCCACTGCAGGCGCCGGCAGTTCTTCTCGACGGCGATGGCCGCTACCTGCTTGAGCAGCGCCTTGCCGATTCCCAGGCCGCGAAATTCCGGCTGAACGAAGAGATCCTCGAGGTAGAGCCCCGGGCGGCCGAGCCATGTGGAGTAGTTGAAGAAGTAGAGCGCGAAGCCGGCCGGCTGGCCGTCGTACTCTGCTATTAAACAGAAATAGAAAGGGTTAGGTCCAAAGCCGTCGCGAATCAGATCGGCCTCTGTCGCAGTCGCCGCATCCGGCGTGCGCTCGTAGGCGGCAAGCGCCCGGATGAAGGAAAGAATCTGCGCCACATCTTTAACGGTCGCGGGGCGAATGGTGGTTGGCATACGCCTATTCTAGAGTGTGATACAGGCCACAAACGGCCAGCTTCCGTGGCACTACGATGATGAAGTGAGCGCGGTGGCGCAATCCAGCGCGTAGTTCCGGCCCTGGAATCGCACGCACCACCATGCGCTCTTGTGTTGAGCAGGCGATTGGATTTAACGTGGTTTCTGGGTTTGGAAGCAGCCTGCGAGGCGGGTTCCGCGCGGGGGTTGCTCGGTCACCAATGCAGCCGGCCGCCGGGTCTGTGAGTGTTTCGGCAGACTTGGCGCCAATCCGGTGATCGGTTACGGGAATACCTACAGTTGTGAAGAAGCCGTTGGCGCCTTGCGAGGCGCATGCCGGCAAGAGAATGAATATTGAGCACGCGGGCAGCCTCGATCCCGCCGCTCCCAAGGAGAAGAAGATGAAACGCACGATTTCACTTTGGCTGGGCCTAGTGGCATTCGCCCTCTTGCCCGCGCTTGCGCAGACGCCCGCGCCCACAGGGCCTACAGGTAAGATTCATGGCCACGTGACCAATCCGACCGGTGCGCCGCAGAAGGACGGCACAGTATCCCTTGTACGGCTTGACCGGGCAGCGTCCGGCCCCGGAGCCTCCGCGATGACTAGCGTGAGGGGCGTCCTCACATTGAACGAGAATGGCGATTATTCCGGCGAGGCCGAACCCGGCATGTACAAGGTCGTCTTCCGCACGGCGGGAATGGGGACGGATAAGGAAGCGGACCACCTCGAGAATATAAGGATCGAGGTCAACCAGGATGTAGCCGCGGATATCGACATGTCGCGCAAGGAGTACGTCGATGCTTTGCCCGCGGACCAGCGGAAGCAGTTGGAGGATCTGAGGAAGCACAACTCCGAAGCCATGAAGGTCAACGAGGTTATCAAGAACCTCAACGCGGATCTGAAGACTGCCACACAGGACTTCAAGGACGCCGACGCCGCTCATGCGACTGCGGTTCAGACTCTTGGAGCGGCGGCGGCCAAGGCCGATGTCGATGCCAAGGAAACGGAGATCAGGACCGCAAAGTACACCGAAGTTGAAACCCTCATGCTGAAGGACTCAGCCGCCAAGCCGGATGCTTCGATTCTGTGGGCTCAACTGGGGCAGGCGCAGTTGGGCTTGAAGAAGTACGACGATGCGGAGACGACGTACAAAAAGACGCTTGAGATCGAGGCTGCGGCAAAGAAGCCGAATCCTGCTGTTCAGGGCATGGCACAGAGCGGTTTGGGTGAGATCTACGCGCGCGCCGGCAAGGTTCCCGAGGCAAATACGGCCTACGATGCAGCCGCCAAGGTGAATCCGGCACAGGGCAGCATGTACCTGAAGAACGAAGCGGTGATCTTCTCGCAGGTGGGCAATGCGGATGCCCAGGTGGCTGCCGCGGATGAGGCCATCCTGGCCGATCCTACCCAGGCGCTCCCCTACTACCTGAAGGGGCAGGGGCTCATCGGGAAGGCCACTGTAGACGCTTCAGGCAGATATGTTCTGCCTCCGGGGTGCGCTGAAGCCTATCAGAAGTATCTTGACCTGGCCCCAACCGGCCCGTATGCCGGTGATGTCAAGGGCATTCTGGCCCAGGCCGCAACCAAAGTCGATACCACCTACAAAGCTCCCAAGCCACCCAAGAAGTAAACGGTCCTCAGGCTTTTTCAGAAGGGCGTCCGCCAACGTGGACGCCCTTCTAGTCTGCATACGGTGCGAGCCTGTGCTGTGCCCTGATCCTCTCGACCCACTACAATCCAATCCATGAGTACGGGGCTGCCCAGTTACGAGGAAGCCGCGACGGTGGTTGCCGAATGCTGTGAACGGCTGCGCAGGTTGCGCCCTTCGGCCGAGGCCGTGCGCCTGGATCTGGCGGCGGGCCGGGTGCTCGCCCTCCCACTGCGTGCAGACCGCGACCAGCCTCCCTTTGCCCGCTCAACGCGCGACGGCTTTGCCTGCATTGCTCTGGAGGCCTCGAAGCATCGGTTCTTGCGGCTGGCCGGTTCCTCGCGGGCCGGCGATGCTCCGGCGGGACCGCTGCCGAAGGGCGCTGCCTGGGAGATCATGACTGGTGCCCCAGTCCCGGCAGGCGCGGACGCGGTGATGATGGTGGAGCACACGGAGCTGGCAGGCTCTAAGGTCCGGCTGATCCCGCCTCGCAAGTTAGCACCGGGCGAGAACATCGTGGCCCAGGGCGCTCAGGCGCGCGTGGGAGATGAACTGCTCCCCGCCGGAACCGCGATCCACTCCGCGCAAATTGCGCTGGCCGCGGCCTGCGGCTACGCTGCGCTCAATGTATTCATCCGGCCTCGCGTTGCAATTCTCACCACCGGCGACGAACTCGTGCCGGTGGAATCTGAACCAGCTGCCGGCCAGATCCGCAACTCGAACGCTCCCATGCTGGCCGCGATGGTAGCGGCGGCAGGCGGCGAACCCTGGGTTCTGCCCACCACCGCTGATAACGCCCAATCCCTCGACGCCGCACTCGCCCAGGCCGCGGAAGCTGACCTGATCCTGATCACCGGCGGCGTTTCGGCAGGCAAATTCGATCTGGTAGAACCGGCGCTGGCCCGCGCCGGCGCACGTTTCCACTTTACTGGCGTTCGCATCCAGCCCGGCAAGCCGCTGGTCTTTGGAGAGGTGCCTGTCAGGAACGCGCGTACCGGCCATGTGGAACACGGCACGCAGTGCTTCTTTGGGCTCCCCGGCAATCCGGTCTCTTCGGCGGTCACGTTTCTGCTTTTCGCCGCGCCGGTGCTGGCCGCGCTTGGGGGCCGGATTGAATGCGGCCCACGCTTCGCGGTGGCGCGGCTGGCTGCAAAGGCCGCCAAGCACGGCAAGCCTGGGCTTACACGTTTCCTGCCCGCGTTCTGCGACTTCGGCGCAACGGTCGGCCAGTTGCCGGAGGTCGCGCTTGTCCCTTGTCAGGGTTCCGGTGACCTGGCTGCGCTGGCCCGCTCCAACTGCTTCGAGGTGGTACCGGAGGAGGCTCATACCCTTAAAGCGGGTGCTGTCGTCCGCATTCTGCTTTCCTGAGGATTCCCCATGCCCAAAGCCCCGCAGCTCTCTCACTTTAACGCATCCGGCCAGGCCGCGATGGTGGATATAAGCGCCAAGCAGCCCACTAGGCGCACGGCTTCCGCTTCGGCGTTTGTCGAGCTCTCCGAGGCCGTGCTTGCGGCGCTGCCCGCCAACCCCAAAGGCAACCCGCTGGAGGTGGCTCGCATTGCCGGCATACAGGCGGCCAAGCGCACCGCGGATCTGATTCCCATGTGCCACCCGCTCACTCTCAGCCACATCGATGTGCGGGCGGAGATTGTTCCCGGAGGCGTGCGCATCGCGTCGACGGCCTCAACCGTCGGTCCCACCGGCGTCGAGATGGAGGCGCTGACCGCCGCCGCTGTAGCCGCGCTCACCGTCTACGACATGACCAAGGCTCTGGACAAGGCCATCGTCATTCGCCACATTCAGCTTGAAGAGAAATCCGGCGGAAAGAGCGGAGATTTCGCGAGAACCTGACGATTCCGTTTCCAATTTGCGGCTGCAAGCGCCTCCTCTTGAACAAGCGATTATGGCGTCTCCAACCATCCTCCATACCCCATCCTTGCAGCTTTTTCTGTTGCAAGGGTGCACGAACCCCAAACGTCTGTGGTTTCCCACCCATTTCGCAAAGAACGCGAAATGGATGGGGCACGGCTCATTTGTAAGGCCACCGGTCTGTTCATCTCATGACGTAGCGCGGCGCGAAGAGGATCAGTACTTGGGCACCGAGGGGTCGATCTCGTCGCTCCAGGCGAGGATTCCACCGGCCAGGTTGACGACACGGGGGTAGCCGAGCTGCTTGAGATACTCGGCAACCTGCTGGCTGCGCGAGCCGGAGCGGCACTGCACAATGACCTCGCGGTCGCGGTCGATCTCGGCCAGACGGCGGGGCACTTCGTTCATTGGGATAAGTATTCCGCCGATGTTTGCGATCCGGTACTCGAAGGGCTCGCGAACGTCGAGGATGTAGGCGTCCTCACCGGCGTCGATGCGGCGTTTGAGTTCTTTGACGGCGAGCTGGGGGATTCCGTTTTTCACTGATTTCACCCTGAGGCCGATCGCGAGCGATCGGGAATTTGGATTTTCTGCGCCAGCCTTCTCAAGCCGGCGATCGCGCCATGCGAAAGCCGATAAAGGGTGCACGGATGGACTCAGTCGCCCTTATGCGCGCCGCAGATCGCAACATTGCGGCGTCGCCGCTCCACCCGCCTTCACGGACAATTCGCATCGAGCCGTAGCCTTCGGTCGCCGGCCTGCCATCGAGCGGCGTCGTATCGCGCGAATCGTGCCAGAGGTCGGCCGTCCACTGTCAAACATTACCATGCATATCGTAGATGCCGAAGGCGCTTGGCGGGAAGCGCCCGGCAATGCCGACTGAAGCAACACCCGACGATTTGTCCCAGACGCTCGCCGCGCATCGCCGCCTGCTTGGCGTAGAATGGCACACAGCCGGGAAACCCTCGACTTTGGCGTATGCAACGGACTCGGCCAGAACCGCTCCCGGAGAATTCAATTGCATTTTCAGGAATGGAATGAGATGAAGCCTATGATGCACACGTTAGCCCTGCTCGCCCTTGTTATACCGGCATTGATGGCGGGTCCGCTGGTGTTTTCCGCCAGCGCCCAGGAAGTAACCGAGATCGGCGGCCAGAAGATCGTAACCCTGAGCCGCTCCGCCGTAAGCACCACCAAACCCGAGTTCACCAGCGTGACGCTGGCGCCCGGCCGGGGCATGGAGATATTGCAGATCACCGCCAACTTCCCCGGAAAGGGCAATGTGAATGTGCTCGCTTCTCCACCTCTCGAAGGCGTCAAACAGATGCTCGACGTGCGCGATACCGCCTTCGGCGACCTGGGCTACCGTTTGGGCGCGGCCTTCCTGGTACCGTATCCGAACCGCATTCGCGGCACGCTCTCGGCCGACGGCAAGACGCTGACCACCCAGTGGCAGGGGCACACGCTTACCCTGCCGGCCAACAACATCGGCAGGCAGCCTACGGCCGAGCGCCACGCCATGCACGGACTGATCCTCAAGGCCAAGACGGACGATGTCGCTGTGAAGAAGACCGCCGACGGCGAGGAGGTTACGGGCATCATCCATGCCGGCGATTTTGGCGGCCATTGGCTTTCGAAGACGGATCTGGCATTCACCATCCGGCTCACCGCCGAAGCGGTGGAAGCCACCATCGCGGCCCGGAATGTGGGCGGCGAGGATGAGCCCATCGCCATCGCCTGGCACCCCTACTTCAATCTTCCCTCCGGCGACCGCACCCAGGCCAGGATTCAAATTCCGGGCTCGAACGTGGCCGAGGTGGACAACTATGACAATGTCTTCCCGACCGGCAAGATATTGCCCGTCGACAAGACCAAGTTCGATCTGCGCGCCGAGGGCGGGACTCCGCTCGAGAAGAACTTCTACGACGACAACTGGAGCAACATCGCGTGGAAGGACGGCGTGGCCACCGTGAAGGTCATCGATCCGGCAGCGCACTACGGGGTCGCCATCGAGGGCCTTTCGCCGGAGATCAAGACCATCCAGATGTATGCGCCTCCGACGGCTAACTTCGTGGCCATCGAGCACCAGTACAACCTGGCCGATCCGTTCGGCAAGGAGTGGGGCAAGACGGACACCCACATGGTTACCCTGAAGCCCGGCCAAAGCACCAAGTGGCAGGTAAGGCTGCGGGTGTTTGTTCCGTAGGGTCTGTTTGAGCCGAATCATTGCGAACAACGAAGCAGGCCGGGGAGAAAACCTCGGCCTGCTTTGCTATTGAGCGTCCTTTTGGGTGATAGCACCCTCTTGGACCGGCGTGCCCTGCTCTGCGAAACTGGAGACGTGCCCAGCCCATTGCCTGCCCTCATCTTCGACTTGGATGGAACCCTCACTGACTCGAAACCCGGCATCGTCGCCTGCCTGAGCAAGGTGATCGCCGCCCGCAAGATCGACCCCCAAGGTCCGCTGGACCGCTTCGTTGGGCCGCCGATCGAGGAGTGGGCCGTGGCGCTGCTGCCCGAGGCGGGCGACGAGGCCCGGGCTGCTCTGGCGCGCGACTACCGCGCCTGCTACGACCGCGAAGGCTGGAAGAACAACTCCGTCTTTGCCGGGGTGCGCGAACTGCTCACCGAGCTTCGCCGGCAGGGGTTTCCGCTCTACGTCTGCACCTCGAAGGGACAGCACTTTGCCGTGCGGATTCTGGATCACTTCGAGCTGACTCCCCTGTTCACAGCCATCTACGGCGACAAGGCCGAGTACGCCAGCCACAGCAAGGTGGATTTGCTTGCCCGGCTGCTCGCCGAGACTGCGATCAGGAGCGTTTCCGCCTGGATGATCGGCGACCGAGTCTTCGATTTCCAGGCGGCTCGAGCCAACAACATTCGTTGCCTGGCCGCCGGGTGGGGCTATGGCTCGACCGAGGAGTATGCACTGGCGGACGCTATCGCCGCCGCCCCTCGAGACGTGTCCGCTCTCGTGTATCTCTAAGCAACCAGATGCGGCGCTTTCGGCCAAAAACAACAAATTAATCCTTAACTGGAAATCCTGGAGGAACGGCCACAGGAACCGATCTTCGCCCGAGAATACGGCCTCACCGGCCCGGTTCCAACGGAAATTTTTCCTTCGGAGAGAAATAGTGATGGGTGTTCAGCGCAAGGAGTACACTCTAACCCAGTTCTTTTCAGTTTTTCTTGTGGCCTCATAAAGATTGTCCCCGCTCTTCCCGATGTATGATGCAACTTCGTCTCGCCGGAAAGAGCCAACGCCTTGAGGCATTCAGGGAAATTGGGTATAGTGAGCGCTTGATCAAGTTCATGCCCAGCCAGAACAGAGAGACTCCGTTATGGAGAAAAGAGCGTCAACAGATTCGGGAAAGGCCGTGATCCAGGATCAAGCTCGAACCAGGCCTTCGGTCCTGATTGAAAGGTCTGACCATATCTGGTCGGTGGATCTTGATTTTCGCCTCACCTCGCTCAACCAAGCCTTTCAGAATCACCTTGAAATGGTCTATGGCGTTTCAGCCGCCGTCGGGATTCGCATCGAGGATCTGATCCCTCCGGAGCGTTATGTGTACTGGCTGGCGAACTTCAGGCAGGTGCTCTCGGAAGGCCCCATCCGGTTCGAGTATCCCATGCTCGATGGCCGGACGCTCGCTCTAACTCTCACCCCGATCGTCGCCAACGGCAAGCCCGCGGGGATCTACGCTGTCGGCGAAGATGTCACGGATCGCAAGCTGGCCGAACAAGCGCTGGCTGAGAGCGAGGCGCGTTTTCGCAACCTGTTTGAGCAGAATGGCTCGGTCATGGTGCTCGTGGAGCCCGAAAACGGCGTGATCGTGTCT
>Ga0182014_10004096_pt1 | contig 17010 bp, 15 predicted proteins | sample 612S2DmetaG_FD_120489 | JGI IMG/M metagenome (GOLD analysis project Ga0182014, IMG submission 120489) | Permafrost microbial communities from Stordalen Mire, Sweden - 612S2D metaG | ecosystem: Environmental > Terrestrial > Soil > Wetlands > Permafrost | place: Sweden: Stordalen | collected... | reverse complement strand
CTTCTTCGTCATTCAGCCGGAGGTTGTCACCAAGGAAGGCGAACCCGTGACTGCCGGCCACGGCGGACTGCTGGTCGTTCGCAAGCCCTGGCCTTCGATGGCCCGCAACGTCTACGGCGACCCGGAGCGTTATCAAAAAACCTACTGGAGCGACGTGCCCGGCAGCTATTTTACCGGCGACGGCGCACGCCAGGACGCCGACGGCTACTTCTGGCTCATGGGCCGCGTCGACGACGTCATCAACGTGAGCGGCCATCGCCTCGGCACCATGGAAGTCGAGTCGGCGCTGGTGGCGCATCCTAAGGTGGCCGAAGCTGCTGTCGTGGGCCGTCCTGATGACCTCAAGGGCCAGGCCATCTCCGCGTTTGTCTCGCTTGAAAGCGGCAACCAGCCCAGCGAAGAGCTGAAAGACGAGTTGCGCAAATGGGTGTCGAAGGAGATCGGCTCGCTGGCTCGCCCGGACGATATTCGCTTCACCGAGGCGCTGCCCAAAACCCGCAGCGGCAAGATCATGCGCCGCCTGTTGCGCGAGCTGGCCACTCATGGCGAAATCAAGGGCGATACCACGACGCTGGAAGACTTCACCGTAATCGCCAAGCTGCGCGAGGCGGAAGAGGGATGAGTGCGCCAGCTCGTCTACAGCGTAGCTGCCAGCCTTGACGGCTTCATCGCCGGTCCCAATGGCGAATACGACTGGATTGTGCCCGATCCGGCCTTCGACTTTGCCGCGCTCTGGGATCGGTTCGACACGCTGATCATGGGCCGCCGCACCTACGAAGTCGCCATCAAGCGCTTCAACCCGATTGAAAAGATGGGGAAGAGAATCTTCGTTGTCTCCACTACCCTCGATCCATCGCAGCATCCAGGCGCAGCTATTCTCAGCGACGGAGTTCCTGATGCGGTAGCGTCGATCAAAACCCCGCCAGGCGCCCAGCCAGGAAAAGACGTCTGGCTCATGGGAGGATCGCTCCTGTTTCGATCTCTTGTCGACGCAGGACTGGTCGATCGCGTTGAGGTTACAGTTTTCCCCGTCATGCTTGGCGCGGGCGGCATTCCGCTTCTACCGGCGGGCCAGCGCTGCCAATTGCATCTGGAAGAATGCGAGCCCTATCCCAGCGGCGTCCTCTCGCTCAAGTACTCAGTCTGCAAGTCGCATCAGCCCCCGAGGAAATGCCGTACACCCCAGAGCCTACCCTCAATAGGGCCGAATGGGGCTCGATCCTGAGACCAGGAATGAAGTAGGTCCGTAAACCGAGAAGGCTTCGTCGTTTCAAAGCCGACGCTACTCTCTTGGACTTCTCCGTAATCGCCAAGCTGCATGAAGGGGAAGAAGGATAGAGCGCGCCAGCAGCCTCGAGCCTTTGGGGCTTAGGCGGTATTCCGCCTAAACATGATTTAGGCGGAATACCGCCTAATTTGACTTAAGGCGGAAAAGCGCCTAACCTGACTTAAGGCGGAAAAGCGCCTGATTGCCTTACCTCGAAAAATGACAAAATGACATGGAACTCCTTGTCCGTACACCTCTTCAACTCGCAAACTCCATTCGAGTCAGGCGGCGAAAACTCGGCCTGTCACAGGAGAAGCTCGCCGCAAAGATCGGCGTGCGCCAAAAAACACTTTCGGACATTGAAAATGCCAGGTCTGCGCGACTCGACACGCTGTTGAGAATACTCGCGGTTTTAGACTTGGAGATTGTGGTCCGGGCGCGAACCAAGAGCTCCGCAAAGGACATTGAGGCAATCTTCTGATGGCCCGCGCGCGTTCCGAGCCACTCAATGTCTTCCTCAACAGCCGCCTCGTCGGCCAGCTTCGTCGCGAAACTTCTGGAGCCATCTCTTTCCGCTACGATCGATCATGGCTGGAATGGGAATCCGTGATGCCTGTATCGCTCTCCCTTCCCCTGCGCGAACAGGCATACAGCGGCGCGCCCGTCATCGCGGTCTTCGACAATTTACTCCCCGACAACGATGAACTGCGGCGCAGGATTGCCGCGCGCACGCGCGCGGAAGGAACCGATGCATATAGCCTCCTAGCCACGATTGGGCACGATTGTGTCGGTGCACTCCAGTTCCTGCCCCCCGACAGGGAACCTGGACCCGCCGGTGCGGTCGAAGGCGATCCAATCGGCGACCGCGAAATCGCCTCGATCATCGACAATCTGGCCACCGCGCCGCTTGGCATTACCGAAGATGAAAGTTTCAGAATCTCGATTGCTGGCGCACAAGAAAAGACCGCGCTCTTATATCGGGATGGACACTGGTTGAAGCCCCGAGGCGCCACTGCAACGACACACATCTTCAAGCCATCCATCGGCAAACTTCCGAATGGAATCGACCTCACGGATAGCACGGAAAATGAGTATTTCTGCTTGAAGATAACTGCGGCGCTGGGAATTGAAACCGCAAAACCGCAGCTCGCGACGTTCGGAAAAAAGCGTGTGTTGATCGTGGAACGATTTGACCGCAAGTGGACCGCGGATGGAAGACTCCTTCGATTGCCCCAGGAGGATTGCTGCCAGGCGCTTTCGGTTTCCCTAACCAAAAAATACCAGGAGCATGGCGGCCCGGGCATTGAGCAGATACTGCAACTGCTTCGTGGGAGTGACGATCCGCAGGCCGACCAGCGGCTTTTCTTGAAAGCGAACATTGCCTTCTGGCTCATGGGGGCGACCGACGGACATGCGAAAAACTTCAGCGTGTTTCTTCGCCCCGGCGGTCGCTTCCAATTGGCGCCGCTCTACGACGTGATCTCGGCTCAACCAAGCGTCGACACGAGACAGATACTTTGGAAGCACTTCCGTCTGGCGATGTCCTTCGGAACTAAGCCGCACTACGCGATAAGGCAAGTCGCTGCTCGCCATTTCTTTCAGACGGCGGACCGGGCTGGCATTGGAGAGCGGGTCGTGCCCGCCATTGTCGAAGAGCTGCGCCACGAAATCCCGGCAGCTGTTAAGGGAGTCCTTTCAGACCTCCCTGACCGCTTTCCCGAGAAGGTTGCCCATTCGATTTCTGACGGAATCATGAGGCGTTTGCGCTTTTTGAAAAACGGCGACTAGTCAGAACTATGCCTCATTTTTCCCGCAGGACGAGCCCCACTGCGGCCGGCTCACAAAGTAGACTCCGTCGGAGGCTTCCACGGAGAACCTGTCCGTGTCCCCGTCTGCTACATCCAGCACCAGACCCCGCTGCGCTACCTGTTGCGGCTGACCCGATCCCAGATAGAACGGCGTATCTTCATCGACAAAGCCAAGCAGCACGTCTTTCGAACCAATTCGAAATTCGTTTTGCTTCAGGCAGAACGGCACGCTTCCATCGCAACACCCGCCGCCCTGGTGAAACAACAGCGGCCCATGGCGCTCCTTCAGTTCCTTCAGCAGCGCCGCCGCTCTTGCCGTCACTTCGATGTCCGCGTTCATTCCCGGCCTCCTGTTCCTCAGCCCAAACCACGCAGGGCGGCGCTTGCGCGCCGCCCTGCCAACCCCGAATCGGCTATGGGCTAAAAGAATCCCATCGCTTTGGTGCTATAGCTGACCATCAGGTTCTTGGTCTGCTGATAGTGGTCGAGAATCATTTTGTGCGTCTCGCGCCCGAAGCCGGACTCCTTGTATCCGCCGAATGCCGCGCCCGCCGGATACACGTGGTAGCAGTTCGTCCAGCAGCGGCCGGCCTTGATCTCCCGGCCCACGCGATACAGGTTGTTCATGTTGCGCGACCACACACCCGCGCCCAGTCCGTACGGAGTGTCGTTGCCGATCTCGATGGCTTCTTCCAATGTCTTGAACTTGGTCACCGAAACCACCGCACCGAAGATCTCCTCCTGGAAGACGCGCATGTCGTTCGTGCCCGCAAAGACGGTCGGCTCCATAAAGTAGCCTTCCTCGAGATCGCCGCCCAGGTGCGCGCGCTTGCCGCCGGTCAGGCATTGGGCGCCCTCTTCCGTGCCAATGCGTATGTAGTCGAGAATCTTGCCGATCTGCTCCTTCGACACCTGCGGTCCCATCATCGACGTGGGGTCAAGCGGGTTAGCGACCCTGATCTTCTTCACCCGGGCCACGGCGCGCTCCATGAACTTGTCGTAAATCGACTCTTGAATCAACGCCCGCGAGGGGCAGGTACACACTTCTCCCTTGTTGAGGGCAAACAGGGCGAAGCCCTCCAATGCCTTGTCAAGGAAGTCGTCGTCGGCATCCATCACGTCGGCGAAAAAGATGTTGGGCGACTTGCCGCCCAACTCCAGGGTCTGCGGAATGATGGGCTCCGACGCGTACTGCATGATGAGCCTGCCGGTGGTGGTCTCTCCGGTGAAAGCGATCTTGGCGATGCGCTTGTTCGATGCCAGAGCCTTGCCGATCTCCCCGCCCGGTCCGGTCACCACGTTGAGCACGCCGGGAGGCAGCAATGCGCCTGCCAGTTCGGCAAAAAGCATCAGGCTCAACGGCGTGTTCGAGGCCGGCTTGATCACAACGCAGTTGCCGGCGGCCAGTGCCGGGGCCAGCTTCCACGCGGCCATCAGCAGCGGGAAGTTCCAGGGAATAATCTGGCCCACAACGCCCAGCGGCTCCTTGAAGTGATAGGCGACGGTATCGCTGTCGATATCGCTCAGCGCGCCTTCTTCCGCGCGGATGCAGGCCGCGAAGTAGCGGAAGTGGTCGACCGTGAGGGGCAAATCGGCGGCCCGTGTCTCGCGAATGGGCTTGCCATTATCGAGAGTCTCCGCCAGCGCAAAGGTCTCCAGGTTCTGCTCGACGACATCGGCGATCTTCAGCAGGATCGTTGCGCGATCTGCCGGTGAAGTGTGACCCCATTTTTCCCTGACGGCGTGTGCGGCATCCAGAGCCTTTTCCACATCCGCCGGCCCGGAGCGGGCGAATTCACAGATGGGTTCCGCATTGATCGGGCTTTGACTCACAAAGTACCGGCCTGTAGTTGGCGGTACCCATTTCCCTCCAATGTAGTTGTCGTACCTTGAGCGGACACCCGCTTTGTGCAGAGTCTCGAGGACGTCCTGAATCGATGACTGATTGACCGCGACTACCATATTCATTCTCTCCTTTGCTCGACGACGATTCATCCTACTCTGCATCGCCAACGATTGCCAAGCTTGAAAATGAACGGCTATCTGGGTCGAAAAGTCCTGTTGCCGGACGAAGCGTCCCGCTCTTTCCAGGCAAAAAAGATGCGATCCCGCGCAAGATCCTGTGCCGATTGAATATGGCTGTTGGCCCACCGCCACGCCGAGAGGCTTCACCGTCCTCGCCAAGCTGCGCGAGGCGGAAGAGGGATAAGGCGGAATTGATTGGCGCCGTGCTCGTGGGTAGGATTGACCGCTGGCGAGGTTGCTCCTAAACTTGATGACATGGAAGTGAACCTCAGCCTCGAACAGGAAATTCAGCTCTCTCGCCTGGCCGCGCAGGGAGGCCGGGGAGTAGACGAGTTGGCCCGCGAAGCCGTTGAACGCTACCTGGTGGAGGAAACCCGGTTCCGTGCAGCAGTTCAAGCCGGATTGGACGCGGCAGAGCGAGGCGACTTCGTTCCGACCTCCGAGGTTTGGGCAAGAGTAGAGCGTGTATTGAAAGCCTGAGATTGTCCGAGGCCGATCCGATGCAAGTTCGATGGACGACCCCCGCAGCGCAGGACCTTGAGGAAATCACCCTCTACATTCAGAAAGACAGCGGGCGTGCGGCTGAAGCTGTCGCCAAGGCCTTGTTCGACTCCGCCAATTCGCTCGAGCTCTTGCCCTCCAGAGGCCGAATAGGGAGAATTCCAGGCACGCGGGAACTCGTGGTGCCTGGCTTGCCCTATATCATCGTTTATCGGATCGATGAAGCGGCAATCCAAATCGTACATATTTATCATGGAGCCAGAGACTGGCCCGGAAGCTAAGCGGAATGCAATCGCACGTCCCGCCGCGTCGAACCCCGGAAGACTTCACCGTGATCGCCAAGCTGCGCGAGGCGGAAGAACGAAGCAGCGCTTCCCGTTTACTGAGATTGAGCCCGCTGTCTCGCTCGCGCCGCGGTCTTTGCCTTGCCGGCGGCCGCCGCGTTGGCTTGAACAGCGGTCTTCGGCGTCACAATCACAGGCGGGATATCCGTCAATGGTCCCGTGACTGTGACCGGAAAGGTGAGCGGATTTTTGGGATTGGCCCACACCTTCAGCGTGTAGTTTCCCGGAACAACGTTGGGGATGTAATACAGGCCGTCTTTGCCGCTGTATACGGCGGGGGATGTGTAGGTCTTGTTCCCAAGGGTGACCAGGACGCCTGGGGCGGGACTGGTTTTCGCGCCATTGCCGGCCGTGGTCTCCAACATGCCGCGGACGGTGGCGACCCTGGTGGAATCGTTCGCATGGGCAAAAAATGCGGCGGGGGCGGCGAGAAGCAAAACCAAAAGCATGGCCCTCAGTTTCATCAGTGCCCTCCCGCGGATTGAGTTTGGCCGGCATTCGCATTTCCGCCCGCCTGCCCGTTCAGCGGGGCGGTCGGCTGATAGGCGGCTAGCGGCGGCAAGCGCAGATCGGCGATCCGAACGGTGTGGTTGGCCGCATCGAAGGTGATTCCGTCCGGCGGCTTGGAACTGGGATCCAGATCCACGGAAACCGTCCCGAAACCTTGATGCGAGAGGAATAGGTAGGGAAAGTCCGTAGTCCCGCCCTGGCCCGGCTTCACCGGGATATCGATGGTGAACCAGCCATTCGACAAAGTTTGCGAGGGAGGGAGCAGGGATATGTCTTCCGGGCCGAGAACACCGAACGGTTCGCCTTTGTCATTCTCGATGGTCCCGGTCACAGTCCACACCTGGAAGGCGGGCGGAGGCGGATCCCAGACTGTGTTCTTGGTGAACAGGATGACGAGCACCAGCGCGAAGTAAGCGGCAAATGCGCCCCCTAGGTCAATTCTGAACCCCTGGAAGGGACCGCCGACGACGGCGGTGCTGGGGAGCAGCTTGAACAGGAGAAACGCCGGGATAATAGGCAGCAGGATCACCCCCGCAAGGATGACAAACGGAAGACTAGCCAGATTGGACAAAGCTCATTCGCCTCCACACTCAGAATTACTTGAACGCGTATCCGGGGAAGGAACTTCAAGTAAGAGTGCCTGATCGAGCAGAAACTACCGTACGAGATTGATGAACCTCTGCGAGATTATGAGGGAGGCAGAGCACAAAACGCAAGAACAATGATTTGCTTGAGAATGGGACCCTCCGGGACGGGCACCGCGCCCATTGCGAAAAGCTTGGGAATGGACAGGCCTTCCGGCGACGGCTCCGATGTACGATTCTCCTGTGAAGACGAAAGGTCTTTTCCCATACCGCAAACACGTGGGCGGAAAGGCTGAAAGGAGATTCAATGAGGTCTATGTCCGGCAAGCCGACCAAGGCAGCTCTCCGCTTCCTGACGACTCTGGCAGTTTCCCTCTTCGCCCTCGGCGCGGCGCACGCACCGGCGCAGCCCGCGGCGCTGTCGATGGGCGACAGGCCCTCTGAGGCAGACGGGCAGTACCGTGCCCTGCAACAGAAACTGGCGCAAGGCTGGAATACCTGGGACGTGAACAGCATGACCACCCATGTCCTTCTTCCGGAAGCGCTGGCCGTTCACGTTCTGTTCAAACACAACGCCACTGTGTTCGGAGACGATTTTCTCCCCCGAACTTCGGTTGGCCAGGGGACGGTGTTTCCCGGACCGCACGCCTGGGACGGCAGCTATACGCAGCTCAAGGTCACCTGGAAGAACCATGAGTGGCGCGTCGAGAGCGCGCACGATGGCAGCGATCTGGTGCTTCTCGTCACGCCACTCGACGCGCCGGGCAAGTTCGTCCTGCCGCCAACCGTGATCTTCAGCGTGGATTTCCTATGGGACCGCTCCGGCACCGCGCTCAAACAAGCTGGCTTCATCGAGACGCATGGAAGCTCGGGAACGATCCGGATCTTCTGCACCTGCGCGTCCCAGCCTGGCGGCGCAAAACAGCCTGACGCGGCTCATCCGTCTCGCGGCCAGCTCCCGGTGAGCGGCGCCTACCTCTCCGCCGAACTGACGCAGCCGGTTGGCCTGAGCACCGGCAGCAGGCGAACGGTTGCCCAGATCGCGGCAATCCTTGAGCGGCAGCGCACAGCCTACCTGAAGTCAACCGGCGGCGGCAACGCAAACGCACCTACTGTGGATGCGATCGAGACGACGGTCGGCTGGGACACCATCTTCGATCCCAGCCATCAGCGCGTGATCTCGCCGGTAAGCCGCGACTGGAGCACCAATTGGCGCGGCTACGTACTCTTCGACTGCGACACCTTCTTCTGCACCCCGCTGGCGGCAATCGGCGACCGCGATCTGGCCTATGCCAACGCCATCGAGATTCTCAACGAAGAGACGGCCCAGGGCTTTGTTCCCAACTATGCGCGCGCCGGAGAATGGAAGAGTTCGGACCGGTCAGAGCCGCCGGTGGGCGCAATCACGGTGCTCGGCCTCTATGAGAAGTTTCGCGACCGGTGGTTTCTCGAAAAAACCTACGCGCCGCTGCTGCGCTGGAATCGCTGGTGGGCAGAGCATCGGGCGATCGATGGCTACCTGACCTGGGGAAGCGACGGGCAGAATGAGCCCCAGGACCTGGAGGACGGCTGGCGCGGCAAGCGAACCGGCGCAATTCTGGAGTCGGGGCTGGATAACAGTCCGATGTACGACGATGTGGCCTTCGACGAGCAAACCCACCTTCTCGAATATGCCGATGTGGGCCTCATCAGCATGTATATTGCCGACTGCGATGCGCTGGCGAAGATCGCCGATACCCTGACGAAGCAGGAGGACGCCAGGGAACTCCGTGACCGCGCAGCCCGCTTCCGGCAAAAGCTGGCGTCTTTGTGGAGCGAGGAGCACGGCATCTTCCTCAACAAGGATCTGCGCACTGGCCAATTCAGCAAGCGCCTCTCACCCACCAACTTCTATAGGCTGCTGGCGCATGCGGCCACCCCGCAACAGGCCGAGCGCATGGTCAAGGAACACTTGCTCAATCCGCGCGAGTTCTGGGGCGAGTGGGTGATTCCCTCCATCGCGCGCGACGATCCGGCCTTCAAGGATCAGGATTATTGGCGCGGCCGTATCTGGGGCCCGATGAACTATCTGGTCTACCTTGGCCTCAGCCAATACGGCGACGACCCCGCAATTGCCACGGCCCGCCGCGAGCTGGCGCAGAAATCCTTCGCTCTGTTCTCAAAGGAATGGACCGAAAAGGGCCATGTGCATGAAAACTACAACGCAATGCATGGCACCGGAGACGACGTAACCAGCAGCGACCGCTTCTACCACTGGGGCGCGCTGCTGGGATACGTCCAATACCTCGAAGAAACCGGCGGTCCGAAGTAGAACAGCCTGGTGGCGGGTTCTGAACCGTCGCTTAGAACCGGAAAACCACGCCAAATTCGCCGCGCGCATTCCAATGCAGGTGGGGCGAGTAGGCAAGCTGCGCGGTGTTGTTGGTCAGCGAAAACGCCGCGCCCACCCGGTCGCCGGAGGCGCGCAGCGCCCAGCGCGGGCTCAGGTTGTAGAGAACGCCGCCGCCAAAACCGCCCGCAAAGGCGATGTTGGGGGTCATATGTTCGCCGCCCGTGTGTTCAATGCCCAGCAGTCCATGAACCATGCCGTCGAAGTTTCCATAAATATTGGCGCGAAACTCAGGTCCCGCCAGCCCGGAATAGACGGATGGGTCGCCGGGGTTGCCGCCGCCGCCCTTGCCCGTCGGGGGCTTGTAGTAGGACCCGATGGCGGTGATGCCGAAGTGCTTTCCGAAGTCGCGGGTTACGCCGGCCCGGCCGCCGATCAACCCATAGCGCGACTGGTTCACCTGGTTAAGGCTGGTGTAACCGGCGAGGGCGAAGGCCTCGTACTTGAATGCGGGCGCGGCCTGCTGCGAGGGTCGGCGTTCCGGGGCAACCTGGCCCGCGGCGGCCAGGGGCAGGAGAGCGGTGGCAATCGCCGTCAAAACTGAAACCTTGAACTTGCTCTTCAACTTGAAACACTCCTCGACTCTGCTCGGTCATCCATGCCGCTTCCGGGCCGGGCCCCGAAGCGGTCGCCGTGACTGGTTTTCTGTACCTTCATAGACTATCCTCTACCCCCTGTTTTCACGAAGCCCGGACTGCCTTCGGGACGGCTTGTTTACACGCCCATCAGCGCTGCTGGACCGGAACCGGCTCCGCGAGACGAACGACTTTTTCCCGTGTGTCTGTCAGTGTGACGGCGATTCCGCCAGGAAGATAGCGGCCGATCACCTCCAGACGAGTCCAGTCGAGTCCCCATCCGTCTTCGATTGCCACCACGGTGTACTCTCCCGGCGAAGCGTCGCGAAGGGCAAAGCTGCCATCGGAGTCGGACTGGTCGCGCCGCACCAGGTCAGGAAAGGCGGCCGGAGCTTTGGGGACCAGCAGCACCATGGTCCCCGCTATCCCCTTTCCCTCTTTCCGTGCAAATCCCTCTACCCGCATCCCGTTCGCGCTAACCCTGACCACCAACGTAAGTGCGCGATCCTGCACCGTAAGCAGATTCCCCGCATGTGCATGGCCGCCCAGGATTGTCGAGATCACAGGCACCGGCACTCCGTTTTGTTCTACCCGGAGTTTCCATCTGCCTGCGGCAACCGCCGCGAAGCTGAACGCGCCCTGGTTAAACTCGGACTCGATCGGTTTCAGCCCCAGCGCGTTGTCTGCTGGCTCCAGGGTCACCACCGCCTGGCCGTCAAAGGGCGCGCCGTTCGCGGTTTGCAGGGTTCCGCTTACGGCCGCGGTGGGAATGCCGGCCCCGGCTTCTATCTGCTGGCTGCTGTTGGCGTCCAGTTCAAGCATGCGCGGCGGGTCGCCCTGGGTCAATTCGTAGTGGCCGGGCGCGATGCCGGAAAACTCAATTTGAACCATTTGCCCGTACCGGTACCCTCCCGTCCCCGAGGAGGGAATCTGCGATCCAAAAACTGACTGGCGGAGCTGCGGCCCAGCCAGCGATCCATCCTGCTTGCGCGGCGTATCCACTTGCAAGTGCAGCGCCGGCACTGCGTGCAGGTTGATGTTCGCCTCGAAGCGGTTGCCTCCGGCCAGCACGATTGGCGAAGCGGCGGCTTCATCGGTCGTCGAATCGAAATATGTGATCGGGTAGGCCACATCGAGCGGGGAGTTCGCTGCGCCCGCTCCACCTTGTCGCGAGCCGAAAGAGGGGCGCATTGCAAACCACGGCTCCGCTTTGACCGCCAGCAGATACTCCCCGTTGCGCAGATTGTCGAACTCGTAGGCGCCTGTGTCGTCGGTGATGGCTGAGCTCATTTGGACGATCTTTGCGCCCGGCTCGTGGCCTCGCGGCCTCAAAAACAGCATCACCTGCGCGCCCTCGACGGAATCGCCGCCGTCGCCGGTCACGACACCGCGCAGCTCCGCACCGGGCACGAGGCGGAAGACCAGGTTGCTCGTGTCCTGGTCCTCGCCGGTCACAATGGCCGAACTGAACTCCTCGTGCTCGTCGTAAGCGGCGGTCGAATAGCCGCGCTTCGAAGCGTTCAATTGATACTTGGCAGCGGCCAGACCATCGATTGCAAAGCGGCCATCGTTGGCGGACTGGGCGGCCGCGATGCGATGATTGTCCTCTACCGCGAACACGGCCACGGTGGCACCGCGCACCGGCTCTCCGGTGACCGCATTCACGACTGTCCCAGCGATGCGGTATCCGGTGGCGCTTTGCGCCAAGGCTGCCGCGCACGTCAGAATGAGAACGATGGTTGCGAGCGTTTTGAATGGGCGCGGGAGGGAAATTCCGCAGGGGCTAAAGCCAATCTTCTTTATCCGGCGTTTGCGGCACGACTGAAGTCGTGCCCTGACACAAGGCCTTCGAGAATTTCTGCCTGATGGAGTCACTCCGCAACTTGTGAGGCTGTGCCCTTTCAAAGCCATGAGGGCCGGGATGCAACGCAGAGTCTCTTGAGGTGCGCACCATTTGCTCATTATTCCGGCGCCTCCACCACCAGATTGCCGGTTGCTCCTGGAGACAGGGCTATCGCCTGCCCGCGATTCGCCAGCGTCGCCAGCGCGGCTCGATTCTTGTATTCCAGGTTCACTGTTCCGAGAAATGTGTACACGTGGTAGTTGCCCGGCGACAGGCCATTCAACGTCATCGTCCCGCCGCTCGAAGGTCGCAAGGTCATTGGCCCCAGATCCAAAGTCGAGTCGAAATCTGGAACTACATAGACGGTAAAGAACGGTTCCTCGCCGGCGGTCGTCGACTGGAGCGCCTCCGGCAAGCTGAGTTCCAGGTTGGCGCAGTCGTCGCGGAGGGTCAGCTCCATGGGCGCAGCGGAGCCGGAGAGCCCGATGACCACCGGCTCGCGAGCCAGGCTGGCCCCTCCCGCCGTGAACGATGCCTCACAGAGACCCCTCTCGCCATGCCAACGCACCCAGTAGGAACCGGGCTTGACGTAGGTTGCCTCCAGCGGTCCGGGAAGAGATCCGCGCGCGTAGTCGCTGATCATGCTGTCGTCGATCCATCCGCCGGCCTGGCTCACCAGCACTTCGATCGCTTCACTGGTAACCGGAGCGCCCGCGTCTCTCCGTACGGTCACTTGCACCGGGCTGGGCCTCGCCGCCGATAGAGGCAGGCGCAGGTTGGGAACCGCGTGACCGGCAACCGCAACCTCGACCGAGCCCGCCAGCACCCCTGTATTCGGGTTCCCTTGCCCTTCCCTGCGCTCCATCTGCGGAGTGACGGAGACGAGCAGCGTGTAGGTGCCGTCCGGCAGCACGGCCTGCACGGCATGAGACTGCTCGTCGTATTCCGCCAGATACGGAAGCTGACGGCCGGCACTGTCAAGCACCGCCGTGGAGATACCCATTCCCGCGCGCTGCGCCGAGCTGCCCTGCGGGAACACAACCGCGGCGGTCACCGTCTGAAATGCCTCCAAGGTCAGCGTGAGGTTGTCCTGTGTCTCCTGGCCGTTTGCGACATGAATCCTGGCCGCCCCCGAGGGCTCGCGCGCGTCGGGATAATAGACCGAAGCGTATCCCCAGCGCGGCCCGGACCCGCCCCGTACGCGCTCCAGATCGCTCTCCAAGGCCGGCTCGGTGAAGAGGGCATACTCTCCATCCGCTAGGCCTCCGAAGCGATACGTTCCGTCGCCGCGAGTCTTCGTCGTGACGGCCTGCTGCCAGACTGCGCGGCCATCCTGGACCGTCCGCTTCGCCAGCGCAATCGCGATTCCCTCGCCGGGGTCGCCCGTGGAGAGTTCGACCTGGCCTCGTATCGCGCCTTTGGGCGCCAGAGTGAAGACCACGTCGGGCATCTGCGCGGCTACCAGGATGTTGTGGCTGCCGGCGGCCTCCAAAGCGAGGAACTGCTCCGCCTCATTCGCCGCGCCTGGCGATGAGAAGCCGCGATCCAGAAAGCCCGGCTTCGCGACACTCACCGACTGCGGCCCCACCGGAATGCCGGGAATCTCGAAGCGGCCTTCGCCATCGGTCAGCGCGCCGGCATTGGCGTCGCCTTCAATCCGCACGAGCGCCCGCGGCAGTCCTTCGCCGGTAGCGGCATTGCGCACCTCTCCATGCAGGGTCGCCAAAGTGCGATCCAGTGCCATGGGCTGCGCCGTCTGCCCTTGATCCTGCGCGGGGACTGGCGGCGGTTCCTGTGCCGGCTCGGGCGCTGCGTCCTGCGCCGCAACGGACCCACTCGCCCCCAACAAAACCCCAAACAACAAACAAGAGGCGAATACGGAGATGAACGGTACAGAGGTCGCTTCATTGAAAGGGCACGACTTGCCGGGGCCCCCGGCGACAGGTCTTCGTTGCTGGGGTGGCTTTAGTCGTGCTGCAACTCCGAGCATAAAACGCACGGGCTTTAGCCCCCGAGGGAATGCCAGCTCCGCCCGCTCATCGATTGTGAAAGAGTCCACTCACCATTGTGACGGCTCATGGTGAGGATAGGAAAGCCGCCCGCCTTCATCTTTTCAGCTTCAGCAGCCCATCCCGATCCACCACCTCACCATCGACAATGAGCAAGGAGATCCGGCGCGCGTTCCAGATGTTCTCCGTGGGATCGCCGTCGACGACCAGAAGATCGGCCCGCCGCCCCGGCTCCACCAGGCCCAGCTCCTTCCATCCAAACTGAAGGGCGTAGTTGTTGGTAGCCGCGGCCAGCGCTTCACGCGAAGAAAGCCCGAGCCGCACCAGCAATTCAAGCTCGGTGTGCAGGGAGATGCCGGGCATGGTGCCATCCACCGGCGCGCCCGACGCGGCCAGGTAGTGGGGATAGGCCATGAAGATCGTCTCGTTCAGTAGCCACATGCGCATCGCATCCTGGTCCGCCCTCTTGTGCAGGTTCTCCTCGAACCAGCGCTGTCCGACACTGGGCAAGTGGCGAGCCCAGTTCGTGACCGGATAATCCAGCTCGCCGTTGGCGGGATTGGAGGGATTGGACATTCGCGAATAGTCCAGAATCGACGCGGCCGGCTCTTTCCACAGATTGCGATGCCCGGGCAGGTTGAGAAAGTAGAGGCTGAAGGTGGGCATCAGCGCGGCATGGTGCGCGGCCAGAAAGCGGGCGTAGGCGCGCAGATGCGGATCGGTGGCAGGAAGGCGCTGGGAGTAGCCGTAGGCCGTGTTGGCCGCCGGTCCCTGCGGCGCATCGACCAGCGGCCGCTGCAGCTCGTCGGGAACCACGCCGAGGTCGTAGCGGTCCATGTGCAGCAGGCTGTCGACTCCGGCCTCAATGCCAACCGAATAAGGCGTGGAAATGAACTCCCCATACGTGGCCAGCCCCAACTGGTGGGCGCGGGCAACGATCAACTGCGCGTTGGCGGCGGTAATGTTGTGACCCAGCAGCACGACGCGCGTCCCCATACGGGCGGTGCTATTGAGTTCGAGACTGGTGTCTTCCGGGCTCAGCTCGACCGGCCGCGGACCTTCTCTGAGCTTGCCGATCCACTCCGGCTGCTTGGCCAGCAGGCTCCAGTTGTCGGTAACGCCGACCGAGTCGATCGGGTAAAGATGGGGCCGCGGATTGGCGGAGTAATCCGCGAGGCCGTGTTCGTGATCGCTGCGAACCACCACTGTGGTCACGCCCATATACAGATCGGCATTGGCCTGGCCCTGCGAGTTCATCCCGGCATACCCGTCCACCAGGCCGGGGACGATGAACTTTCCGGTACAATCGATGACCCGCGCGCCCTTGGGTATGGCAATCGTTCCCGCTGCGCCGACCTCGGCGATCTTGCCCTCGCGCACAATCACCACGGCGTCCTGCAGGTCCCGCGCCGAGTGGCCCCATCCGGTCACATCCACCACTGTGCCGCCGGTCAGAACCAGTGGAACGGAAGCCGAGGCGCCGGGGCCGGCCTGGGGACCCGGCTTGGCGCTGGCCATGGCGGCAGCCAGAGCGACGCCCGTCAGGCAGGCGACGATCTTGAAAGCGATTCGCATCGAAAGGAAGGTCTGTTCAGGATTGTCGCACAGCAATTTGCGAAGGCTCGCGCCATGGCCCGCGTCCGCCAAACGGACGGTGGTTACCATCTTTGCTGAATCGCAGTCTTTCAACTGGCCACGAGCGTGCGCCGGCGGCGACCGGCCAGCAGAGGCAGCACCTGGGCCAGGGCGGCGTCCACGCTGAGGCCGTGTTTCTTGCGCAGGTCGTCCACCTTGCCGTGCTCAATGAACTGGTCTGGCCAGCCGATGCGCACCACCGGCACGGCGCTGCCTATATCTTCCAATGCCTCGACGACCGCCGAGCCGAAACCACCCATTTTCACGTGATCTTCAAAGGTGACAAAGGCTGCGACACGGTGGGCGTACTTGGCGATCGTCTCGCGATCGATGGGCTTGATGAATCGCGGATTGACTAGGGCGACCGAGTAGCCATCGCGCTCCAGCAAGGCGGCCAGTTCGTTGGCCATAGAAATCAGCGGTCCCAGACCCAGGATCGCGACGTCCGTGCCGTCCTGAATCAATTCGGCCTTGCCCACGGGAAGCGTCTGCGGCTCGGCCTTGCGCGCCACCCCGGCAACCACGCCGCGCGGATAGCGGATGGCGCTGGGACCGGGAAGCTCGAGGCCCGTCATCATCATGTCGGCCAGCTCGTCTTCGTCCTTGGGAGCCATCAGCACAATCCCTGGAATGGAGCGCAGGTAGCCGATGTCGAACAGCCCGTGATGGGTCGGCCCGTCGTCGCCCGAAAGGCCCGCGCGGTCCATGCAGAAGAGCACCGGCAGTTTTTGCAGGCATACATCGTGAACGATCGGATCGAAGGCGCGCTGCAGGAATGTGGAGTAGATGGCGCACACCGGCCTGAAGCCGCGGGTCGCCATGCCGGCCGCGAATACTACCGCGTGTTCTTCGGCAATGCCCACATCGAAAAAGCGCGTGGGGTGATGAGGCCGGAATAGATCGAGAGCCGTGCCGTTGGGCATTGCCGCGGTAATCGCGACGATGCGGTCGTTCTTGTTGGCCAGCTCGACCAGCGTGTTTGCGAACACTTCGGAATAGGTGGGCTGGCCGGCCGGCTTGGTCATGCCGGTCTCGGGATCGTAGGGTCCCAGTCCGTGGAATTTCTTCTGGCCGTCCAGCGCCGGCTGATAGCCGCGGCCCTTCTGCGTCAGCACGTGCAGCAGCACCGGATGGTCGGCAGCCTTGAGAAACTTCAGGCTCTCGATCAGCAGCGGCAGGTTGTGCCCGTCGATGGGGCCAAAGTACTCCAGTCCGAACTCTTCAAACAGGATGGAGGGCCACAACATGCTCTTGGCGGCCTCTTCGGCGCGGCGCGCCAGTGTGACGGCGGTTTTGCCGCCGATCTTCTGGACGATTTTCTTGGCCGATTCGTGCAGGTGCTGATAGTGCTCGTTGGTGACGATCTTGTGGAAGTAGCGCGCGATGGCGCCGACATTGCGGTCGATGGACCATTCATTGTCATTGAGCACAATGATCATGCGCCGGGTTTGCTCAGAGATGTTGTTGAGCGCCTCGAACGAAATGCCGTTGGTAAAGGCCGCGTCGCCGGCCACGGCGAT
>Ga0182014_10004095_pt1 | contig 17013 bp, 9 predicted proteins | sample 612S2DmetaG_FD_120489 | JGI IMG/M metagenome (GOLD analysis project Ga0182014, IMG submission 120489) | Permafrost microbial communities from Stordalen Mire, Sweden - 612S2D metaG | ecosystem: Environmental > Terrestrial > Soil > Wetlands > Permafrost | place: Sweden: Stordalen | collected... | reverse complement strand
CGAGGCTACCCCCAGGCTACCCTGAGGCTTCCGGGGGCTGGACGCAGAGGGTCTATAAATGCTTCTCACCCGCCCCCGCCGCTCGGCGGAGATAATCGAACGAGTAGATCCCCGTCGCGTGACCGTCTGCCCAGACCGGCTGCACGGCGTAAGTGCCTACCATTTCGACGCGCACCAACCGGAACGCCGCCGGCGACAGCGGTCGCTCCGGGCTCTTGTAAAGGTTTCCCATGACATCCATCTCACCTTTGCAGCCGGCGCACGGACAGCACCGCCGCAACTTCTCCAGCGAAATGAAGCTTTCGCTGCCGTCATCCCACTTGATGGCCAGTTCCTCGCCAATCTGTTGTATGTCCGCTGGTCGCATATAGCCCTGCAACTCACTTAGCGCATTTGTCTCAATTGTCCCATTTGACCTATGCCACCAATTCCAGCACCCGGTCCAGCTCACCATCCGTGTTGTAGAAGTGCGGTGACAGCCGGATGTATTTCTGTCCTTTCCGATCGGCCCGCAGCGACGTGACCACTCCCGCGTCCATGAGCTTCTGGTGCAGCGCGGTCAGATCCGCCCCCGGCCGGTGAAACGAGACGATGCCGCTGGCATTCTCCACCGGCGCATCGGCCTGCAGTACCGTGCAGCCTTTTGCCTGCAACGCGGGCACCAGCCGCGCCCGTTTTCGCAACAGCTCACGGGCGATATTCTCCACGCCCAGCTCCAGGATCAGCTCCATCGCCGCCACCAAACCCACGATGCCCAGCAGGTTCTGGGTGCCTGCTTCATACTTCTGCGAGCCGCTCCGGAGGACGATTTGCTCCTGCGCGACGAAATCCGGGCAGCGCACGTTGTTCCAGCCGTAGATCGGCGGGTTGATCTTCCCCTGCGCCGAACGGCGCACATACATCACCCCCGCTCCGCACGGTCCCAGCAGCCACTTGTGCGCGTCTGCCGCCAGCAGGTCCACGGTCTCCACTGTGGTCGGAAACGCCCCCAGCGTCTGGATCGCATCCAGGCAGAACAGAATGTTCCGTCCGCGCAGGAACTTGCCGATCGCCGGCACATCAATCCGATACCCGCTGATGAAATGACACGACGCCAGCGCCACTAGTCGCGTATTCTCATCCACCTGGCCCATCACGTCCTTTGGCCGGATAACCCCCAATCCCCGCGTATTCATCAGCCGCACCTCGACCCCCTGCTCTGCCAGCGCCATCCACGGATACACGTTCGATGGGTAATCCTCAAAGTACACCAGGATGTTGTCGCCTCGCCGCAGCTTGAGCCCGCTCGCGATGAAACTCAGCGCCAGCGACGTCGGCCCCACGAACGCCACCTCGTCGCTCTGGCAAGCCAGCAACTGCGCCGCCAGTTTGCGCCCCTGCTCCAGGATCGCCGGATAGACAAACCTCTCCTGGTCGCCCGTGGTGGCTTGCCGGGCGTAGCCGGCAATCGCCTCCGCCACCCGCCGGGGCAGCGGACAATCCCCGGCGTGCGCGAGGAAGATCTTCTCCCGCGCCACGGGGAATTCGTGGCGCCGCAGCTCTTCATTGTCAAGAATCTCGGCTAAAGTCATCCCCTGAAGCTATGTATTTGAGCCCGTCCCGCAAGGTCTGAATGGTGGCTTGGACCCGCTTGGCTCGGATGGCGGCCTGGAAGCGAGGCGAGAAAGTCACCTGTGACCAAGCGCTCAACCACACCTGCTGCTCCGTGTCGGCGTGGCAAACGCGTCAACACCTTCCCCACGCCCTCAAAGCTCGCCCGCCGGTTTGGACGCGTTTGCCGCGAACATCCAAGCGCGCCAACCGCCCTCCGCCAGCAGGCACAAAAAAAGGCGTGAGGCACCTGCCCCACGCCTGACTGGAGATCGTGCGCTTAGTAGCGCCGGCTGAACTCGCGCCGCCCGCCAGTGCGGCCTTCTTCCCTCGGCTTCGCCTCATTGACCGTCAGGGCGCGTCCGTCCAGGTCCTTGCCGTTGAGTGCATCGATGGCCTTCTGCGCCTCTTCCGGCGTTGACATGGTGATGAAACCGAACCCGCGCGGGCGGCCGGTGGACCGGTCCATCATCAGGTTGGCCTCCGTGACCGTGCCGTGCGCCGCGAAGGCGTCCTGCAGGTCGTTTTCAGTAGTGTTGAACGAAAGGTTCCCCACGAATAGTTTTGTGTTCATATGATGTTTCTACGTCCTTAGTTCTATCCTGCTCTCTCCAAACCGTTCCCGATCTTCGGGTTTCAAATCATCACTGAACGAGGTTCACCTGAGGATTTACCATGTGCTGGAAGCTACAAGCTATCTATCAGACCCCTCTAGATTGCACCCTCCCAGCCGAATAGCAAGCAGTTTCGGTTAGAATGTCATTGTAACCTCGACAAGGCCGCCGCCGTCTCTATATTAGCAGTGGCGGCTGTGGGCTGGCGTGAGGTCGGGCGGCTGGATCGGATCGGCGCCCGGGCTGAAGGCGGGAGACCGGGCTGCAGAGCGCGGGTCTGGGCGTGTCGGGGGTGCCGCGAATGGCGGCACGAGGGCACAAAGAGAGGAACCAAAAAGCCAGGAACAACCAAGGAACATGCTAGGAACATGCTTGCAACATCCTTGCAACTATGGGGATGATCCGGTGGCGCTATGGTGTTGGCAGGGCGAGGCATGCGGATTGGGGCCGGCCGGTTGGCCGGGCTGCCTGGCGGCTCCGGCGTTCCGGTGGTGGTGTCAGGATGCTCCCGGCCGCCTGATTCTCCGCGGACGGAGCTTGCGTAAATGAGCGCCACGCCTTAACGTGGCCGTACGCGCCGGTTTCCGACGGACTCCTGGCCTTGATGCGCCAATGGCGGTGCCGCGCGCTCGACTCCAGGCTTGCCTGCCGAGTGTTTCCCACCGGGTCGATGGGAATCGGTCGTTGATCTGTTTATCTATGTCACAACCCAGGATCATTCAAGGCGGGATGGGCGTGGCGGTGTCCGGCTGGCCGCTGGCTCGCGCCGTCTCGGTGGCCGGGCAGCTCGGCGTCGTTTCCGGGACGGCGCTGGCGGTTGTGCTGGCGCGCCGCCTCCAGCTTGGCGACCCTGGCGGCGAGCTTCGTCGCGCCTTGGCCAGCTTCCCTCTGCCGCAGATGGCGCAGCGCGTCCTGGCGGACCATTTTATTCCCGGCGGCAAAGCCCCCGGCACGCCCTTCAAGCTTACGCCCATGCCCACGCTTCAGCCCCGGCCCACGCTGGTGGAACTGACGGTCGTTTCCAATTTCGTGGAAGTCTTTCTGGCCAAGGAAGGCCACCCTGGGCTGGTTGGCATCAACTATCTCGAGAAGATTCAACTGCCCACGCTGCCATCGCTCTTCGGCGCGATGCTGGCCGGCGTTGATTACGTGCTCATGGGAGCGGGGATACCCCGCGCCATTCCTGGCGCGCTCGATCTCCTCGCCCGAGGCGAGACGACTCAACTTCCCATCGACGTCGAGGGTTCCATCCCCGGCGAGAAGCAGTTCTTCACCTTCAGCCCGCGCAGCTTTTTCGGCGGCACCGCACCCCAGCTCAAGCGGCCTCAGTTTCTGGGCATTGTCGCCTCCGCCACCTTGGCCATGACTCTCGCCAGGAAGTCCAGCGGCCGCGTCGATGGCTTCATTGTCGAAGGCCCCACCGCCGGCGGACACAACGCTCCGCCTCGCGGCCCTCTCCAGCTCGATAGTGCCGGCGAGCCGATCTATGGCTCGCGTGACGTGCCCGAGCTCGAGAAAATCCGCGCCCTGGGATTGCCCTTCTGGCTGGCCGGCTCCTATGGCCGCCCCGGCAAACTCGCCGAGGCCCGGCGTATTGGCGCCGCCGGCGTGCAGGTGGGTACCGCGTTTGCCTTCTGCGAAGAGTCCGGCGTTCAACCCGAGCTCAAACAGCAAGCCCTCCGCCTAAGCCGCCTCGGCCGGGCTCGCGTCTTCACCGACCCGCTGGCTTCACCCGCGGGATTTCCCTTCAAGGTGGCTCAAATGGCGCAAACCCTCTCCGAAGCATCGCTGTACGAAAACCGTCCCCGGATCTGCGACCTTGGCTACCTGCGCCACCCCTACCGCAAGACCGATGGCACGGTCGGCTACCGCTGTCCCGCCGAGCCGCTGCCGAATTTCCTCCGCAAAGGCGGCACGGTGGCGGAAACGCACGGCCGCAAGTGCATCTGCAACGGCCTCCCCACCACGGTCGGCCTCGGCCAGGTCCGGCTTAAATCCGCAGCCGAGCTGCCGCTGGTCACCGCCGGTGACGACCTGGCTCACCTTGCCCAATTCCTGACGCCCGGCCGTGACTCCTACTCCGCCGCCGAAGTCGTTCGCCAACTCCTGGCCGAACCGGAAGCCAATGCCTGAAACATTCCCACTGGCCGATCATCTGGAGCAAGGCTCTTCGGCGACTTTTCACTCTCAATTCTCATCCCCGCGCTAGCAGTGATCCCTTGCGCCCTCCAAATCCCGGCTTGAATTCGGACCGTTTGAACTTACTCTTTGGCTGCGAGCGCAAGGACCGTGGCGGCGCGGGGCTGCCTGGTCTGAAACAATTTGCGGAAGAACAACCGGGCCATTGATGCAAACGAACCGCCGCACCTGGCAGTCCTTTGATGAGATGCACGCCGCCGCCCAGCAAGGCGAAGCGGCGGCGCAATGCTATCTCGGCATTTGCTATCAAACCGGCCAAGGCGTGGCGCAGGATTACGTGGAAGCCCTCCGCTGGTACCGCCGCGCCGCCGACCAGAACGACGCGGCGGCGCAGTGTTACCTGGGCTTTTGCTACCAGTCCGGCCTCGGGGTGCCGCAGGAATACGGACAGGCGGCCAAGTGGTTCCGCGAAGCCGCCGAGCAGGGCGATCCGGCGGCGCAGTTCAATCTCGGTGTGCTCTACGAAACCGGCCAGGGCGTGCCGCAGAATTACGCCGAAGCCGTGAAGTGGTACCATGCTGCCGCCGAACAGGGGGAGCCCCAGGCGCAGTTTAACCTCGGCGTCTTTTACGAGACCGGCCAGGTGGTGCCGCAGAATTACGAGGAAGCCGTAAAATGGTATCTCCTCTCCGCGGAGCAGGAATGCGCCCCGGCGCAATGCAATCTCGGCCTTTGCTACGAAACCGGCCGGGGAGTGGAGAAGAATGTGCGCGAAGCGGTCAAATGGCTCTGTCGTGCCGCACGCGCCGGCGATAAGACCGCCCAACACAATCTCGGCGTTCACTACTCGACGCTCGAAGCCGCCGAAGAAGCGACCGCGGCGGGCGACGCCCCGGCGGAAGCCGCCGACGAGGCTACGGCTTAACCCCGCGTCGAGCAGCCGCTCACGTCACTCGGCGCGTCTTTTCCGCACTGAAAATGGCGCCGACTAACGGGCGTGTTGACCAACCCGGACGTTGGTAGGGCGCGGTGTCCCCACCGCGCCGCGAGGATCCGAAGGTGCCCGAATCGAGCGGAATTGGACGACCTCCAGCGGCGGCCTGAGCACAGCGCCCCCTTGCCCATGAACCTCATCTTGCCAGAGAGCTGCCAACGATTCCTCCTCTCCCCTTCCGAAGGGGAGAGGCTTCGGTGCAGACCCGGTGTAATCACCACGTGGGTCGCGCAACCTGCTGCGTGTTTAGCCACTTACGCGCCAAATTCTGTACTTTGTGGCTCGACAATGCATGGGTGGGATTGTCGGAGTAGTATTTCTAAATCAGTGTTGCAATTCGCCCGCAGTTCGGCGACCCTCCCCACTGCGCGGGCAACGTACGACGATGAAATGCGGAAGGACCGGCGATGATGGTTCCGTCAGTGATTGTGCCCTAAACCGAAAAAGTCCATTTCCTCAGCCAGACCCGATTCTCTCCCGGCCCATGCATTCGCTAAATCCATAAGAACATGCCAACCCCGCCCCCTCTTTCCATGTCACCGCGTCTCCTAGCGCTTTTGGCCATTCTGGTCCTCTGGAAACCTGCGCAGCCCTGCGCGGCGGCACCACCGCCCGGCTGGACGGATGCAGATCTTGGCTCGCCGGCCCTGGCCGGATCAACCCTCTGGAGCAATGGCACCTGGACCATCTCAGCCTCCGGCATCGACATTTGCAATTACGATCAACTGCATTTTGCCTGGATGCCAATTAGCGGTGACAGTGTGATCTCAGCCAAGGTCACCAGTATCCAGACAGCCTCCGGACAAGCCGGGATCATGTTTCGAAACGACACCACCTTCGGCTCGGTAGAAGCTGCCGTGCTGGCCACGACAAATAATGGGATCACCTTTCAATGGCGCAGCACTCCAGGCACGGGGTGCTCTTACCAAATTGCTCTCGGCGTGGGCACCAATGCTGTCCCTGTTTCCCTTCGCTTGGTGCGCTCGGGCAACAGCTTCAGCGCCTTTTGGAGCACGAATGATCTCGATTTCAACCAGGTAGGCCTCACTCCGACCGTGCCCATGAACCTCACTGCTCTGGCTGGACTGGCCGTCAGCGCTAATGACAATTCCTCGCTCTGCGCTGCGACCTTCAGCCAGGTGGCCACGCCCGCGCCGATTTTCGGTGTTTACCGCGAGCTATGGCCGGCGCTGAATGCCAGCGCCGGCAACAGCCTCGCCGCCTTGACAAATACTACCCTGAACCCGAACTGGCCAAATGGCCCCGATCCTGGCTTCACATTTGTCTTCTCGAACTTTGAAACCCCCACCAACACCGGGATGACCTATTACGGTCAGCGGCTCCGAACCTTTGTCGTACCGCCGGCCACTGGCGCTTACACGTTCTGGATCGCCAGTGACAACACCTCCGAATTGTTCCTGAGCCGCGACGAATTGCCGAGCGAAGCGGTTCCCATTGCCTGGGTGACCACCGCGACCAATCCCCGCCAGTGGACGCTCGAAACCAACCAGCAATCGGCGCCCGTCATGCTCCAGGCCGGCGTTCGTTATTATCTCGAGGCGATCATGCAGCACACCGCCGGCGTTGATGACTTGGCCGTGCGCTGGCAACTGCCCAATGGCGCCTTCGAGGAACCCTTGACGGCATTCAGCTCAGCCGGCACGCACCTGGTTCCCTGTGACGGCCTCGATACTCCTCCTGGCATTTACCTGCAGCCGGCGAATGCAGTGGCTCCAGACGGAGGCAGCGCTGAGTTCGTGGTACTGGCGACCAATCGGGCTCCATTGGCTTACCAATGGTACCTGAACGGCGCCAGCTTGGTTCCCAATGCCACCAACTCCGCTTACGTCCTGAACAACGCCAATCCTAACGTCAATAATGGCCAACTCTATACTTGCGTTGTCTCCAATGTGGCCGGCGCGGTGACCAGCACTCCAGCCGTCCTGACGGTCTTTGCGGATTTGACACCCCCGACAGTGATGCAGGCGGTTTGTCTGAGCACGACCAATGTCCAGCTTGTGTTTTCCGAACCGCTGGAACTCGCCAGCGCAACCAATGTCGCTAATTACGTTTTCACGAATGGCCCCGCCACTCTTGAGGCCGATCTCGGACCTGACAACGCCACCGTCACTTTGACCACCACACCCATGGTTTCTGGCAGTAATTACGTTCTGGTCATTAATAACCTCCGGGATCGCGCCACGACGCCAAACACCATCGCCACCAATACCACTATCCTGCTCTTTGCCGGTCCCTACACTCCTCTGCCTATCGGCAATCCAACTCCAACCGGCACCATCAGCGGCGCTCCTGGCGGATATGATGTCGGTGGCGCCGGCAGAGACATCGGCGGGGCCAGCGACCAGTTCCAATACGACTACCAGGCTCGCAACGGCGATTTCGATGTCAAAGTGCGGCTCCAATCACTGAGCCAGACCGATGCGTTCGCCAAGGCTGGGCTGATGGCCCGTGAGGATCTGAGCGCCGGCAGCCGCTTTGCGGGAGTCTTTGCCACCCCCGCAATGAACGGGTCCCTTTTTGAATGGCGCGACCCTGCGGCGAGCGCCGCCCGGTCAAGTGGAAGTTTTCCCATCAATTATCCCGTGACTTGGCTGCGGCTAACACGCAGCGGCAGCACCTTCTCCGGTTTCGCCGGTTACGATGGGGCCACTTGGACACTGCTTGGCAGTGCCAGCATTACTTTCTCCAACCAGGTCTTTTTCGGCCTCGCCGTCAGCAGTCACGTTCAGGGCCAGCTTGCGACCGCCCAGTTCCGCGACCTTGCGGATGTGACCAACGCCGTGGTCGGCGCAGTAACCAATCCCCACGAGACGCTCGGCCCTTCGAGCCGCAAGACGCCTATTGTTATTTCGGAAATCATGTACAAACCGGCTCCTCGCGCCGACACCAACAACCTGGAATTTGTAGAGCTCTATAATTCCAATCCCTGGTTCCACGATATCAGCGGCTATCGACTGGTTTCGGGCAACATTAGCTACACCTTCCCGCCCGGCACGATTCTCAATGGCGGCGCTTTCCTGGTCGTTGCCGCCTCGCCTTCGGGCATCCAGGCCGTTTATGGCATCACCAATGTGCTGGGACCCTATACTGGAAGCCTCAAGAAGTCCGACACGCTCCAACTCCTGGATGAGCAGGCGGCGGTGCTGCTGACGGTACCTTACTCGAATGTCTATCCCTGGCCGGTGGCGACTGACGGCACCGGCCACTCGCTGGTTCTCGCTAATCCCACCTACGGCGAGGAAGACCCGCGGGCCTGGGACATCAGCGACGTGGTAGGCGGCTCACCGGGGCTGCTCGATGCCTACCGGCCCAGCCCGTTGCGGAACGTGGTGATTAACGAGTTCCTGGCCCATACCGACCCGCCCGATTACGACTACATCGAACTCTACAACCACGGCAATCAGCCGGTGGACATTTCCGGGTGCATCCTGACGGATGATCCCAAGACGAACAAATTCGTAATCCCACCCGGGACCATAATTCCTGCGCGCGGCTTCGTTTGGTACACCGAGACCAATATGAACTTCCGGCTCGATTCAGTCGGCGAGGCCATTTATTTCAAGAACCCGGACGCCAGCCGCTATCTGGATGCGGTGGCCTTTGGGGGGCAGGAAAACGGCGTGGCAACGGGCCGATGGCCGGACGGCGCCAATGATTGGTATCGGTTGAGCGCCAAGACGCCCGGAACCAACAACGCGCCGATTCGCCAGAGCGATATCGTCATTAACGAGCTGATGTATGACCCGATCAGCGGCAACGACGACGACCAGTATGTGGAGTTGTATAACCGCAGCACCAACACGGTGAACCTGGGCGGCTGGCAACTAAGCGGCGGGATCAGCTTCGCGTTCCCCAGCAACATGGTCATGGTACCCGACAGCTACTTAGTGGTGGCGCGCAACGCGGGCCACTTGCGGACCAATTATCCGAACCTCAACTCGGCCAATTGCCTCGGCGATTACGCTGGCAAGCTATCGCACAATGGCGAGTACTTGGCGTTGACGATGCCGGATTGGACCGTGCAGACCAACGGCCAGGGAGTGGTCTCGACTAACCTGATGCAAATCGTGATAAACGAGGTCACTTACGGCACCGGCGGCCGCTGGGGCCAATGGGCCGCCGGGGGCGGCAGCAGTCTCGAGCTGATTGATCCCAACGCCAATACGCACTTGGCCGCCAACTGGGGCGACAGCGACGAAACCCAAAAGTCTGCCTGGACCAATATCGAATGGACTGGAGTATTGGACAACGGCCAGAACTATGATCCTTCGATTGATTACGCGCAGATAGGGCTGTTAGATGTGGGCGAGTGCCTGGTGGATAACGTGGAGGTGCATGCGGGCACGGGAGCCAACCTGGTGGTCAACCCGGATTTTGAGTCTGGCATCAGCGGCTGGAGTTTTCAGGGCGACCAGTCGCGTTCCAGCCAGGAGAACAGCGGTTATGCCAGCAGCCATTCCTTGCATATTCGGTGCAGTGACCATATGTGGACAGGCGACAATTCCTGCCAGGTGGCCTTGAACGCCAACAGCATGGGGGCGGGCCAGACGGCGACGCTGCGGTTCAAGGCGCGGTGGCTGCGGGGCTGGCCGGAGGTCTTGCTGCGTTTGAATGGCAACTGGCTCGAAGCGACCGGGCCAATGCCGGTGCCGGCCAATTTGGGCACCCCCGGCGCGCGCAATAGCCGGTATTCGAGCAACGCAGGCCCGGCAGTTTACCAGGTCTCCCACAACCCGGCCATACCGGCGGCCAGTCAGCCGGTCGTAGTCACGGCGCGGGTCCACGACCCGAGCGGAGTGCAAAGCGTGGTCTTAAATTACCGAATTGATCCTTCCATCACGTACACCTCGGTGCCGATGAAGGATGAGGGGACCGGCGGCGACGCCGTTGCCAATGATGGTATCTTCAGCGCCACTATCCCAGGTCAAGTGGCGCGGACGGTTGTGGCTTTCTATATTTCCGCGACTGACACCAAGCTGGCGGCGACGCGTTTCCCCATCCTGCTCAACAACGGCGCGCCCGTGCCGGAGTGCGTCGTCATGTTTGGCGATAGCAATCCCGGCGGCAGTTTTCCCGTGTACCATCTCTGGGTCACCCAAGTGAACGCCAATCGCTGGAGCCAGCTCTCTGACATGAGCAATGAGGCAAACGATTGCACGATCGTGTGTGGCAGCCGTATCATTTACAACGCCCAAGCACGTTTTGCCGGCAGCCCCTATCACCAAAGCTTCAACACCCCCACCGGCAATCTCTGCCATTACAAGTGGATTTTCCCCGATGATGATAAGTTCCTGGGCGCGACTTCCTTCAACAAGATTCACCAGCCCGGCAATGGCGCGGGGGACGACACCAGCATCCAGCGCGAGCAAATCGCCAACACCTTCTTGCGGGCTCTGGGTGTCCCCTGGCTTTACCGGCATTATGTAGCGGTGTATGTGAACGGCGTCCGCCGCGGCACGCTCATGGAAGATGCCCAAACGCCCGATGCCGACCTGGTGAAGGAGCATTTCCCGAACGATGCAGACGGCTGGCTCTACAAGATGCAACCCTGGTTCGAATTCGCCCCAACGCCTTCGGGCTACTCGATGGGATTCAACAATTACTCCTGGTGCAACCTGATGCCCTACACCACCACCGGGGGAGCCAAGAAGACAGCGCGCTATCGCTATAACTTTCTGGTCCGGCGAACACCGGTTTCGGCCAACGATTTCACGAACGTTTTCTCGTTGATGGATGCGGCGGGTTCGTATGGAACGGCCAACTATGTGGCGAGCATGGAAAACATCGCCAGCATGGAAAACTGGATGCGGGTCTTCGCCGCCAACCATGCTGCCGGCAACTGGGACGCCTTCGGCTCCCAAAATGGCCAGAATCTGTATGGCTACATGGGGTCCATGGGCACCCGGTACTCACTTCTCATGTTCGATTTCAATATCGTGCTGGGCAACAGCGGCTCCTGGGGACCGGGCCAGAGTCTTTTCAGCGGCAACGGGCAAGATCCAAACACCGAGAACATTTACAACGAACCCACCTTCCGGCGGATGTACTGGCGCGCATTGCAGGAATTGATCAACGGCCCGCTAAACGTCGCCAACAGCGGCCCACTCATGGATGCCAAATACAATACCTTCGTGGCGAACGGGTTGAGCGTTGAGAATCCCGCATCCGCCATTAAGCCCTGGATCACTTCCGCCCGATCGAGCATCGTTTCGCAACTGGCCGCGGAGAACGCGTCGAGTTTTTCCATCAATCCCAGCGTTACCCTGAACAATAACCTCGCCTACGTGACGGGCATCGCACCCGTCAATGTCAACACCGTCCTGGTCAATGGCACGGCTTACCCAATCACTTGGACCAGCGTGACGGGTTTTCGCCTCGCTGTGCCACTCAACTCCGGCAGCAACGCCTTGAGCCTCGTGGGCGTGGATCGGTTCGGCCAGACTGTCGCCGGTACCAGCAACTTCTTGGCTGTTACCTTCACCGGCACCCCCTCATCTCCCGCGGGACAGGTCGTCTTTAATGAGATCATGTGTAATCCGGCCCTGCCCGGGGCCGAGTTTCTCGAGTTGTTCAACGCCTCCGCCACCACGGCCTTCGATCTCTCCGGCTGGCAGATCCCCGAGGTTTCCTACAACTTTCCGTCGGGCTCGCTCATCAGCCCCGGCAGCTTCATTGTGTTGGCGGCGAATCGGGCCGCTTACGCCGCCGCTTATGGCGCTACGGTTCCCTTGTTCGACACCTTTCCGGGCACATTGGATCCGAATGGCGGGCTGCTCACGCTCTTGTCGGCAAGCCAATCGTCCAATGCACAGGTGATAACTCGACTCCGCTATTCGGGTTCTGCGCCCTGGCCCGCCGCTGCCAGCGGCACCGGCAGCTCGCTGCAATTGCTCGATCCCCGCCAGGACAACTGGCGCGCGGGCAACTGGGCCGTCGTGACCGGCATCACCAACCCCCAGTGGACCTATGTAACGGCGACGGGCACCGCCAGTAGTTCCATGATCTACATCTACATGGATTCCCCCGGCGAGGTCCATGTGGATGACCTCATGCTGGTCGCCGGCAGCGTAGCCGGAATGGGGAAGAACTATGTTCAGGATGGCGATTTTGAATCAGCTTTGAGCGGGGCCTGGACGCTTTCCTCCAATCTCTCGGGCTCAGCGCTCGACACCCTGATCAGACATTCCGGCAACAGCAGTCTTCACGTCGTCTCCTCCGCGGCAGGCACTACCCAAGGGTCTTCCATCTGGCAGGCGAACCTGGGCCTGACCCAAGGTGCGACGTACACTTTGAGCTATTGGTACCTACCCAGCACCAACGGCAGCCACCTCACCATTCGTCTCTCCGGCAGCGGCATCTCCAGCACAATCGGCGTCGCCCCCCCGAAGCTGCTGGCGGTCGCTACGCCGGGAGCTACAAACTCTGTCGCCCACAGCTTGGCCGTCTTCCAGCCGCTGTGGATCAATGAACTGCAGGCTCAGAATCTGACTGGCCCCACCAACAGCGCCGGCCAGCACACGCCTTGGCTCGAGCTCTACAACCCCACCACGAATTCGGTTTCTCTTAATGGCCTCTTCCTGGCCAACAATTACACGAACCTCACCCAATGGGCGTTCCCGGCTTCGGCCGTCATGAACCCCGGGGAATTCAAGCTCATTTTCGCCGATAGCCAGACCAATTTGTCCACGTTAAGCGAATTGCATACGAGCTTCGCCCTGCCCCCAGTGGCGGGAAGCCTGGCCTTAACCCGCCTTGACACCAACGCTCAACTCCAGGTCCTCGACTTTGTTGACTACACCAACCTCCCCGCCAACTATTCCTACGGCTCGTTCCCCGATGGCCAGAGCTTCTTCCGCCAGGCTTTCGCCATCGCAACCCCCGGTGCTACCAACAATGCCGCGATTCCTTCCTCTTTCATCCCTTACACAAGCATCGGTTGGATCTATACACAGGACTTCGATTCCCAGCCCAACCCAGGCCTAACCTCCGTCAACACGGCCAACCCCGTGACTATCAACGGCACAACATATTCTCTGGCTAATCCGCTCGATTTCGCATTCCCAGCCAGCGCCACGGGTCCCGGCGGCCTCGGCCTTGCCCAGATGGCTGGCTGGTACGGTTCCGCGGCCCTCCTCGAGCGCTTCGGCGCGACCTCCGGCGACCAAACCACTGGCGGCCAGCTCAGCTTTGGCATGCCGAGCAGTTCCAACCGAGCGCTCGGATTGCTCGCCACCAGCAGCACTGGCGCCACGGCCTTCGGCGCAAAGTTCATTAACCAAACCACCGCCGCCCTCAGATACATCAACCTCCAGGTTACCGGAGAAGTATGGCGTCAATCCGATCTGCCGAAGACCCTTCAATGCTATTACTTCATCGATCTGGCCGGCACTGCCACATTCCCCGCTGGCCCAACCGCCCTCCTGCCGAGCCTCAACGTGGACTTCCCCACCGTCGCAACCGCCGTCGGCGGCGTGGCGGTAGATGGCACCCAGGCGCTCAACCAAACCAACCTCGTGGTAGTCAACCAGTTGATCACGAACTGGCCGCCCGGCGCGGCGCTGTGGCTGGTTTGGACGATGGCCGATCCCACCGGCAAGGCTCAGGGCCTGGGCATTGACAACCTTAGCTTCTCGGCCTCGGCGACCGCGCCCAACACCGCCCCCGTGCTGGCCCCTATTGCGAATCAAGTCCTTATCCTGGGCCAGACTCTGAGCCTGACCGCGAGCGCGAACGACACTGACTTGCCGCCTCAAACGCTGACCTTCAGCCTGGGCTCCGGCGCTCCCGCGGGGGCGACCATCGGCCCGGTCAGCGGACAGTTGAGCTGGATGCCGACCAACGCCCCGGCCACCAATACTCTGAGTGTGATCGTGACCGACAACGGCATCCCGAGCTTGAGCGCGACGCAGAGCTTCACGGTGACCGTGCTGCCGCCCGCGCCGCGGCCGCAGTTAGGGAGTGTGAGACTGGGCGCGAGCACCTTCAGCTTCTCCTGGCCGAGCGCGGCCGGCTATCTTTACCGCGTGCAGTACAAGAGCGATTTGACTGCGACCAACTGGACCACGCTCGGCGCCGACCAGCCTGGCACGGGCTCGCAGCTCTCATTGACCGTGGGCCTCACGAACGCCCCGCAGTGCTTTTATCGGGTAATAGTCCTGCCTTAGGGTGCATGCGGAAATGCCGGTGATAGGGGCGGATCCTGCGAAATGGCAGCAATTCTCATTATGGGCTGGAAAGGGGTGCCCTCACCCGGCGGGCATTGAGAGGGCCATAATGAGAATTGCTGGCGAAATGGCTTGCTGGTTTCGCAGAAAGTCCTACTTTGGGCATCCGAGAAAAAGGTCCAACAACCGGCATGAAGGCGAATGCTCGCACGCCTTTGAGGAAAGGAATAAGTGTATGAAGAAGAGGATTACGATTAAGTGTCTGGCCGTGGCCGGCTTACTGGCTATGGTCGCCGGGTGCGGCAAGACAGAGAATGCACCGCTTCCAGCAAAGGAAGCCGACCAGCAGATGACTGCGCCCAAAGCGGAACCGAGGCCGAAGGCAGAACAGCCAGTCGCGCAGACAACTAACGCCGCGGCCACCACGACGGACGCGCCCAAGACAACGCCGGATACGGCGGTCAAGGCGGCGGATGCGGCGATGATTCCGGCAAAAGAGGTTGCTCCACAACAAGTAGTGGCTGCCACCAATCCGGTACCGGACAAGCCGCAAGATGCGATGGGTCAGGCCCAGACCACCATGTCAGGGCTCTCGCAGGATCAGATGGTCCAAGGATTGAAGGATGCGCTGGCCAAAGGGCTGCAAGAAGCCATTGTGAATCTGGGTCATGACGGCGGGTTTCTCACGAATTTGAACGTCAAAATCCCCATGCCGGAGAAGATGCAGACGGTGGAAAAGGCCCTGCGGACAATGAAGCAGGACAAGCTGGCGGATGATTTTGTCACCACGATGAACCACGCCGCGGAGCAGGCGGTGCCGGAAGCGGGCAGTGTCTTCGCAGATGCGCTTAAGCAGATGACCATCGAAGACGCCAAGACCATTCTCAGCGGCACCAACGATTCCGCCACGCAATATTTTCAGAAGACGACGCAAACCAACCTGTATGCCAAGTTCTACCCCATCGTTCAAAAGGCCACGGAGCAGACGGGTGTTACGGCGGCTTACAAGAATCTGATGGCCAAGGCGAATGTCGGCCAGGGCCTGGGGAGCTTTGGCAGCGCCTTGGGCGGCACTCTGCTGGGCAAGGATTCGATGGATATTGATGCTTACGTCACGAACAAAGCCCTGGACGGCCTGTTCAAGATGGTGGCGGAGGAAGAACAGCAGATACGACAAAATCCGGTAGCCCGAACGACCGCCATGCTTCAGAAGGTCTTTGGAGCATTAAAGAAGTAACTCCGCGGCGTCCTTTTCCTGGCCGGGAAGGCTCCACCGGCGTTGGGCGCACCAGTCAAGCGCGAGTTCGTTTTGCCTGCGGCTGGATTCCGCTCCACTCTGGGGATTACTGCTCCAGCGAGCATCGCTGTAAACTTTTGCATTTTCTCTATTGCTATTTCCCGTCTCCTTAATAAACTAGTCGTTCCCTTAAAGAACGGGATTTTAATTGTGACCTATTGTATTTTAGAAACGGGAAGCAAACAGTATCGCGTCAGCGCGGGCGACACGTTGGAAATCGAGCTCCTGGCCGTTGAGGCTGGGCAGCCGGTGACCTTTGACCGGGTCCTTCTGGTCAACAACGAGGGCAAGCTCGCGGTGGGATCGCCCACCGTGGCCGGCGCCACCGTGGTGGCCGACGTCGTCAAGCACACCCGCGGCGTGAAGACAATCGCGTTCAAGATGAAACGCCGCAAGGGTTATCGCAAGACGATCGGTCACCGGCAGGAACTAACCGTTGTTAAGATCAAGGAGATTAAGGCCTGACCTGGCTTTGCCTTCACGCGTCACTCATCACCAATCACCCTTTAGCACTTAAGAATTTATGGCACACAAGAAAGGTCAAGGCAGCGTCCGCAACGGGCGCGACAGCGTCAGCAAGCGGCTGGGCGTCAAATGTTATGGCGGGGAAGCTGTCACCGCCGGGAGTATCATCATCCGCCAGCGCGGCTCCAAGTTCTTTGCCGGCAAGAACGTCGGCACCGGGCGCGACTGGACGTTATTTGCCCTGGCGGACGGCAAAGTGGCTTTCGACAAGGGCAGCCGCCGCGTTAATGTGTTGAAGGAAGCGGCTCCAGCAGCGAGCTAGGCGGCCCGAACAACCCTTTGCGGCGAGGCGTTGGCCTCGCCGTTTCTATTTCAGGGAGAACGGAATGAACGCGGATTTGAGAATTGGAGTGATGGAGTGTTGGAGTAATGGAGTGATGGGGGGGGCAGCCGTTGCTCCATCACCCCGCCACTCCATCACTCCGCCACTCCGCTCTTGGGCTTGTCGCCATGTTCATTGACGAAATCAAAATCTACGCGCGGGCGGGCCACGGCGGCAAAGGCTGCATCGCCTTCCAGCGCGAGAAGTATCGTCCCAAGGGCGGCCCGAGCGGCGGCAACGGCGGGCGCGGCGGCAGCGTCATCCTCGAGGCCGACCACGACCTGAATAACCTCATCGCCCAGTACTACCAGCCGCGCCTCATCGCGGAGGACGGCGAGTTCGGGATG
>Ga0182014_10004094_pt1 | contig 17015 bp, 17 predicted proteins | sample 612S2DmetaG_FD_120489 | JGI IMG/M metagenome (GOLD analysis project Ga0182014, IMG submission 120489) | Permafrost microbial communities from Stordalen Mire, Sweden - 612S2D metaG | ecosystem: Environmental > Terrestrial > Soil > Wetlands > Permafrost | place: Sweden: Stordalen | collected... | reverse complement strand
TTCCCGTGACCAGAATCAGGTTGCCGAATACGAATGCGAAACCGAACTTCAACCCGACGGCAATCTCGATCTGCTGAAGTATGTCCATAACTACGCGGTCAAGAGGTTTAATTCAGGCCAGCCATTGAGCCTTCGCCTGACGACGCGGGTCGATGTGCCTTCGGGGTCAGGCCTGGGAGGATCGTCTACCTTGGTTGTCGCCACGCTCAGAGCCTATGCAGCATGGCTGAATTATCCGTTGGATGATTATGAACTTGCCCAGACCGCGTACCTGATCGAGCGCAATCATGCCGGGTTGCGAGGAGGCCGTCAGGACCAATATGCAGCGGCGTTTGGCGGGTTCAACTACATGGAATTCGGCAAGGATGGCAAGGTCCTGGTGAACCCGCTCCGAATCAAGGAGCGTGTCGTTTCGGAACTCGAGGCATCGTTGCTGCTTTTTTATACTGGAGCGTCGCGTTCTTCAGCAGCGATCATCGCCGAGCAATCGAAAAACGTCGAGGGGGGGGGAGACGGAGGCCATTGAGGCGATGCGCCAAATCAAGCAGGAAGCGATCCGCATGAAGGAATCGCTGCTGCGAGGCAACTTTACGCAGTTGCATGAGGTCTTGCTCACCAGTTGGGAAGCCAAGAAGCGAATGGCAAGCGGGATCGTCAACGAAAGAATCGAGGCCCTATATGCGAAGGCGCTTGAGGCGGGTGCCTATTGCGCAAGAATCTCGGGTGCCGGTGGTGGCGGGTTCATGATTTTCCTGGCAGATCCCATGCGCAGGGATATTGTGGCAGAGGCCCTCTGTAGTTCCGAAAATACAGGCTCGGTATATAGCTGCCACTTCACGAGCGTTGGAGCTCAGGCATGGATAGTAAAGTGAGGTTTCGCTGGCCTCCCTCATGACTCAGTCGGAGGATAAAAGAATCCGAAAGGGTTTCTGGTGCACACGATGAAACCCTTGTACGAAAGGAAAAGCGGGGAAGCTATCGTTTTGCCGGGCAGATTCGGTAGCCGCCTAAGTTCGCGACAGACCGACCGAAGTCGATGGCGCTGGTCGCATGGTGGCCGTTTCTGGAGATTGTGCTCGATCAGTTGATAGACTCCGGCTCCGAGCGAGTCATTCTGTCTGTCGGACATTTGCGACAGTGTGTAATACCGGCGGGAAGACCCCAATCAAGGCGAACCAGAGAATGTCGGAATAGGTTCAAAAGCTGAGCAAAACAGACCAGACCTGATCTTGAGCTGGGACCATAATGGTTATGACCTTAGTGTAGTAGGGTCTTAGTCATGACAACCTGCCCCCGGAATTCGCGGTGCCCCTCCGGGTAGCAACGCAAAGCCAGCGTTGCCAGTCAGGATGCGTGGAATGCTCAGTTCGTACCCTCCTGAAGCATCTCCCACGAGGCCTTCGATTCGACCGCAGCAGTCCAGATCGCGGTCCCCGGCCGCTTCACAGGAGGTCCAATGTTGACTGATGAAACGAAAGACCTGACATTCGATCCTGCCGTCTTTCTCGCGCATACCGGCCTTGGCCGAAGAATCGTCGAATTGAAGGACAAGGAGACTTTCTTCACCCAGGGTGATCCGGCAGACTCAATCTTTTATCTCCGTCATGGCCGGGCAAGGCTTACCGTGGTTTCGGAGGGCGGTAAAGAGGCCACAATTACAATCCTTTCCGTGGGCGACTTCGTTGGCGAGGGTGCGCTGGCGGCCGTGCCTGGGCTGCGCTTGTCCACGGCCACGGCCATCAATAACTGCACAGCGCTCAAGATCACCAGAGATGAAATGATCCGCGTCATGCACGAGGAGCATGAGTTCTCCGACCTGTTCCTGAAGTTTCTTCTGGAGCGCAGCATGCGCACCCAGGCCGATCTGGTGGACCAACTCTTCAACTCCAGCGAAAAACGCCTGGCGCGCATTCTCCTGTTGATGGCCGAGTTCGGCAAGCCTGGAGAGCCGGAAACATTCATCCCCCCGATTACGCAGGAGACCCTGGCGGAGATGATCGGCACGACACGGTCTCGTGTCAGCTTTTTCATGAATCGCTTTCGCAAACTCGGGTTTATCAGTTACAACGGCCGCATCCAGGTGCACAAGTCACTGCTCAATGTGGTCCTGCTCGATCAACTGCCGGGACAGAACGCACAGAAGCCGCCGATTTTGTCCATCGCCTGATGGCCTTCTCGATCGGTCGATCAGGCGGCTTTATCCCAGCGACAGCGTCAACCTGATTTTACCTATCTGCAGAAGCGGCGGGATCGAGCGGCGTCTGCATTCCACTATGCCTGGGTACCGTCAATTCGGGACAAAGACAAAGGTAATAACTTAACGGAGTAGCTGCCTGGGCACAGAAACCGCCGTGGGTGGAATTTGTGCACAGCGCGTTGATTCCAATATATTTCCGCTGATTGGGCGTTTGCCGGAGAGGGAAAACGCCCCCAGGGGCTAAAGCCCACGTTCATTTTTCAGTTTGCGGCACGACTAAAGTCGTGCCCTGATACAAAACCGTTGAGTTTCTTTGCCCAATGAACTTTTCCGCAGCCTGTGAGGTCGTGCCCTGTTACAAGACACTTCCTCTTGCCGGTTGGGCTCCACAACGAATGGTGGCTGCTGCACTGAGGCGGCAACCCCTATAACCAATAAATAATGAAGCCAAACTGCACAGTTTACCTTTCTGTGTGCTAGATTCGATTCATGAGTAAGCAGAAGAGCAAGACGGGAGCCTTGGCCCTGGCAAAGGAGCTTCGTCTTCTCATCGGCCAATTGATGCGCCGGCTGCGGGAACAGGCCCATCCAGGCGACTACACCTGGTCACAGATGTCCGTGGTGACCCGTTTGGAGCGCGATGGCCCAGCCACGGTCAGCGCGCTCGCGCGTGCCGAAGGCGTGCGGCAACAATCGATGGGCGCGACGATTTCGGCGCTCGAGGCTGCCGGCCTGGTGAAGGGCTCGCCAGACCCCGCCGACGGACGGCAAACCATCTTGTCTCTCACCGATGCCTGCCGGAAAATGGTCAAGGCCAATCGGGCGGCGAAGGAGGACTGGTTGTTCCGCGCCATCCGGACAAAGCTCTCGTCCGCCGAGCAGGAGAAGCTCGCGGCGGCCCTCGAACTGGTCAAACGCATCGCCGGCGAGTAAACGCGTCTCGAACCGAACTCGTAACCGGCCGAACACCTAACCGGCCGATGGTACACGAAGAGGAGTACACCATGGCAATCACCGCACTTGACCCTCAAACCGCTCTCATCGTCGTCGATCTGCAAAAAGGCATTGTGGCCTTTCCAACCGTCCATCCGATCGGCGAAGTGGTGCAGCATGCCGCTGCACTGGCCGATGCATTCCGCCGCCATGGCCTGCCGGTGGTACTCGTCAATGTCACCGGCGGGGCGCCGGGACGAACCGAGCAGGCTCCCCGGCGCACAGCGTTTCCCGCCGACTGGGCCGATCTCGTCCCCGAGCTCAACCAGCAGCCGCAAGACCATGCGGTAACCAAGAAAACCTGGGGCGCGTTCACGAACACCGGCCTCGATGAACTTTTGAAAAAGTTGAGCGTCACGCAGGTCGTAGTCGCCGGCGTCGCCACCAGCATCGGTGTCGAGTCCACGGCGCGCCAGGCGCACGAGTTCGGATTCAACGTAACGCTCGCAACCGACGCCATGACCGATATGAACATTGACGCCCACGGCAACAGCGTGACGCGCATCTTTCCTCGTCTGGGCGAAACCGGCACAAGTTCGGAGATCGTCGCATTCCTCGACGGTACACGCGCGTGAACGATCCGGCAGAAGACTCGGGTTCGACAAACGATGAAGGGGAGCAACTGACTATGAACTGGATTCACTCTGTGTCTTACTTCTTTGGCGGCGCGTTGCTTACAAACGCTGTTCCGCATTTTGTGAGCGGCGTGATGGGGCGCCCCTTTCAAAGTCCCTTCGCGAAACCGCCCGGCAAGGGGCTTTCCTCCTCGACCGTAAATGTGCTTTGGGGATTTTTCAATCTGGTTGTTGGGTATCTGCTTGTCTGCCGTGTCGGAAACTTTGATTTGCGCTCTGCGGCGCATATCGCCGCTTTGGGCCTGGGCGTTTTCCTCATCGGCCTGATGAGTGCACAGAGCTTCGGACGGTTCCACGGTGGCAATTCTCCCGGAGACGCGCGTGGGGCACGGTGAAAAACATTCCGCCTAAGCTGTCCGGCGATGCCAAACAGCTCGATCCGGCCGTTGGGAAGATCCTGGCCGATGTCCTGTGCGGCACGAGAGATCGCGCCCTCTCGCCCTGAAGAGTCAGCCAAACCTCCTGGGGGAAGCCGATGTCGTTGATAGCGACCCCGCTTGAGAGGACGATTCATCGTAGTCGAAGCCGCCACGCCTGAGGGAGTGTGGAAATCGGAAGGCCCGGCATTCGGCGCGTGCGTGAGTGACAGCTCGGCCGCCCGCGCCGAAAGCGCTGCGTGCAGCCAACAGCGGCTAACTATCCGCCAAATGCCGCCGATGATCTATCTGAATTCATCGCTCGGCAAACAGCATGGGGATAGTTCAGCGGGGTCCGGTTGTGAGGAGTGCGCGGAACTGCCGGCCAGGCGGAAACCGCGCCGCGCTTTGAGCCGCGAAGGAGCTTCGATGGCAATGACCGTCCTGGTTGTCGACGACTCGGCCACCATGGTGATGAGCCTCAAGACCACCCTGGCCATGAGCGGCTTTCAGGTGGAGACCGCAAGCAACGGCAAGACGGCTCTGGAGAAGCTGCAATCGGGAATAAAGCCCAACCTGATCCTCACCGACATCAATATGCCGGTCATGGGGGGGATGGAACTGATCAAGAATGTGCGCGCGCTGCCGGGCCTCCGGTTTGTTCCGATTCTCACCCTCACCACCGAAAGCGATGCCGCCAAGCGCGATGAGGGCAAGCGCGCGGGCGCGACCGGATGGGTGGTCAAGCCGGTGTCGGGAAACGACCTGATGGCGGTCATCAGAAAAGTTCTCCCGGGAGCGTAACGACATGGCTTCAGTGGCGTATCGAGGATCTGAATGGATTTCTCCAGTGCTGGCCGGCTGCAAGGGCGCCGGCCGGGATGACGCCGACCTCGATCGCAGCCCGCGCCTGAGGAAGGCGCGTAACCGGCTGCTGGGCCAGGCGGCGACCGTACTCGTTTGCACCGTGCTGTTCTTCCTGTCCCTGTCCCATATATTGGGGCCAGGCTTCACTCGCTATCGGAGCCAGGTCATCGGGTTATTGCTTTTGTACATCGTCCTTCCCTTGCTAATCGTCGGATGTAGAAACTGGGTCAAGGCCCGGCAAGGCATAGCCGAACTCGGGGCTTTGGGCAGGTTGAGCAGATCCCAACTGGCGGCTGTGTTCGAAAGGCGCCAGACGATGGAGGGAGAATTCAGGGACTCCAGGACCTACATCGACGTGATGCACGAACAAATCGGCGATTCGCTTGCCGAATCGGAGCGCGAGGTCATGAAGGTCATTGAGCAGATCGGCCTGCTCAATGCCCAGGCCAGCGAAAAACGCGCGCATATCAATCGTTCCATCCAGAGCGGCAAAGCATTGACGGAAAGCACGCGCCTGCGGGTGGAAGCCAACCACGAGATTATTGCCGCGTTAGAGATGCAACTGCAGGAACAGAATGACGAGATGCGTTCCAACTTCGAGCGCATCGAAGGCCTCGCCGACGAGGTGCGGACACTCACTCCTCTGATCAAAGTGATTACGTCGATAGCCCAGCAGACCAGCCTGCTGGCCCTGAACGCCGAAATCGAGGCAGCGCGCGCCGGAAGCGCGGGGCGTGGCTTCACCGTGGTGGCCATTGAGGTTAGAAAGCTGTCGGTTCTTTCCACCAGTGCCGCTGCCGGCATTGCCGCGAAGATCAATGCGACCTGCAAACGAGTGGACACCGAGATGGCCGTCGCCAAGGCCTCCCTGGAGCAGTACGAATCGAACACCGGCATGCAAAACCTGATCGCCGGGCTGGGCGAAATGCAACAGGAGTTCACGAAGAACGGCGAATTGCTGCTTGCAGTCATCTCCGAAGTGGACTCAAGCTACGAGGAGAGTATCCACCGGCTCTCCGAGGCGCTGGGACACATTCAGTTCCAGGATGTGATGCGGCAGAGAATGGAGCACGTGCAGGAAGCGCTGGTGGAAATGCGCGAACACATGCAGCAGTTGAACGAAAAGGCCGCCGACCCCGGCTGGGACGGCCAACTCGACCAGACTTTCAAATCCCTGCTCGCCTCTCATCTGGACCAGTACAGGATGGCCAGCCAGACCAATACGCACCTTGCCGTTTCCGGGGGAGTTTCGAGCGAGGATCACGGACGCCCGGCGATTGAGTTGTTCTAGAAAACCCCTGATTGAGCCGATGTTTTTGAAGCGGCCCGAGTTTTTATCCGGGTTCTTAAAGAAATCCAACCTGAATCCCTCCAGACCCCACTCTTCAATTGCTCCTTCCAAGCCGATGACACGTTATCTGGGCAACATCGTTGTGGGCAGGCCTGGAAACGTCTTCGGCGATGCATCGAATCACAATCTTGCGCACGCCTTCAATTGAGGGGCGGAGTTTCCCTCCATGAGCGGGCCGAGTGGAGCGGGAATCGCAAAGTGAGCGGGAGTCAGCCTTGGCAATCATTGTGGAGCAACGGGAAGACGCGAGCGCCATCCGCCTGGAGGGCGCGATCGATATCGGTCTTGCGGCGGAACTGAAGAGGACACTTCTCGACGCGCTCAAGGCGGACAAGACGGTGCTGGTCGCGCTGGATGCGAACGCCGACCTGGATGTGACGGCAATCCAGCTGCTCTGGGCGGCCGGGCGCGAGGCCAAAGCCTCGGGGGTGGAAATCAGGTTGGATGGAGAAGTACCGGCGGCGGTTTCTGTGGGACTGAAGGAAGCGGGCTTTGAGAGATTCCCGGTTCCTGTTCAAGCGGGGAGATGCAAAAGGTGATGCATCGGGCAAACGCAGCCAGCGCCGAGCAGTTCAAGCAGAGTTTCCGCGAGGAAGCGCGGGAGGTTCTTGTCGATCTGGAGGCCGCGCTTCTGGAGTTGAACGAGAATCGCGCCGACATGGAACTGGTGGGGCGGGTCTTTCGCGCCCTGCACACCATCAAGGGCTCCGGCTCCATGTTCGGCTTCGAGCAACTGGCCGCCTTCACCCACAACCTGGAGACCGCCTTCGACCTGGTGCGCAACGGACGGCTCCAGATCGGCTCCGAACTGATCGATCTGACTCTTGCGGCGCTCGATCAAATTCGGGCCATGCTGGAAGAGGGCGCCGGAACGCCGGCGGCGGACCCGGCGGCCTGTGCCGAGATTCTGGCCAAGGTGCGGCAACTGGCCGGTATGCCCCTGAGCGAGGCTTCCGGTCCAGAGGTCTCCGCCCCGCCGAATGTGAAAGATGCGGCAGACGTGACGGATGCGGGCGCAGGGGACGGCCAGGCTTGCGAGTGGCAACTGCGTTTCGCTCCCGGCCCGGAGATGATGCTGAACGGCGCCAATCCGCTGCTTCTTTTAAAAGAGCTGCGGCAACTTGGCGGCCTCTCGGTGCGGGCCAGCATGGCGGCGGTTCCGCCGATCGGGGAACTTGACCCGGAGCGCTGCTATGTGACCTGGGATATGGTGCTGGCGACACCGGCGGGCCGCGACGCCATCCGCGACGTCTTCATCTTCGTCGCGGATAGTTGCGAACTGACCATCGAGCCCGAGACATCAGCAGCACAAGGCGCTTCGCAGGCGGGGAGGGAGGCTGCGGACGTAATCGCCCGCGCGCTTGAGGAACCGCGCGCCGGCTCCGGCGGCCGGCGCAGCTACGACAAGGCCGACCACGCCACCAGCCTGCGCGTGCCGGCCGCCAAGCTGGACCAGTTTGTCGACCTGGTCGGCGAACTGGTGACGGTGCAGGCGCGGCTGAGCGAGCTTGCCGCCCGCAGCGACGATCCGGACGTCGCCGTCGTTTCCGAAGAGATCGAGCGGCTGACCTCGTCCCTGCGCGAGAGTTCGATGAACATCCGCATGTTGCCGATCCGCGCCACCTTCGAGAAGTTCCGCCGCCTGGTCCACGACCTGGCCCGCGACCTCGGCAAGGACGTCGAGCTGACCATGGAGGGCGCGGACACGGAGCTGGATAAGACGGTGATCGACCAGTTGAGCGATCCACTTATGCACCTGATCCGCAACAGCATGGACCACGGCATCGAGTCGGCCGCAACGCGCGCTGCCCGCGGCAAGCGACCCACCGCCGCCATTCACCTCTCCGCCCGGCACTCGGGCGCCAGCGTTTTGATCGGGGTCTCGGACGACGGCGGCGGCATCGACAAAGAGGCGGTGCGCAACCGCGCGATCGAGAAAGGAATCGTGGCCGCCGACGCCGCACTCACCGAGTCCGAGACCTTCGCGCTGATCTTCCGGCCCGGATTCTCGACCGCCAAGACGGTCACCGATGTCTCCGGCCGGGGCGTGGGGATGGATGTGGTTCGCCAGCGGGTCGACGCCCTGCGGGGCAGCATCGACGTGGCCAGCAAGGCGGGCCAGGGTACCCAGGTACTGCTGCGCCTGCCGCTGACCTTGGCTATCATCGACGGACTGCTGGTCGCCGTCGGCGACGCATTCTTTGTGTTGCCGCTGGCCAACACGCTGGAGTGCATCGAGCTGACGCGCGAGGACATCGAGCGCGCCAACGGCAAGCAGGTGGCCAGCGTGCGCGGAATGCTCATCCCCTACATCGGCCTCCGCCGGCACTTCGGGATGCGCTCCGCGCCCCCGGCGATCGAGCAGATCATGGTGGTCGAAACCGGGGAAGGCCGCTACGGATTTGTCGTGGACCAGGTGCTGGGAAACTGCCAGACGGTCATCAAGAATCTGGGCCGGTTCTACCGGCATGTCCAGGTTGTCTCCGGCGCCACCATTCTGGGCAATGGAACAGTGGCGCTGATTCTCGATCCGGAGCGGCTGGCGCAGGAGGCGGTGCGGGTAACGCTCGAGCGCTCCAGGGGGCGCCCGGCGGCCAATGCGCGGCGAAAGTGAGGCGCGGGCTTGAACGTCAACTGAAGCTTCGTCGGTGCTGGAGAGGTAAGCCGGCGCCAGTCAAATAACGAACTAACCCGCTGGTCTCGCTTCAACTCCCGTCCGGTATTTGCCGGTCGATAAGAGAACCCATGAGATGAACGAATGGGAGAGAGCGAGTTTCAGCCGAGAGAGGACCGAGTTTCATGGCGACAACAATGGTAAGTGAAGACCGGAAGGCGCACGGCGCCGGAAACGGTCATGGCGGAAACGGACATGGGGCTCAGGATCGCTCGCATGCCTCGAAGCGGATCGTTGAAGACGACTCGATGGAGGTGTTGCAGGAGATCATGCGCCTGGTGGATGCATCCAAAGAGGGGCGCCTCTCCGAGCGCGGCAAGGCAACCCTGTTCAACGGCGTTCATCGCGAGATGATCCAGGGCGTCAACGAGATGCTGGATGCGATCCTGCTGCCCATCGGCGAGGGCAACCGCGTACTCGCGCAAATCTCATCGGGCAAAATCGACGAGTTAATAACTCAGGCCTACAAGGGCGATCACGAGAGGATGAAGGTGGCCGTCAACAACGTGGCTATCGTGACGCAAGGCCTGCAAAAGGAACTGGCGCGTTTGATCGAGGCCTCCAAGGAAGGCCAGCTCAGCGACCGCGGCAAGCCGGAGCAGTTCCAGGGCGCGTACGCGGAGATTGTGCGCGGCGTCAACACCATGCTGGACGCGATTCTTCTGCCCATCGGCGAAGGCAACCGCGTCCTCGCCCAGATATCCTCGGGCAAGATCGACGAGTTGATTACAGCCACCTACAAGGGCGACCACGAAAAGATGAAGCAGGCGATCAACAATGTCGCAGTGGTTTTGCAAGGCCTGCAAAAGGAGTTGGTGCGGTTGACTGACGCCTCCAAGGACGGCCAGCTCAGCGATCGCGGCAAGCCCGAGCAGTTCCAGGGCGCGTACGCGGAGATTGTGCGCGGCGTCAACACCATGCTGGACGCGATACTGATGCCCATCGGCGAGGGGAATCGCATTCTTGCCCAGGTATCGAACGGCAAGATCGACGAGCTGATCGCGCACACCTACAAGGGCGATCACGAGAAGATGAAGCAGGCGATCAATAACGTGGCCATCGTGCTGCAGACGCTTCAGAAGATGTTGGGGCGGCTAAGCGACGCGGCGAAGGACGGAAAACTCGCCGAACGCGGCAATCCCGACCAGGTAAAGGGCGCGTATGCGGAGATTGTGCGTGGCGTCAACGAAATTCTGGACGCGGTCATTGGCCCGCTGAACTTCTCCGCCAGATATGTGGAGCAGATTAGCAAGGGCGACATCCCGCCGCAAATCACGGATACCTATCATGGCGACTTCAACCTGATCAAGAACAACCTCAATACGCTGATTGTGGCCATGAACGACATCACTGCTGCCGCCGAAGAGATTTCGAACGGCAACCTTACGGTGACTCTTCGCGAGCGCTCGCCGCAGGACAAGCTGATGCAGGCGCTGGCGTCCATGGTGGCCGGGCTGACGCAAACGGTCTCCGATATCCGTGCGATAGCCGGCGAGGTATCCTCTGCCAGCCAGTCCATCTCGACGGCCTCGATTCAGGTATCGAAGGGCGCCAGCGCACAGGCGGCTGCAGCCGAAGAGGCCTCGTCGTCGATGGAGGAGATGGTCTCGAACATCAAGCAGAACGCCGACAACGCGCAGCAGACCGACAAGATCGCGAACAAATCGGCCAAGGATGCGCAGGAGAGCGGCAAGTCGGTTCTCGAAGCCGTAGCCGCGATGAAGGAGATCGCCAACAAGATCTCGATCATCGAGGAGATCGCGCGCCAGACTAATCTGCTGGCGCTCAACGCGGCCATCGAGGCTGCGCGCGCCGGCGAACACGGCAAGGGCTTCGCCGTCGTCGCCGCGGAAGTCCGCAAGCTGGCCGAGCGCAGTCAAAAAGCGGCCGGGGAAATCAATCAGCTCTCCGCCAACACGTTGAAGGTATCGGAGAAGTCCGGCGAGATGCTGGACAAGCTGGTGCCCGATATCCAGCGCACGGCCGAGCTGGTGCAGGAGATCACTGCCGCCAGCAAGGAGCAGGATACCGGGGCGGAGCAGATCAACAAGGCGCTGCAGCAACTGGAGCAGGTCATTCAGCAGAATGCCTCGGCTTCCGAAGAGATGGCTTCCACGACCGAGGAGTTAACCGGCCAGTCCGATCAGCTTGTCAGCGCGCTCTCGTTCTTCCATACCGGAGACGAGGACGGCGGACGGGCGCGCAAGCCGGCCGGCGCCAAGGCGGGCAAGCCGGTGCAGGCCGCGCCGGCAAAGGCGGCGAAGCCGAATGGTCACGCCGGAGCCAAGCCTTCGGGCGGGGTCAGTCTCCGGCTCAAAGACAAACACGACGATCTCGACGGAGAGTTCGAGCGTTACTGACCGGTCGGGCGCGGCCTGCTTTCCTGCCGCGCCCTGTCTTCCAAACGAGAGAGGAGTGGAAGCATGAGCGTTAGCGAAATCACGGAGACACGGCAGTACCTGACCTTCAAGCTCGGCAACGAGATCTTCGCCACCGATGTCGCCAAGGTGAGAGAAGTGCTTGACCTGACCACCATCACCGCCATTCCCAGGACACCCGACTTCATGAGCGGAGTGATCAACCTGCGGGGCAGCGTGGTGCCGGTGGTGGACCTCAGGCTCTGCTTCGAGATGTCGAAGACCGAGAGCACGCGCAACACCTGCATTGTTGTGGTCGAGGTGTTGCTTGACAACGAATCCACCGTGATCGGCGCGCTGGCGGATTCGGTCGAAGAGGTCATCGATCTGGAGCCGGATCAGATTGAGCCGGCGCCAAAGATCGGCACCCAGATCCGGACAGATTTTATAAAGGGGATGGGCAAACGCGATGCTCAGTTCATCGTGATTCTGGACATCGACCGCGTCTTTTCCGCCGAGGAGCTTGCTGTGGTCCGCGGGCAGGAACCGAGCAAACAGTTGGTGGAAGCGGCTGCATAAGGAGGGATTGGGGCAGGCAAACCAGCTTGCCCCATTCAAGCGATGAGCGCTCACGACGAATACATGTCGGCCCGCGACTACACGCGCCTTTGCAGCCTGATCTATGAGCAGGCGGGTATTCGCCTCGGCGCCGAAAAGAAGACGATGCTCGAGGTTCGGATCAAAAAGCGTCTGAAGGCGCTCGAACTGAGTTCCTATGCCCAGTATTGCGATTATCTTTTCGGACGCCAGGGGCTGAAGGAAGAGCTTGTTCCGCTGATCGACGTGGTAACGACCAACAAGACCGACTTCTTCCGGGAGCCGAAGCACTTCAACCTTCTGGTCGAGAGGGCTCTTCCAGAGCTGACTTCGCGCGATGAGGGTGGAAGGCCGGCTCTAATCTGGAGCGCCGGCTGCTCCACGGGCGAAGAGCCGTACACGCTGGCGATTGTGCTGAGCGAATATGGGCTGACCCATCCGGGTTTCCGCTTCAGAATATTGGCAACCGATATCTCGACCCGAGTCCTCGCGAAGGCCGAGATGGGCGTTTATTCGAGCGATGTCGTCAGCCCTGTGCCTCCGGCACTGAAGCGGAAGTACATCATGGTCAGCCGCGATCCTGGCTTCGACCGCGTGCGTGTGGTTCCGGAGTTGCGCCGGTTGATCGAGTTTCGGCGATTGAATTTCATGGATGCCGACTACCGCATGTCGGAAAAGGCGGACGCGATCTTCTGCCGCAATGTGATCATCTACTTCGATCGGCCAACGCAGGAAAAGGTTCTGCAAAAGCTTTCCAAATACCTGGCGCCGCGCGGATACCTGTTCGTCGGGCATTCCGAGACGCTGCACGATATGGACTTGCCTTTGACGCCGGTGGCGCCGGCTCTTTACAGGAAGAACGATGCCTGAGCCTGACCCAACATTGCCGGAAGTTCACGTGCAACCGGGAGAGTCACGCCTGGTCAGGGAGCCAACCATGCTTCGAACTCTGCTCGGCTCCTGTGTAGGCATCGCGTTCAGAGTTCCCCGGCTGGGCGTGGGCGCTCTGTGCCATCCGATGCTGCCCCGTTCGCCGGCCAAACATGCCGCATCGTTGAGCCGCTCCGCCGGCCGCCGCTACGTGGACTACGCGATTCGCGATCTGGCTCGCCAGCTCGACGCGCTGGGCGCGCGCCGCGGCGAGGTCGAAGTGAAGTTGTTCGGGGGCGGAGATGTGCTTGATATGGCCCCAAATCCCAAGCGGCCAACAGTGGGCAAGCTGAACTGCGAAGTTGCGATGAAGGTGCTTGCGGAGGAAGGCTTTGACGTCGCGGCGGCCTCGCTGGGAGGCAAACGCGGAGTCAATATTCACTTCAACACGGAAACCGGAGAAGTGCTGCTGCAACGGCACTCGCAAGATGCCGGCCACCCAGGACCGTTTCTCTCAAAGCGCCGTAACTTCACGACGGCTTGAGGGAGCGGCAGGAAGAGGATCGAAGAAAGGGATCGAGGCCTGGCTCATGAGTTCATCGAAGATTCGCGTCTTGATCGTGGACGACTCCGCCGTTGTGCGCCAGACATTGCGCGAGGTGCTTCAGTCCGATCCGGAGATCGAGGTGATTGCCACGGCGGGCGACCCGTTTGTCGCCGCCGATCGCATCGCCGAGCAAGTGCCGGATGTCATCACCCTCGATATCGAGATGCCGCGCATGGATGGGCTCACGTTCCTGAAGAAGCTCATGAGCCAGCATCCGATCCCGGTGGTGATCTGTTCGAGCCTGGCCGAGGAAGGCGCGCAAAGCACTTTCAGGGCCCTCGAATATGGCGCGGTGGAGATTGTCACCAAGCCGCGTCTCGGCGCCAAACAGTTCCTCGAAGACTCGCGCATTTCGATTTGCGAAGCGGTCAAGGCCGCGGCGAATGCGAGGCTGCTGGCCCTGAAGCCCAGCCACACGGTGGAGGCCAAGCTCACTGCCGACGTCATTCTTTCTCCCGCCACCCACGCAATGGCCGAGACGACGGAGAAGGTTGTGGTCATCGGCGCCTCGACCGGCGGCACAGAGGCCCTGAAGACAGTGCTGGAGGCGTTGCCGGCCGACACTCCCGGTATCGTGATTGTGCAGCACATGCCGGAGCTGTTCACCCGCGCCTTTGCCAACCGGCTCGACGGCCTGTGCAACATCACCGTCAAGGAAGCGGAGACCAACGACACCGTCATTCGCGGACGCGCGCTGATTGCGCCGGGTAATCATCACCTGCTGCTCAAGCGCAGCGGCGCGCGCTACTACGTTGAGGTCAAGGACGGGCCCCTGGTCTGCCGTCACCGGCCTTCGGTAGATGTACTGTTCCGTTCCGCCGCGCGCTACGCCGGACAGAATGTCGTGGGCGTCATCATGACCGGAATGGGCGACGACGGTGCGCGCGGAATGCTGGAGATGAGGCAGGCCGGAGCCATGACCATCGCCCAGGACGAAGCCACCTGCGTGGTCTTTGGCATGCCCAAAGAGGCTATCAAGCTGAACTGCGTCGACAAGATCGTATCCCTGCAAGCCATGGCCGGCACGATTCTCAATCACGCGCGCTGATGTGCGGGGACGAGTCTCTACGCCTGAGCTCTGGCGGCGGGGGCGAGAATCTGAATGACGTCGTCCAGCGCGGCGCGCCAGGATGGAAGGCTGACGCCGAAGCGGTCGTAGAGCTTCCGATTCGAGAGCACAGAGTTGCGTGGACGCCTGGCGGGCGTTGGATAGTCCTTGGTGGCAAGGGGCGTGAGCTCCGGCGGTTTCACGTGAAGCTGTGCCGATGCACAGTCATAGATGGCCTTGGCAAAGCCGAACCAGGTGGTCGAGTCCGAACAGGTCATGTGGTAGAGGCCGGCCCAATCCTGCGTAGCGCCGAATCTTCCGGCAAGAACGCCCTCGGCGATGGTGCGAGTGGCGCGGGCGAGCTCGATGGATGTGGTCGGAGAGCCGAACTGATCGTCAACAATCGACAGTCGGTCGCGCTCGCGGGCAAGGCGAAGCATGGTGAGCAGAAAGTTGTTGCCGTGCGGCCCGTAGACCCAACTGGTGCGGAAGATCAAATAGCGTCCGCCGGTCTTCTGGATGGCTTGCTCTCCGGCCAGCTTGGTTGCGCCGTAGACATTGAGCGGGTTCGGCTCATCGGTCTCAATCCATGGCTGCTGCTTTTGTCCGTCAAAAACATAATCAGTGGAATAGTGGACAAGCAAGGCATTCAACCGGAGAGCCTCTTCGGCCAGGATGCGCGGAGCCGTGGCGTTGATGGCCATGGCCAGTTCGGGCTGGGATTCGGCACGATCGACGGCTGTATACGCCGCTGCATTGAGTATCAGATCGGGCTGCACGCGGCGAACCAGGGCGCGGGTTTGATTCTCATCGGTAAGGTCGACGGGATCGAGACCGGTGGATTCCAGATCGGCAGCGACAATGGGACCGAAGCCGGAAAAACTGTGTTGCAGTTCAACACCTACCTGGCCGGCAGCGCCGACGATCAAAATGCGCGGTTTATCGGTGAGACTTTCGGCCATAATGGAGAACTCCGCGGGCTGCAGCTCGATTCGACTTTCATTCTATCTGTCCAACCCTATTTCAATGCGATGCGCGGCGATGGATCGCGGCGAGTCTTCAAGGCGCAGCTTCTTTTGGAACCGATGCCGAGGCGCTCGCTACCCCGCCGGGATATGATGAGAAGCCGGAAGCGATATTCCTATTCTCTTTGCGTTAGAGGACACAAAAGTGGCTGGGAAGCTGGAACTGATGTTGGGGCCGATGAGAAGCAACAAGACCGCCGAGTTGTTGCGGCGCGCCGATATGCGGCGGCAATACGCGGGACAATACGTGCTGGTTCTCAAACCCAGCGACGATACCAAGGGCGGCCCTGGAGTGGTGGAGAGCCGCAATCCAAACGGTCACGGCAAGATGGACGCGCTTGAGTTCAATTCGCAGAACCCCTGGGAGATTCTCCAGGCGATCGCACAAAGAGAAAAGGAGATCGGCAAGAAGATCGACTGCATCGCCATCGATGAAGGGCAGTTTGTGAATGAGCTATTCCTTTTCACGCGACGTCTGCTCGATGCCAGTCACGACGTGCTGATCGCGGGACTCGATCTGGATTTTCGAGCGCTTCCCTTCGGCGAGATGCTGAACCTTACCTGGCTCGTGAATGCCTACGGCGGCAGCATCACCGAGTGCATGGCCTACTGCAGCTGCGGAAGCCGGGCGCTCTACTCGCAGCGGCAGATCGCCGGAGAGCCGGCGCCCTACAAAAGTCCAATCAAAATGCCGGGCGACTCGTACGAGCCCCGCTGCGCCGAGCATTTTGTGCTGCCGGGAAAACCGCACTGAAACGGCGCGACTTGCTCCGGAGTCCTTGTACTTGCCCGGCCACTTGATAATGAAAAGGGGGCACGGGAAATGCACGAGCAACTACGTCAAGATGTGTTGGCTGCCTGGAACCACTACCAGACGACCGGCCTGCATGTGACGGCCGAAGAAGCCGATGCCTGGCTGGCCAAGCTCGAAGCGGGCGAGGATGCCGAGGCCCCTGAATGCCGCCGTCACACGCCGACGCTGCTAAACTAGACACTCATGATCCTCCCGTTTGTCCGCGAAATCTTCGCAGAGCTGGAGCACTCTTCGGGATTCGAACGCGTAAGCAGGCATCTGAGCCTGGGTGCGGGGCGGCGACGTGTGTCCGGACTGACGGCGACGGCGCGGTCGCTCTATCTGCCGCTGATGGCGCGGGCTGCCAAGCAGCCGGTGATTGTGGTAGTGGCCGACAACAAGGCCGCCGAAGCCCTGGAGCCGACGCTTAAAGCAGGTTGCGAGCTGACCGGCGCGGTCGATCCTGCGCGCGTGGTGCGGCTGCCGGCCCACGACGTGCTTCCCTTCGAAAATCTTTCTCCGCATCCTGACGTGCAGGAGCAGCGGGCCGCGGCACTCTGGAAGCTCGCCACCGGGGCCGTGGACATCCTGATTGCGCCGGTGGAGTCGGCGGCGCTCAAGCTCTTCGACCGCGAGTATTACGCC
>Ga0182014_10004091_pt1 | contig 17020 bp, 10 predicted proteins | sample 612S2DmetaG_FD_120489 | JGI IMG/M metagenome (GOLD analysis project Ga0182014, IMG submission 120489) | Permafrost microbial communities from Stordalen Mire, Sweden - 612S2D metaG | ecosystem: Environmental > Terrestrial > Soil > Wetlands > Permafrost | place: Sweden: Stordalen | collected... | reverse complement strand
AGGTAGGTGAACGGCGTGGTCTTGGTGTAGATCGTGGCCGGGTGGCGAAGATTCGCCGGATGGTCGAAGACGGCCACGGTAACCGGCTTGCCGTCGGCGCTGGTCGCATAGGCGCACCAGTTGGCCGACACGAACGGCCCTTTGTCCTTCACCATCTCGGCCGTCTTGTCGGCGGCGTTGAAAAAGCAGCCACCCTCCATCGACGCCAGGAACCGCATGCCGAGGCCAAAGTAGAAGTTGCCGCCCAGGACCATCTGCTCTTTGCCCGACGGCGTCTGCAAGCGGCAACACCATTGGACCAGCGTGGCGCCGAGATCGCCGGTTTCGAGCACCTCGATCGCCCGCCGCTCGACGAGCAACGGTTTTTTCGCCTTGGGGCCCACCCATTCCAATTGCTCCACGAAACCGGCCCGGGCGACGCCGTTATTGCGCACGACCTTCAGTTCGCTGAGCGACTGCTGCTTCTCCCGGCCGCTGCTGCGCGAGTTTTCTTCCCAGAAATTGACCTTCTCGACCTGCAAGGCGTACATCAAGCCGTGGTGGTGCTTGTGGTCGTCGGGCGAATCGCGGAGCACTTGCACGCCGGCCGGCGAAGCGAGCTGGTCGACGTAGGGTTTCATGGGCACGCCGGCGTAGCGATAACGCAGCACCAGCCGATTGCCGTCAAGGATGCAGAGGGTGGACTTGTCTTGCTTGATCCGCAGGCCGGCGGCGGCGTCCTCGGCAGCCGACGCACAAGAGCTGCCGGCCATTATCAGGGCTACGCTCAGGATCATTCCCGACACTGCGCGCGACAGTTGAGCATGCATGTTGCGTTCTCCGAAACTCTGAGGTTCGTTGGTGTAACGGAAGGCAGCGGCGGATCGGCGGGTGACCGGCCCTGTTCGGCGGCTCGTGTTGAAAAAGGGGGACAGGCACCTCACAGCGACCGTCTTCCGCGGTGTTCGCGTCTGTCGGTTCGGAGCCAGTCCCCTTTTTCAGCGGGCTGTTAGCTTTCTCAACGGGCTGTCAGCCCCGGAAGGTACGTAGATTTCGGGATTTCTCTCCGGGGGCTGTTAGCCCCCGGCTAATCTACTCTCTGAAATCTGAAATCTGAAATCCCTCGTCCCTGATCCCTCGTCCCTGACCCCTAATCCCTGACCCCTAATCCCTGACCCCTAATCCCTGACCCCTAGCCTATCAGACTTTGCAGGTGCTGGATACTGCGGGCGGCCTGGTCGACCGTGCCGCACTCGACGCTGAGCACGATGTCGCGGGGGGCCATCTTGCAGATTTCGATCACCTTACGCCAATCGATCACGCCGTCGCCGCAGGCGCAGCCGACCGGCGTGCCGGTTACCTTGCCGCGTTCGCTGTCCGACTGAGTCAGGGCAATGTCTTTGGCGTGGAGGTGAACCAGGCGGTCCTTGACGTGCCGGAGCCACTCGATCGGGTCCTCGCCGGCCAGATAGGCGTTGCCCGTGTCGAAATTGATGCCGATGGCCGGAGAATCGACCAGGCCGTAGATGCGATCCAGGCCGGCACGCGTCTTGCTGTACTGCTGGTGCGGCTCCAAACCGATCAGGATGCCGCGTGGCTCGGCCAACTGGGCCACCTCGTACAAGGTATAGCGCATCAGCATGTCGTCCTCTTCGAGGGTGGTCCAGGGCTGCTTGAGGCCCTCGTCGGTATTGACCACCCGGGCGCCGCATTCGGCGGCGAAGCGGACGGCTTGCTTCAAATACTCGGCGCCGATCTCCGGCTTGCACAAGGGGGCATGTGCGGAGAGGCCGGAGAGCTTGATGCCCGCCCGCTGGCAGGCGCGGCGGATGCGAAAGGGGTCGTCGAGCATCGACACGCTATGGAAATAGCCGGCTTCGCTCAGTAGCTCGCGGCCCCAGTGGACCATCGGCTCGACATACTGGTAGCCGAGCTCGGCCGCCTTTTCGACACCCCATTCGAACGGTTTGTCCGCGCTGCGGACAAACTCCATGTTCAGTCCCAGGTAAATATTTGCCATGACCGAGGGTAACATGGTCGGCAACAGCCGGTCGTTCCGGATCTTTCATTGAAATAGTTTGAACGCCAGGTCACCATTAACGCCATGGTCGGGGACTGGTCCATTTTTCGGCGCACGATCGTGTTTTGCGAATAAACGGTTAGCCGAAAACATGGACCTGTCCCCTTCTCGCGGCGATGGTCGGGGACTGGTCCATTTTTCGGCGTACGATCGTGTTTTGCGAATAAACGGTGGGCCGAAAACATGGACCTGTCCCCTTCTCGCGGCACAAGGGGGACAGTCCCATTTTCGCGGCGATCAAGCGCATTCCGCATCACAACGTCCACCGTGCCGCGAAAATCGGGACAGTCCCCAGCATCTACCCCCCAAGCTTGGGGCTTTGCCGCCGCGGACAGGAAAAACCGGCGCATTTCAGTAATCGGCGTCGCCCATGGTGCTTGGGGGGCTGGTATGCCAATCTGCGGACCATTATCATAAATGTTCTGCGTATCCACACACCACATCAGGTTCTATCGAGGGAGTGACCCAGATGTCCGACTTTTCGGAACTGTACAATGCCATCCTCACAGGCAACGCGAAAAAAGCCGAGGAAGTGACGAAAGCCGCGTTGGCGGCCAAAGCCGATCCGAGCGAGTTGGTCCAGAAGTACATGATCCCGGCCATGGACGAGGTCGGCAAGCGATTCGAGTGCAACGAGTACTTCGTGCCCGAGTTGCTGATCGCCGCCCGCGCCATGAAGATCTCGCTGGAGTTGATCACTCCGTTGCTGGCCGAGGCCGGCGCCGAGCCGGTGGGCCACGTCGTGATCGGCACCGTCCAGGGCGACTTGCACGACATCGGCAAGAACCTGGTGGCCTCGATGCTCGAGGGCGGCGGGTTCAAAGTGACCGATCTGGGCGTGGACGTGCCGCCAGAGCGATTCGTGGAAGCGGCCAAGGAGAAGGAAGGCACGATCGTGGCCCTCTCCGCGCTGTTGACCACCACCATGACCATGATGAAGAACGTCATCCAGGCCTTGGAGAAGGCGGGGATCCGCGGGAAGACCAAGGTCATGATCGGCGGCGCGCCCATCACGCAGCAGTATGCCGATGAGATCGGCGCCGACGGTTACAGTGACAACGCCAGCACGGCCGTGGCCCTGGCCAGGAAATTAGCATAGGCCGCCCCCGCCGTGATTGCCCCCAACCAAGGCGTGACGTTCCGGGAGATGCTCGCTTCCGGCCAGTTTTATTACGGCGCGGAAGTGGTGACCACGCGCGGGCTGGAACCGGTGACTTCACCGGGCAACCTGGCGGCCTTCGCTAGGGATCTGCTTGCCGACCCGCGCATCGGCTGGATCTCGATTACCGACAATCCGGGCGGCGGGCCAATGCTCCCGCCCGATTGGCTCGGCGGCTTGGTGGCCGAGCGTCGGGCCCGCGTGGTTCTGCACCTGACCTGCAAGGACATGAACCGCAACGGGCTGGAATCGGCCGCCTGGCGCTACGCTTCCGAAGGTTTCGACAACCTGCTGGCGATCACCGGCGATTATCCCACCGGCGGCTTCGGCGGCTGCGCGGAGCCGGTGTTCGACTTCGACTCCGTCAGCCTGATTACCCTGCTGCAGTCGATGAACGGCGGGCTGAACGTTTTGGGACGCGGCGGCAAGCCGGAGACGCTGCCGAAGACCAACTTCTTCACCGGCTGCGTCGTCTCGCCCTTCAAACGGCACGAGCGCGAGCTGATGCCGCAGTTCTTCAAGCTCGTGCGCAAGATCGCCGCCGGCGCCCAGTGGGTCGTTCCGCAACTCGGCTACGACATGCGGAAGTTCCACGAGGTGAAGCTGTTCCTCGACGCCCGCGGCATCCACGTGCCGGTGATCGGCAACGTGTACCTGTTGACCAAGGGCGTGGCGAAGCTGTTCAACAGCGGCAAGTTGGCCGGCTGCGTGGTCAGCAACCAGTTGCTGAAAACGATCGAAAAATATGCCGCCGGACCGGACAAGGGCAAGAAGTTCTGCCAGGAACTGGCCGCCAAGCAACTGGCCGTCTTCAAGGGGCTGGGGTTCGCCGCCGGCTATCTGGGCGGGATTCACAAGGCCGACGGCTTCGGGCCCATCATCGAGCTGGCCGAAAGTTACAAGCCCGACGATTGGAAGCAGTTCTTGGGGGAGATTCAGTTTTCCCAACCGGACGAATTCTTCCTCTTCGAACACGACTCTTATACGGGCCTCTGCAACGACGGCCGCATGAGCCGCGCCTATCTCGATTCGCTGCGGCGTCCGCCGAAGTCGAAAGAAGTGAACCTGAACTACCGGCTGTCGCGGCTGGTGCATCGCTGGGCTTTCACCCGCGACAAGGCCCTGTATCCGCTGTTGAAGATGATTTTCACGCGGCTGGATGCGAAGCCGGGCTTCTTCAGCCGCATGACCTACCGCCTGGAGCGGGCGTCGAAGCTGGCGATGTACGGCTGCCAGGATTGCGGCGATTGCAGCCTGCCCGACTGCGCCTACCTTTGCCCCAAGAAAAACTGCTCGAAATGCGGCCGCAACGGGCCGTGCGGCGGCTCGGCCGACGGCCGCTGCGAGTTGGACGACAAGGAGTGTTTCTGGGCCCGGATTTACGAGCGGCTGAAGTCCTACGGCGAGTCGGAAACGATGCTCGACCGCCCGGTCACCATCTACAACGCCACGCTGAAGGAAACGTCGTCCTGGGCCAACACCTACCTCGATCGCGATCATCACGCACCAACAGAAAGGGAGGAGGGTAGCAGTACGTCATCCTGAGCGCAGCGAAGGATCTCGTTGGCGTCGGTGGTGGGTATTCATGCGGAGATTCTTCGCTACGCTCAGAATGACGCAAAACGCAGGACAGCACGTGCCTGAATACTACGTCTACATTATGGCCAACATGTCGCGAACGCTCTACGTGGGTGTGACGAACGACTTGGAGCGACGGGTCTATGAACACAAACATAAACTGTTGCCGGGTTTCACCAGCAAGTACAATATAACGAAACTGGTCTGGTACGAGACGTTTCCTGACATCCAACAGGCCATTGAAGGAGAAAAGAAAATCAAAGGTTGGCTTCGGTCGAAGAAAATCGCGATGATCGGGTCTCAGAATCCGAATTGGGAAGACCTAAGCCAGCAATGGTACGGAGAGGACGGAGATTCTTCGCTTCGCTCAGAATGACGCGAAGTGAGGACGTGTCGCGTTGACGCGGAAACCTGACGAATAGCGATGACGCGGAACTTGTCATCCTGAGCGCAGCGAAGGATCTCGCCAGTGTCGGAGTACGACGGGCGTTGCGGCCATCGTTCGCTACGCCAACGAGATTCTTCGCTTCGCTCAGAATGACATCTAAAGGAACCATTACCCATGCCACTTTCCGGTTTGACGATTATCGGTGAAACGATCAACGATTCCGTCCCGTCGACGAAGAAACTCTTCGACGCCGGCGACATCGACGGCATTTTGGGATTGGCCCGCAGCCAGGACGAGAAGGGCGCGGCGTATATCGACGTGAACGTCGGCCCCCGCTCGGCCGAGTTCATGGCCGAGATGGTGCGGAAGATCCAGGCGGTGACGGCCAAACCGCTGTCGATCGACACCCCCGACCCGGAAATCGCCCGCGCCGGTTTGCAGGCTTACGACCTGGCCCGCGCCGGCGGCAAGAAGCCGATCCTCAACTCGGTGAGCGCCTTGCGGGCCGGCATGTTCGACCTGTACGCGGTGCAGCCCTTTCGGCCGATCCTGTTGGTCTCCGAAAACGTCATCGACGGCCGCTCGAAGCCTTGCCACAGCGTCCAGGAGACGTTCGCGGCGGCGCAGCAGTTGGTGGGGACTTTCTTGGCCCGCTGCCCCGGCGCCACCAACGACGACTGCATCATCGACCCGGGCATCGCGCCGTTGGGCAGCGATTCAGAGGGCAACATCCATCGCCTCATCGGCGCCTTGGAGATGATCCACGCCGACCGCTTCTTTGCCGGCTGTCACGCTTCGGTGGGCTTGAGCAATTTCACGGTGATGCTTCCCCCCAAGCGGTCCGACGGTTCGCCGGTAAAAGGACCGTTGGAGAGCGCTTTCCTCACCAAGGCCATGCCGCTGGGGTTGGACATGGTGATCGGTTCGGTGAAGCGGAACTACGAGCGCTTGGACGCCGGCCATCCCGCCATGCTTTGTCTCGAAGAATGCCTGAAGCTGAAGGGTTTCGACGTGCTGATGCGCGTGCGGGAGTTCTATTCGAGCTAGCAGGCGATGCGAAACCGCAAGCGGCCGTCAGACGCTGACACCATTGCCCCCTGTCCCCTGCCCCCTGACCCCTGACCCCTGACCCCCAACTCCCTGTCATGTCCACTTCCGCCCGCACACTGCCGCCCGACATTGAAATCGCCCGTGGCTCGAAAATGTTGCCCATCGAGGAGGTTGCCGCCAAGTTGGGCATCGCCGACGACGACCTGGAGCACTACGGCAAGTCCAAGGCCAAAGTGTCGCTGGACGTCTTTCGCCGCCTGGCCGACAAGCCCGCCGGCAAGCTGGTGTTGGTGACCGCGATCACGCCCACGCCCGCCGGCGAAGGCAAGACCACCACTAGCATCGGCCTGTGCGACGGTCTGAATCGGATCGGCAAGAAGGCCAGCGTGTGTCTGCGCGAGCCGTCGCTGGGCCCGTGCTTCGGCATGAAGGGCGGTGCCGCGGGCGGCGGCTACGCCCAGGTGGTGCCCATGGAGGACATCAACCTCCACTTCACCGGCGACTTCCACGCCATCGAGTTGGCCCACAACCTGCTGGCCGCGATGTTGGACAACCACATCCACCACGGCAACCGTCTGGCCATCGATCCGCGGCGGGTCGTGTGGAAGCGGGTGGTCGACATGAACGATCGGGCCCTGCGGAACATCATCGTGGGCCTGGGCGGCACCAACAACTCCGTGCCCCGCGAGGCCGGCTACGACATCACCGTGGCCTCCGAGGTAATGGCCGTCTTCTGCCTCTCCGAATCGCTCAAGGAACTGAAAGAGCGGCTGGGGCGGATCATCGTGGCCTACACCCGCGAGCGGCAACCCATCACGGCCGCCGACCTGAAGGCCCACGGGGCGATGACCGCGCTGTTGCAGCACGCCATCAAGCCGAACCTGGTGCAGACGCTGGAGAACAACCCGGCCTTCATCCACGGCGGCCCCTTCGCCAACATCGCCCACGGCTGCAACAGCGTGCTGGCCACGAAACTCTCCATGCGGCTCTCCGACTATACCGTGACCGAGGCCGGCTTCGGCGCCGACCTGGGCGCCGAGAAGTTCATGAACATCAAGTGCCGCATCGCGGGCATCAAGCCCAACGCCGTGGTCGTCGTGGCCACGGTCCGCGCGCTGAAGCTGCACGGCGGCGTGCCGCTGAAGGAATTGGGCAAGCCCAACCTCGAAGCCCTCGACAAGGGCGTGGAAAATCTCAAGAAACACATCGAGAACATCCACCGCTTCGGCCTGCCCGTCGTGGTGGCCATCAACCACTTCTCCAGCGATACCGAGGAGGAAATCCAGGTCATCAAGGATAAGTGCGCCTACCTGTCGGTGAAGATCATCACCGCCAACCATTGGGCCAAGGGCGGCGCGGGCGCGGAAGACCTCGCCCGGGCCGTCGTCGAAATCGTCGACGGCACCAAGACCGACTTCTCGCTCCTCTATCCCGACACCTGCACGCTTTGGCAGAAGGTGGGCATCATCTGCCGCGAAATCTACGGCGCCACCGACGTCCTGGCCGACAAGAAACTCCGCGACAAGTTCCACCAACTCCAGGAATCCGGTTTCGGACACTTGCCCATCTGCATGGCGAAGACGCAGTATTCGCTGTCGACCGATCCGGCGCTGATTGGCCGGCCGAAAAACTTCGACGTGCCGCTGCGGGACGTGATGGTTTCGGCGGGCGCCGGCTTCGTGGTGGTGTTGACCGGCGACATCATGACCATGCCCGGGCTGCCCAAAGTCCCCGCCGCCGAAACCATCGACATCGACGAGAACGAGCAAATCGTGGGATTGTTCTAGAATGAAGGCCAACCCTCAGGAGAGCAGAAAATGGAAGCCCCGCACCTTATTTACGGCGTGCACGTCACGGATCGGGCGACTCAGGTTCCGCAGGTGCAAAAGTTCCTGTCGGAATACGGCTGCAACATCAAGACCCGCGTCGGCCTGCACCGCGTGGACGAAAACGCCTGTTCGCCCCGCGGCCTGATCCTCTTGGAGATGTTCGGCGACATGGCCCTGTGCCGCGAGCTCAAGGCCAAGCTCGCCGCGCTGGAAGGCATCGAAGTGCAGGAAATGTTCTTCGAGCATGACTGACGGTTGAGTTCCGAGCTCCGCCGCAATGGAATCCCCGTAGTTGCTTTTCCCGTCGCCTTGGCCTAATTCTTGACCTCGACAACGCCAGTCGCAGAGCGCATCATGGTAAACGTTAGATGCCCTGCTCGCCTTCGCCGGTCTCCGACGCGAGGGGGGCGGAGAGAAGCCGTGAAATTGGAAATCCGAAGCGTTGATGACCAACTGACTCCGGCGGGGTTTCGAGGTGTGCCACTGGCTTTGCCAGTGCCCTCGTGGAACGGATCGGGAGACGGCCCCAACGAACAAAACATGACGGGCAGACGAATCGTCAATTTGCCGTTTCCCCATTGTGATGCAGAATACGCGGTAGCGCAATCCCGCCCCAAGCACTGGCAAAGCCAGTGGCACTCAAGCCAATGGCAATGGCACACAAGCCCGCTCAGTCTTGTCTGTGCCACCCGACGCGAGGGGGGGCAGGGAGAAGCCGTGAAATTGGAAATTCGAAGACGTGATGACCAACTGACTCCGGCGGGGTTTCGGGGCGTGCCGCCCAACGAAGACATCAACTCTGGAGTCGTCCCGAAGAGTGAACCGTTTCCTTAAGGAGCACCCGATGACCGCGCACGGTCCACTTGCCGCCGCGTTGCTGTTGTGCCTGACCGCGGCCGCGCAGGCCGACAGGCCGATCGACCGTTATGACGTCGCCTGGGACTCGCCCAGTGTCGATTCCCGCGGCTCGATGCCGCTGGGCAACGGCGACATCGGACTGAACGTGTGGGTCGAAAAGGGGGGCGACCTGCTGCTGTACCTCAGCAAGACCGACGCCTGGAGTGACAATGTCTTTGGGAGCAAGGGACTGCTGAAACTCGGCCGCATCCGCGTCCAATTCTCGCCCAATCCGTTCGCCGCAGGGAACCCCTTTCGCCAAACGCTACGCTTGGGCGACGGTGAAATCGTCGTCACCGCCGGACCGGCCGACTCGGCGGCGACCGTGCGCGTCTGGGCCGATGCCAACCGGCCCGTGGTGCAGATCGAGGCTGCCAGCGCGAAGCCCCTGGCGATGACGGTGCGTTTCGAGTCGTTGCGGCCCGCGGCGGAGAAGGACCTCCAGGCCGATACCGTGCTCGATGGCCAGAAGAACCGCATCGCCTGGTACTACCGGAATCGGAACCGGCACGTGCCGCGACTGACGAATCTGACCTTCGGGGCCATCGTGGCAGGCGACGGGCTGGTTTCCCAGGGCAGCAGCGAGCTGCGCACCGAGCGGCCGGCCGTCGCCCATCGGGTGCGAATCTGCCCGCACACCGCGCAGACCGCGACGCCGGCGGAGTGGCTCGCCGAGGTCGAGCGGCAGATGGCCGAGGCCGACGGCGTCCCCATCGCCACGGCCCGCCGGCAGCATCGCCAGTGGTGGCAAGCGTTCTGGGACCGGAGTTGGATCTTTGCCGATGGCACCGCCGAAGCCCGCCGGGTGACGCAGGGCTACGCGCTGCAACGTTTCGTCACCGCCTGCGCCGGGCGGGGGGCCTATCCGATCAAGTTCAACGGCTCGATCTTCACCATGGATTGGCACAAAGTCGAGAAAATCGAAAGCATGAAGAAAGAGACCACGCTCGCCGCCGACGAGCGCAATTGGGGCGGCCAGTACTGGTTCCAGAACACCCGGGCCATGTACTGGCCCATGCTCGAATCGGGCGACTTCGAAATGCTGCGGCCGCTGTTTCGCATGTATCAGGACCAGTTGCCGGGCAACGCCAAGGCCGTACGCGAATTCTACGGCCACGCCGGCGCCTATTTCGCCGAGACCGCCCCGTTCTGGGGTGGCGTGCCGAATATCAAACCGGACGCAAACGGCCATTTCACCAGACACTACTTCACGCCCATCCTCGAACTGAGCGCGATGATGCTCGATTACTTCGCCTACACCGGCGACCGCGAGTTCGTCGGCCGCACGCTGCTGCCGGTTGCCGATGCCGGCGTGACGTTCTTCGACCGGCATTTCCCGCATGAAAATGGCCGACTCGTGCTCGATCCCGACAACGCCATCGAGATGTACTGGAAGTCGCGGAACCCTGCGCCGGACATCGCCGGGCTGCGCTGGGTGCTGGGCGGCCTGCTCGCTTTGCCGGCCGACTTGACCAGTGCGGCGCAACGCGCCCGCTGGCAGAAGATCCTGGCGACGGTTCCCCAACTGCCGACCGGCGAAGTGGCTGGCGTGAAACTATTGCGGCCGGCGGAAATGTTCGACAGCGGGCACAACGCCGAGAATCCGGAACTGTACGCCGTCTATCCCTTCCGCCTCTTCGGCCTGGGCAAGCCCGGGCTCGACCTGGCCCGGGCTACCTTCGCCGCGCGGCGGTTCAAAGGCAACTACTGTTGGCGTCAGGACGGCATCCAGGCCGCGCTGTTGGGCGACGTCGAGACCGCGCGCCAGAATGTCGCCACCGTGCTCACTCGCAAAGATAAGCAGTGCCGCTTTCCCGCCTTTTGGGAACATGGCAACGATTACGTGCCCGATGAAGACAACGGCGGCAACGGCCTGCACGCGTTGCAACTGATGCTCGTCGCCAGCGAAGGCCGGCGGATCCTGCTGCTGCCGGCCTGGCCGAAGCAGTGGGATTGTCGCTTCAAGCTGCACGCCCCGCTGCAAACAGCGCTCATCGGCACGGTCCGCGGCGGAAAGATCGCGTCGCTTTGCGTCGAGCCCACGGAGCGATTGCAGGACGTCGAGTTGCTGCTGCCCGACGGCAGCCTGCACAAATACGCCCCCTCGGCCAACGGAGAATAACGACGGCCTGCTCCCCCGGTGTTGCCTATAACCATTCACACGCCGGTAGGATTCCTGTCATCCTGAGCGTAGCGAAGGATCTCGTGGACCGCACTTCCGTACGAGATCCTTCGCTACGCTCAGGATGACAGTCAAGTAGGTCAGGCACGGAGTGCCTGACCTCGGCTGAAATCAAAATTCTCACTGCCGCGGCAGCGCCACGTGGCCCAGGTAGAACTCGACCAGCGCGGGCAAGCTCACGTGGGCATACGGCTGGTCGCAAGCGGGGGCGTCGCGGCCGGCGTCGGCGAACCACATCTCCAGCGTCTCCGGGGCGAAAATCGCGTCGTGCAAGTTCGATTGCATCGCCACCGGACGCTTGATGATCTCGATCAGCTTCGGCACGTCGATCCGGCCGTAGTTCTCTTCGATGCGCCGGCCGAGCAGCTTCGCGCGGTCCTCGCCGGAGATTAGCACCGTATCCTCCGGCACCCGCGGCAGCCGGGGGTCTTGCTGGCCGGGGCCGAGCACGGTCATTTCTGTGGGCGTGCACTCGACGGCCCGGATCGTGCCCGAGCGGTCGCTCAGAATGTAATAGTATTGGCATGTCCGCGGCGCGGCGCGGAGGATGGCGAGGGCCTCCTCGACCGTGGCCGCCCGTTCCATCACGTCGCGCAAGAGCAGGCTCATGGGCAGGCCGTCCCACTGGCCTTCGCCGCGGCCGCCCATCTCGCCGATCGAGAGCCCCCGCTCGTTCATCGCCGTCACCGTGCCAATGAAACCGGCGTAACCGAGGCTCAGCCAGCGGTAATGGCCCTCGGGCATGAAAACCGCCACCACGGCGGCGCTTTGCAGGTCGATCTCGCGCATGTAGTCGAGCACGCGGGCGTGCAGCACGCGGCCGCCGGCCGTGGCCTTGCCCCGCAGGGCCACGCCGCTGCAATGGAAGCGTTCGGGAAACAGGTTGGCGTAGCGGCCGTCGCGCTGGGAGACGCCGGCCGCCCGGGCCAGGGCGTCGCACTCTTCGAGAAATCGCGGCGGGATGTGCGGCGTCGTGCGGCGTTGAATCTCGGCCATGCGGTCGATGAACCACTCGCCCGAGTAGAGCGTGTCGCCCCCGCCCGCCAAGTACACGACGCGTTCGGCCAGTTTTTGCGCCATCGGCCGCAGCAAGCTGCCTTGGGCCGTTCCCATCTCTGCCGGCGTGCCGGAGACCATCAGAATCGTCTTGCCCTGGCAACGGCAGAGCAGGCCGTGCCCGGCCGGATCGCGGGCAAGGAGCTTGATCGCCTCGGGCTTGCCGGCGTCGTGCCAGTCTCGGCCGCGCTCGAGTCGCTCCGCGGCAAAGTTCAGCGCCGCGGCGAACATGCGGCACAGGTCCGTCTGCTCGACCTCGATCCGCGGCAGCCCCGCGGGCGGCTCGAAGAGTGCCTCGGGGGCAATGGTGTCCGACTGCCAGCCGTGCACGTGGAGCTTCCCCCGGTAGCCGGCCACGTGGAAGGCGACCGCCCCCGGCGTCCGGCCATCATCCTGAAACGCGATCCGGACCGTGCCGGGCACTTTTTCCGAGTCCTTGGCCGCAATGCGGATGGCGCGGCCGCCGGCCGCGGCGTTAGCGTCTTCCACAGTGATCCACTGTTGAAGCATTTCGGGCGCCAGGGCGATGCTGCCGCCGAGGCCGGTCAGAATGTGCAGTTTTTGCAAGTGCCGCGGCTCGACGTAGCTCAAAGCGTTGGCGTTCTTCACGGGGTTCTTCGTGCCGGCCAGCAAAGTTTTTCCGCCGGCGACCATCCAAGGAAAGCGGCCTTGGCCCATGGCGAGCTGGCCGATTTCGGGCAGCCGGCAGCGGAGCGCGAATCGCCCCTGTGCGCCGCGGACCACGCGGACGCTGCCGGCGATCGGCCGGCCATTCGCATCGACCGCAGACAGTTCCAGATCGAGGAAATGGCAATGGCCCGGCGCCGGCTCGGTCGTCGCCATGCGGATGGCCTGCTCAACGACGGCCACCAGCCGCTGCAAGGCGCTCGGCTCGGCAACCGTCGCGGCGGGAAGCGTCGGCCGCGATTGCTCGGGCAAGTCTTGCGCGAAGAACTCCGCGGTCATCCGCAAGGCGCGGGGCAGCTCGGCCAGCACCGTGTAATGCCCCAGCCCTTCCAGCCAGACGACGCGATCGGCGATGCCCAGCGCCCGGGCCAGCTTTTCGGTGCAGGGACGGGGAATGACCTCGTCCTCGGCGGCGTTGATCATCAGGACTTTGCCGTCGCGGGCACGATCGCCGAGCGCAGGGGCGAACCGCAGCGGGTCGACGGCTTCGAGTTTCGCTTCCAGGTCTGCCCGCTCCGTCGGCGGCAGCCGACCGATCATCTGGCTGAGCGGCCGGGTTTCTTGGGCGTGATGGATGATCTGCAAGATATCGCCGCCGGCCAGGATCAGGCCCGCCCGATGGAGCCGCGGCTCGGCGCCGGCGGCCGTGGCGGCAATGATCCCGCCCAGGCTGATGCCCGCGATGCCGATCCGCTCGGGATCGATCTCCGGCCGCGAGGCCAGCAAGTCGATGGTGCGGCGGATGTCCTCGCCCGCTTGGACAATGGCACTGACGAACATTTTGGGGTCGTTGGCCAACGCCTGGGGACCCTGGGGCCCGCCGCGCGATCCGTAATAGGGGAGTTTGAAGGAAAGTGCCGGAACGCCCCGGTTGGCCAGCACCGAACAAACCAGTTCGGTCAACGGCTCGTTGCCGTCGAGGATGTGCAGGCAGATCACCGCCGGATAGTGGCGGCCGTCGGCCGGAATGTGCTTGGGCAGATAGAAATCGGCGGGGACGGTGTTGTTCTGCAGCACCGGCGTCACGGTCGGCGAGGGATACGTCAACCGGTACACGCGAAACTGCGCCCGCTCGGTCAATAACCGGCTGCGATAGACAAACGGATGGCCATCGTAGGTCTTCGAGACGGTGACGGCTTCTGTCGGCGGTTGCTCGGCGCGGGCTTGGCAGGCAACGGACAGTACGACAAGCAAACCGATTTTCGCAACTCGGGTCGAGTGCAGTGGCATTATGCCGCTCCAGGTTTCACGTTGCGGATTAGTGAGCCGCCACGCTTAAATCTGTGTGCTTCGTGTAGCGGGGCCGCTTGCGGCCCGTGTTTTCGGACATGGCGTACCGCCACAACTGCACGGGCCGCAAGCGGCCCCGCTACACAATCTTAGCGATGGCGACGTACGGTTCTCATCTCACAGCTAGAAGGATAGCCGAAACGCAAGAAGTTTGGAAAAGCAATTGTCCGAACAGGACCTGTCGGGGCTACGTAGCACAGTTTATGAGCGGTTTGGGCAGCATTTGTCTTGCCAGCCAAACGGGTGGAATGCCGACGTCCTGGTGGGCAATAAAAGCCTGTTGTGGCATGTCCTCCCGATCTTGTTCACACCCCAAGATGCCCTAAACCCGCAATTTCAAACGGTTTTTCGCCTGGCGAGGCCTGGAGCGTGGGGGTCGTTATCCTGACAATCATGCTGACGATTAAAATGGGCATAATCGGTTGATTGGCCTATGGCGTCAGGCGAGACTTGATTATAATTGGTGTTTTGATCCATTCCGGCCGAGGCCTGCCTGCCATAGATTGATTTACTTCGACACGCATCCATCCGGGAGGGAGAAGCTCGCGCCGAGCCGAATCCACCCCTTCCGTCCACGAGCGTTGCAGTAGGAGCGATATACGATGACCCAGCAACACGGTCCCGCCATGATCGAAGCCAGCGGGCTCTCGAAGTACTATGGCGAGTTTGCCGCCATTCTGGATGTTACCTTCCAGGTGCATCAGGGCGAGGTGGTGGCGTTCCTGGGCCCCAACGGGGCCGGGAAGAGCACCACCATGAAACTGCTGACGGGCTATTTGGCGCCGTCGGCGGGATTGGCCCGGATCGCCGGCCACGACATGTCGACGGACCGGCTGGCAGGTTCCGCCCGGTTGGGCTATCTGCCGGAGAACGGCCCGCTCTATACCGATATGACACCCCGCAGCCTGCTCAGCTTTTTTGCCGACGCCCGCGGGCTGGCTGCCGCGCGCAAGCGGGAGCGGATCGACGCGGTGGTCGAGCTTTGCGCCTTGGGTAGCGTGATCGGCAAGCCCATCGGCAAGCTTTCCCGCGGCTATCGGCAGCGCGTGGGCATGGCCCAGGTGCTGCTGCACGAGCCCGACGTGTTGATCCTCGACGAGCCGACCGCGGGACTGGATCCCAACCAGATTCACGAGGTGCGGGAGACCATCCGCAAGCTCGGCGAGAGTAAGACGGTCTTGCTTTCCACCCATATTTTGCAAGAGGTGGAGGCGATGGCCAGCCGGGTGCTGTTTATCAACGAGGGCCGCCTGGTCTTCGACGGTTCCATCAAGGAGTTGACCAAAGACGGCCGGCCGTTGGACGCCCGTTTCCGCGAGTTGACAGCCGCGTAAGAGAAATGTTGAATGCTGAATGATGAATGACTGGAGTCTGGAGCATAACAACCGATTGTCGTCTCCCTTCGGATTCGTGGCATTCGATTTATTGTTTGGCAATCATCATTCATCATTCAGCATTCATCATTCAACATTCCCCGACCCCTGACCCCTGACCCCTGTTTGCTATGAACACCCACGTGTTAATGGCCGTTTTTCGGCGTAACTTCGTCAGTTACTTTGCCAATCCGACGGGTTACGTCTTTATTTGTTTGTTCGTGTTTTTCGGCGCCATTGCGGCCTTCTGGGTGCCGGACTTCTTCGGCAACAACCTGGCCAACCTGGACCAGCTTAGCTTCTGGTTCCCGTTCCTCATGCTCGTGTATATTCCCACCATCACGATGGGGATTTGGGCGGACGAGCGGAAACAGGGGACCGACGAGTTGCTGCTGACCATTCCCGCCGGCGATTTCGACATCGTGCTGGGTAAATACCTGGCGGCGGTGGGCATTTTCAGCGTGTCGCTGTTGTTCTCGCTGCTGTGCAACTACTTGGTGTTGAACAACCTGGCCAGCACGGACACGTTCATCGCCTTGAAGCCGAACCTCGACTTCGGCCTGTTCCTGGGAACCTACGCCGGCTATTGGCTCGTAGGGTTGGCGATGCTGGCCATCGGCGTGATCGCCTCGTTCCTCACCAGCAACATCACCATCGGTTTCGTCCTGGGCGTGCTGTTCAATATGCCGCTGGTGTTCCTCACCGGGGCCGACGCGATCCTCGGCGGCGTGGGCCAGCAAGCCATGCTGGCCATCAAGCATTGGAGCATCAGCCAGCAGTTCGCCGACTTCAGCCGCGGCGTGCTGACCTTGGCCGGAGTGGCCTATTTCGCCATGATCCTGGTGGTCATGCTCTACGTGAGCATGGTGCTGATCGGCCGGCGGCATTGGTTCACCGGCCGCTATCGCTGGACCCAGGCTGCCCACTACGCCATGCGGACGCTGGCGCTGGTGGTGATCGCCCTGGGCGTGGTGATTCTGTTCCAGAGCCACGATGTCCGCGTCGACGTGACCAGCAAGCATCTCAACTCGCTCTCGCCGCAGACCGCGGAATTGATCCGCGACCTGAAAGTGGATCGGCCCGTGCAGATCGAGGCCTTCATCAGCCCGGTGGTGCCCGAATCCTACGTGCAGACGCGGCTGAACCTGTTGACGATGCTGCGGGAGCTGCAAGCCCGCGGCGGCGAGAAGGTGCAGGTGCAAATCCACGATACCCAGCAATTCAGCAACGAGGCCGCGTTGGCCGACAAACGCTACGGCATCGAGCCGCACCAGGTGACCACGCTTAGTCACGGGGCGATCTCCATGGACCACATCTTCCTCAACGTGGCGATGAGTTGCGGCACACAGAAGGTGCCGCCGGTGTTCATCGATCGCGGCATTCCCGTCGAGTACGAATTGGTCCGCTCGCTGTGCTCGGTCGCGCAGCAGAAGCGGAAGAAGGTGGGCGTGCTCAATACCGATGCCCAACTT
>Ga0182014_10004088_pt1 | contig 17026 bp, 8 predicted proteins | sample 612S2DmetaG_FD_120489 | JGI IMG/M metagenome (GOLD analysis project Ga0182014, IMG submission 120489) | Permafrost microbial communities from Stordalen Mire, Sweden - 612S2D metaG | ecosystem: Environmental > Terrestrial > Soil > Wetlands > Permafrost | place: Sweden: Stordalen | collected... | reverse complement strand
TCGCGGCGGCGATGTTCAACCAGATAAGCGTGTCTATTGGAGCCTGCTGGAGAATCTCTTGCAGCTCGCGAAGAAGTTCCGAGGCCAGTTCGGGCGTGACAACGTTAAGGGCATTATCCATCCACTCATAGGCAAATATGTCTACCTTCACTACCTCAGAGACCGTGGTTTCCTCTCGCCGCGACGGCTGGAAGAATGGCAGATTGGACATGACTCTGTCTTTGGTCGGACCGCCACCGTCGCCGGGTTGCGTTCCGTTTGTGAAAAGCTTGACGGCTATCTCAACGGTCGGGTCTTCCCGCTGAAATTCCGCGGTCCGAGCGCACCTACGGAAGAACAAATCCAGCGCATCGCAGGCGCATTCGCCGGAGACACCTTTGACGGCCAATGGCAATTTCATCTGCCTTTCACCGCGTTCAAATTCGACTTCATCCCGATTGAGACGCTCTCGATGATCTACGAGCAGTTCCTTCACCTCCCGGACGAGCCCGATAGCGATGAAGACGACGAGCACAGTGAAGGCCGCAAGGCAGGTGCGTACTACACGCCTATCCCGGTCGTGAATTACATGCTTTCCGGAATGGATAGGTGTCGTCGGCTCCAGCGGGGCGTCCGGGTTTTCGATCCCAGTTGCGGCTCCGGAGCATTTCTCGTCCAGTGTTATCGCCGACTTATCGAGCGAGAGTTCATCCAAAGGAAAAAGAAGCCCGCTCCCCACGAACTCGCCACGCTGCTCAAGCGCCACATCTTTGGCGTGGATATGGATGAAGACGCGTGCAGTGTCGCCGAGTTTAGTCTCTACCTTACGCTGCTTGACTACGTTGAGCCTGCGGACCTTATCGATCACCCGCGCTTCAGACTACCAAATCTTCGCAAGGCAAACATCTTCTGCTCCGACTTCTTTGCGTTTAAGCCGTTTAAGACGAAGTACCATTGGATCGCAGGGAACCCGCCGTGGACTAAGCCTAAAGGCGAGCAGGCAGAAAACAACAAAGTGGAGGAACGCTCCAAAAGAGTATTGGCGTGGATGCAGAAACACGCTGCAACTATGCCTGTTGGCAAGAACGCCGTCGCGCAGGCGTTCGCGTGGCGATGTCGAGAATTCATGGTCAGTGATGGAGTGTGCGCGCTGCTCATCCCAGCAATGACGCTTTTTGAAGATCCTTCGGCGGAATTTCGCCGCAAGTTTTTCCGCGAGCACCGGCTTTACGCCGTGACGAATTTTTCGAACCTTGCGGAAGTTCTTTTCGCAGGTCGCTCCCGTGTTCCGGCTGCCGCGATTCTGTTCGGCCTACGGAGAGAAAATGCCCAGCCCGATGACTTGGAAATGACGACTGTTTTCTCGCCACTCGTCGCCAATCAGGAATCCTCGCGCCCGCTTACATCAGGGGTTCGTACAGAGACTTGGAGCATCACGGTTAATGGCGATGAAGTGCGAGAAATACCGCTTTGTGAAATCGCATCTGGTAGCGGCCTGCCGTGGAAGCTGACGATATGGGGCTCTGGGCTGGATGCGTCGCTTTTGGCGCGAATGCGGAGAACGTGGCCGACGCTCGACGACTTAGATGCTCCTTGGTCGCCGACAAACCAAAGCATCGCGGCGAAAAATGCATCTCAAGTTTTTGTGGTATCCGAAGGCCAGCAATTGAGGAGCATAGGCGGCAACGGGTATGAAGCAGTTTCAAATTTAATTGGAGCAAAGGTCGCCGATGTAAAGGTACTTAAGGGATGGCGGAGGGTATTCTCGTTCACGAGCTTTCAGTTGCCCACCAACGAGGGCGGTTTTCTTCGAATTCGAGGTGGACGGAAAGGGCTGACGGTTTGTCGCGCACCGCATGTTATTGTCAGTGCCGCGCGTAATTTCGCAGTATTCAGCGACGAGTTCGTTGTCGTTCCTCCCCGCCAAATTGGCATCGTCAATGTGAATGATGACCGGGCACTGCTGAAAGCCCTCGCGCTCTACCTTAGTTCAGATTTCGCGCTTTATCATCAGTTCTTCACCGCGACTCACTTCGGCGTGCAACGCGCCATCGCCTCGTTACGCGCTCTTCGCCAAATTCCAATCCCGCTCCTCAACCTCACACAGAATGAACTCGCCGATTGGGAAGCCCTGCATGATCGACTCGCACTGACAAAGCCGCGCGAGCTGGCCGACTCAAGTCAGCCCAATATCGAACTTGACGAATCGCCTGCTGACGATGAGCAGGATGCGATGATCGAGGAATTGAACCGTCGGGTGTTCGACATGCTCGGACTGGATGAAGCCGAGCGCGCTCTGGTGCATGACCTTGTGCATGTGCGGCTCGCGCTAAACGACGGCAAAATCGGCCAAGCAGCAATGCGCGCCGCCGGCGCAAATGAACTGCAAACATACGCCGAATGGCTCCAGCGCGAATTGGATGCGAACGGGAATGGAAACACGCAATATTGCGTGACCGTTCTCCATGACGCGAACTCCGGGTTCATCGCCGTCGAGCCAGCGAATGGCCACGCGACTATACGTGTGTTCGCGGTCAGTTCAGGATCGGCCCGCATTCTTACTGCCACGCGCGAACGGCTCCGCGAAGAGCACGCACAATGGGTTTATTTTGACCGCGCCTTGCGAATTCATCGCGGCGAACGGACATACCTTTTCAAACCCATCCACCGGATGCACTGGACCCGCACTCGCGCAATGCTCGACGCGGCGGACATTGTGATAGGAAGCATGCGCACCGAGGAAGGAGCGCGGCAAGATGGCGAATAATGCCGCATTCGATCTGTTCGTCGAGAGGGCACACCAACTCATGCAAGCAGGATATGGGATGATGGATGCCGAAGCCTGCAACCTTTGGGCAGAACCTGAAATATCGGGCGAACTTGGGTCGAAGATCGAGGACTTGCTCTGCGCGCGACGGCAGTCGTGGATGCGGTATTGGACGGCAGTGGATAATTGGCCAGAAAACGAGCCGGACAACTTGGGCCGCACAAAGCGGCTTGGCAAGCGCCGCAGACTGCCCGACCTTAAACTCAAATATGCAGGGCAGCGAGAAACGCTGTATTTCCGGTTTGAGGCGAAAAAGCTTGCAGGAACTGGAGACTACACCGATCTCATCAGCCACACGGATGGTTTGGGACGTTTTCTCAGCAGAGCGTATGGTCGCCACGATCAAGCGGGCGGATTGCTCGGATACGTCCAGACCGAATTGCCCGAAACTCATGCGGAACGTGTCAGGATTGCCCTCTCAACGGATTCCAAGAAATATCAGATAACTGCCGGAGGAGATTGGACTGTCGTCACCTGGAAAAGCGGTCCTAAATGCTGCTTTCGAGTAGTTCATTCCCGAAAAGGAGGATCACTCATTGTCATTTTCTATTCCTTTTTGCTTTTTCGGGCATTATAGCGAAGCGAGATATTCAGCTCCTGCAATATGACTCCTGAACTGATTAAACAGATTATTGAGCAGGTCGTTGTTAGATATTTGAGCTCGGACGACTTCAACGGCCAGCGCTGGTCTTCGCCGCTGCCGACTGCCGCAGTTTTTTCGCGACGGAAGACCTGAGTAAACCGGGGTTGAGAACTCCAGCCGTCACGAGTTCGTCAACGGTCTTGCCGGGTTTGAAAGTTGGGTTCAGTTGGATGAGCGGATCAGGCCACAATGAACCCGATGTAAAGCAACGATCCACAAAATCCCGGAGTCGCGACTGAGCGATAGAAATGAAGCTCGAAACGTAGCCGCTGTAGTCTTCAATGATCCGATTGCGAAAATTAAAAACGTCCATAGTAAAATGTGCAGCGTTTCACACGTTCATTGCTGCAAGAGATTGATGAGCCGGACGCCACCTGGACCTTGTGAAAATCAGCGACGACGATGCGCTTGTCGTTGTCCGTGACACCGGAATTAGTCGTCGTCTTTGGCATATCCGAGCATGATGCAGAAAAATCGCGAAGACTGCACGGATAAATTCAGGCTGCATACGAGAATGCCGCCTCGTGGAGAAAGAGAGAACCCCATATGCGAGCGAATTTAAATTCATGCGCCCATGATGCCCAACAGGCGAGAGCAATAAGGGTCCTACGTGGAAGCCGCTTCAGCCCCCTGGTGCGAGGTAGGTGCTGGGTTGCAGCGGATGTGGCGCGACTGACGCCTTTTGACTTTGAGCATGACCCAAGCCTCCAGCGCCATGACGACGGACATCGCAGCGTGCGCAATGCACATGAGACGAGCATTGGTGGCGAAGTCGTCCTTGGCGCTTTCATCCGTGAGCGAATCGGGCATGAACATGAGCGCTCCGTCCAAGCCAATCAGAAACAGCGTCGGTGGCAAGCGACCGATGCTGCGCATGGAGTAATTCGTATAGTGCTCGGCCTGTGCCAAGAGGTGGTCCAGGTTTTTGAGTTTGTCCGGTTGCACTGCAAAGATTCTGTTGGGAGTATGGTATACAGGCAAGTTCGGTTACTCTGTATTGTGAGCACACCTCTGCGCGCAACTTCTAACGGCAGAAGCCCGTCGGTGCGAGGAGGGTCCATGTGGAGCGCAGATACGAGCAATACCGCGCTTCAAGCGGTGTTGGAAGTTTCAGACGTCAATGGAAACCATCAGCAAAAGGGACACCCCTGCAGCGCCTTTTGCGAAGGCGTCCCGGTTCGCGGCGCACGCCTTCAAGGTTTGTTGAGCGAGTTTTCGAGCGGCGATTTCCCCCTCGCTTGTAATCGGTCTGCCACTGCCAGCTTCAGGTGATGCATTCCTCGCGAGGATCAGCGCCTGGGCTGCGCTGATTTGCAGCGCTTCTCCGGAAGACTTAATGAAGGATGCAGAGATGGAGTCAGGAGTGGGAAGCCGTCGGCTTTTGCCGAGCCAACGGAGCGCATAGACAAAGAGCACACCAGAGCCATGTTGCCACTCTTTACTCGCCCGGATTGCGAAAGCGCTCTCTCCTCCTCGTGCCTGCATGGCGGTTTGAAACAGCCAATCGGTCACGGGTTCGCTAAAGCCCGCAAGGATAGGGCTGATTGGCTGGCCTCGCACGGTGCCTAAATCTTGTCCCCGCACGGCAGCATAGACGCTACGGTCGAACGCTACATGGAGTGTGCGCGAGGGGCGAAACACCGGATCGCGGAAGGCGGCCGGGATTTCAAAATGGAACACTCCTGGCACGAACTGGTTTTGGCTGTTCCTGGTCTCTCGCAACGTAATGTTTTGCGCTTCGCAGGCCAGTTGGAACGCCATCTTGAACTCGTCACTCGTCAGAGTGCATTTGAGGCGTGTTGTGTCCTCACCCATGCCGAGCGCCGGGCTGAACAAAGTTTTCCAACGCTCGACCGATTGCACTGCACCGCGAACCCATTCATCCACTTTCTCGTTGCTCACTCCGGCGCCAGCACGCGATTCAGCGAAAAGCCGGTTCACGTCGAGTTGCTCCGCAATCTCGCCGAGAATCATCTCGCGGTAGTCCTCTACCAAGCCCGCACCCGCCAGGCTCATCGTGCCTTGGATCACCTTCAGCCGTTCGAGAATCCGGGTTGAGATTTGATGATCCCATGAATCCGGAACACGCAAGTTGAACACCTGCACCAACTTTTGCTGGCCGTAACGGTCGAGGCGGCCAATGCGCTGCTGTAGGCGCATCGGGTTCCACGGCAAATCGAAGTTCACCATGATATGACACGCCTTTTGTAGATTCACGCCTTCCCCGCCCGCCTCGGTAGAAATCAAGAAGCGTGAATCATTTTCGAATCGGATGCGGGCCAGGCGACGATCTGACGCCTCGACTTCCCCGTGCACAATCTCGATCGGCACACCGGGGAACATCCCCCCTAATCGTTCCCGTAACATCTCCTGCGTCACGCGATACTGAGTGAACAACAGCACCTTGGCGCGTGGTTCGACCTGATCGAGTTGCCTCATCAGTGCCGCGCATTGCTCCCACTTGGAATCCTTGGCAATTCCGTGCAACCGGCCTAGCAGTGTTTGCAGCAGCGCCTTTTCGTTCTCAAAAAATGTCTTGGCCGGCAGAGCGAAATTCCGCGCCTCTCCATCCTCACCCTCGTCATCCTCTCCGTTGCCCAGCAGCTCACCAAGCTTTTGCACCCGCCCATTCAGCGAATCCAGACGGCGCTGCAACGCCCGCTCCAGCGCCGGCCAACTGCTCGCCGCAATCTTATGGAACGTGTGCATCACCAGTTGCACCACAAGTTGCGTACCGCGATCCGAGTCCCGCACAAAGTCGAGGCTCTTGAGGATGTATTCGGTCAGCAGCCGGGAAATTTCCGTCTCTTCCGGCGTCCAATGCACGTCGAGAGTCTTTGTAACGTGACCCTTGAAGATCGGCTTGCCGTCCCAATCCACCGCCCTTGACTTGGGCGTGCGGGTCAGCGTCTCCACCAAGGCGGCCGCTGTCAGTTGCTCGGTCGTTCGTTTAGTGGGATCGAACAGGTCCGGACGGGCCAAGTTCAGCAGGTAAAGAAAACGCTCGTCATCGCCTTGATGCGGCGTGGCCGAAAGTAGCAGCAACCTTGGCGAGCGTGGTGTCTTGTCGTTGTTCTCCACGTAACGAATCAGCCGGCTTTGCACGAGGAACTCGAAAAGTTGGTAGTTCGCCGTCTTCTCCAGCTTCTGGGAGAGGAATTCCCGATGGGCCGTCAGCCGGTGCGCTTCGTCGCAAACCACCAGATCGAAGCCGCCCACTTGCTTGAGCAGTTCGCGGTATTCATCGCGCTTCAAGCGATCCAGCGGTGCGATGACAAGGGGCTGGCTACGCCAGCTTGTCATCAGCTTCCCGTCGAAGTTGTCACCCATGATCGAGAAGTTCATTCCGAAATGCTCTTCCATCTCGTCCTGCCATTGGAGTGCGAGTCCGGTTGGACAGACGACCATGATTCGTTGCGGCGGCTCGCGGCGCATGAGGCAGGTGATGAGCAGACCGGCTTCGATGGTTTTGCCGAGGCCCACATCATCCGCGAGGACGTGCCCAAAACGATCCCCTGACAGTACTTTGTCCAGCAAGAAGGCCTGGTGAGGCAATGGCTGAACGGCGGCCTTGGTGAAACCACCAGTCAGATTATTTTCCGCAATGACCAATCCGACGGCGAGCTTGCGACGAAATGCCGCGATGTCGCCCCACCGCCCCGCCGTTGCGTCCGCCAGAGAGTCGCCGACAACGTCAAGCTGGTCTGGCGCGACACTCTCCAAACCGTCGAGGTGATCGAAAGCAACCTGCAACCGGACTCCGCCAAAGGCGTCCTCCTCCACGTAGCGCACCAACCCGAAGCCGTATTCTGGGTGGGTGCGATGGATGACGCGGGTATTGGGAGGAAGCGTGGTCGCGTTCATGGTCTTTATTCCGGTCTTCGGGGCATTTTGTCACCCCGGTGTGTGATTCCCAAGTGCAATAATGGGATGTCGTAGTAGGGCATGAGTTTCATGCCGTTCTCCGGATCGGTTTGAAGCATCGTCAGCCAGCTTTCGCCGGAGAATCCCGAATCGACGTCCGCAATCCAGCCGATCTTTGCCAACGCCCGCAATACCGGGCGGCATACATAAAAGGCGTAGGGACGCACTGCTTCGTCCGTGATGACTTCAAGCCGGACCAACTCCCGGATGATGAAGCCCAACGGCGTGTCTGCGCTCTGCCCGAAAGTGCCGATCCACGGCCGCTGGTCTGGCCCTGGCAAATTGCCGGTGCGGAGGAACTGTCGCAGATGCTCGCCATGCCCCTGATTCACCAAATCCAGGAGCACCGCCGGAAACTCATTCTGAACCATGCGATGCACCTTGCGCACATCGTAGAACACACGGCGCCAGAAGTAAGCTTGCTCCCCGCCGGCGGCCATGTTGGTAAAACTGGTGGTCACGGCCTGCTCGAAAATCTCCCGCGTGCTCTCGGAAAAATCCCCCGCACTCGTGCGTTCCCAGAATTGGCATGGATTCAGTTGGTATTTCCAGAAATCGCGCAATTCGGTCACAGTTCGACCCGCCGAGATAAGGCAAGCGTAAGCAAAGAGACGATACCAGAGGGCTTTGCCGTCGGGACCGCCGGGCGACAGAAGCAAGCGCTTCAATTCGGCTTTGCGCGCTTCCTCTCCCCATAGCGACCCGCCGTGAAATAGGTCCCAGTTGGCCTCGCCTTCCAACGTGTAGTCCCCGGCCGGCTCCCGCAGTCCGTGCCACCACTTCCAAAGCTCCGCTACTGTCCACACGCAAACTGGTTCTTGTTCGGGCTGAGGTGGAGGAATCGGAAGCGTAATAGTTCGTTGGCGTAGGTCGTCGTCGAAAAGCCGAAGAATGTATGCACGAATCTGATGCTGCTCGTCAGCAGTGAAGCGCGTCTGAAACCAAGCAATCTCCGCAAGCCGCCAAAGCCAGTTGCTGTCATCTCTTTGGCGTCGTAATTCCTCAGCGAGCCGCTCCTTCAATTCTCCCTTCAGTAAATACCCCAGTGCTGCGACTTGAATCTGTTCGACCTTGGCCTGTAAAACCCATGTTGTCATCGTCTCGACATCCGCTTCCAACCTTGGCCGACAAGCGAGAAAGAACTCGAGCGCGGAGCCGGTATAGGCCGGATTCAGTCGACATTCCTGCGGTGCAAAGGCAGCGCGCAGCTTTTCGTCTTGCACGACGCCTTCCCCAGCCGCCACGACCAGTTGCGCAGCCTTGTGCCAAGAGCCGTCTGCTGCGTGGAGTTGGGCCTTACCCAGCAACTCGTTCAGGGCCATGTGCTCCTGCTCATTGCGCTCGCCTGGCTTACCCTCCCGCAAATTCTTGAGGAATTCCAGCGTGATGAGCAGTCCCAGCCGCGTCGCCAGCTCGGGGTCGGCCCGGCGACCTTCCCCAAGTTCCCATTCGACAGCACTCGAAAGATACACTGGTTCCACCGCTTTCAGATGCACGCCCAACCGCTCTAAAGTTGAAACGACTTGGGTGTTGGAGCAAATAAGCCCAACCGGCACCTCCTTTCGGAAGACGGGCCAGCCGCTCACAACTTGAAAAACCGCCTTGCGGTCGAGCGCACCCATCGCCGAAAAGTGCAGGTCGGGCAGGCGCGTCAGCGTGTGGTAGTCTTCCCAAAGGCCAGCCGGCAGCGCATGGCAGTTACAATAGAAGCAACGGAGTCCGTCGGATTCGGAGTCCCAGAGAATACGGCGGGCGAGTTTGGCAACAGTGCTCGTGTCGGACTTCGAGCACCTCTCCGCAAAGCGCCGGACCAGCACGTCCCAAAGACTCTGCCAGAAGTCATGGCGCGACAGCCCAGATGCCAGCCGGAGGCTTTGCTTCAAAACTTCCCAGTCGTTCTCCGCTTGTTGCCCGAGAGCCTGCAAGCGATTCGGTAGCATGCGTGCAATTTCTCCGGCCAGTTCCTCGTTTCGGGGCGAGTTCAGCGCCAGTTGCACACGGCCTACGTCAGGTTCGAATGGGCCGTTTACTGCAAATCCGTAGCCAGGCGTGGTTCGGGTTGGAGCGGTCACCCAAAAGGCTGGCACTTCGTCCGGCAGCGCAACAAAGCCATCAGCGTCCAATCCGAGCAAAAACTGGAGGCGGTCGCTGTCGATTTTCTGTGAGAATAATAGGGCACCGTTAGCTTGGCCGTTGAAATGTTCGAGAGCGCCGATCTCTATGCCCTCCGCCAGCGTTCGCGGTTGCCACCGCATCTCTCGAACCTGTTCGTCTTGCGACCGGAACCGCAGCCGTTTCAATCGCCGAGAAAAAACAACCAGCAGCGGGCCTAAATTGCGAAAGAGTCCAATAACCTCGTCTGGTTTGGTCTGCGCGTCGCTTCGCAGAGCCAAGCGGATGATGGTTCCTCGCCGGGCATTGTTAGGCGCGAGGAGTTCTAATTCCCGCCGCAAATCTTCGCGTTGCTGGTCAGTCAACCGATCCGGGTAAATGCCGCCACGCGCCACAAAATCTACGTTTCCACTTAGGATCTCAGGCGCGTCGCTGACGAGGAAAACGCTCTTGAACCCAAGTCCGAATTTGCCCGTAACCACTGGACCTCCGCGCCGTGCGAGATCTTCTTTATCAGAAATCGCTGGGACCAACATATTCACCATGTCACGGTCGAATCCGTCGTCCCGACAATTGCGGCCGCCGGCCCGTTGAAACTCGTTAACCAGCCTGCCCCAGTGACAAAAGCGTAGGTCGGCCTGGGATTGGACGACGACGAACCCAAGAACGACTGCATCCGTCGGGTCGCGTGCTAATCGTTCCAGTTGTGCTATGGCGTCGTCGGCATTCTGCCAAAGCTCGAAAGGAACCGACGACGATGCGTATCCAAAGTCATGAATTTTGTCGCGAACCGCCTTCAGCATGGCGCCTTGCACTTCCCAATTGCTGGAGAGGAGGTCGCGGAGCGTGCGTCTGGCTTTCCGTCGGCGTTCCTCGGATCGGCCACCAGCGAATCCTTGCACCTCCTCTTCCGCCTCGATGCGCTGGGCTTCGTGCCATAGGGCCAAAGCCTGTTTGATTAGTTGATGCCGTTGAGCACCCACCTGCTGTAGGAAGGCAATGGCTCCATCAAGCACCATGCTTTGGGCTACACGGACATGGAGCTGCGTGGCCTTTTTGGCCGTTTCCCATAATGGCCCAATGTCCACGTCCGCATCAGCAAAGCCAAGGACCGTCTGCATTGACGCTTCGAGCACTGCCAACAACTCTTCCGGCGAATTGGTTTCGAGATCGTGGTTAAAATCGAGCAAACGGCCTTGACAGATGAGCTTTCCGGGCTCGAGGTGGAAGATCTGAAAGGCGTCGTTTTCATCGCCGACGAAAATGGAAGAAAGCCCCTTGCCGCTCTTGGCCTGGAACGATGTCCCAAGTAGGGACGGGACCTTCAGCGTATCGCCTCGTTCGACCCTTTCGAGCAAGAACGTCCAAGTGTTGATCCGCCGGCTGAAACTGAGACGCTTTGGTTTCTCGTGTTGGTCCACCCAATCTCTGATGCCTTCCACAGTATGCACGGACAGGAACTGGCTAGCTGCGGCTACCATCCCATCGCCACCTCCCATAACCCCCAAGAGAAAGCCGATCGGATCTAAGGTTGGGAGGTGGTCTCGCCAAGGCTCGAAATATCCGCGCAGTAGCTGGACTGTCGCTGCCGAGCGCTGAGGCAGTTCACCGGGCCACGGAAAAGGAAGCCTCTCCTGTCGCGCCCGGTCTACTGTTCTCCCCGTTCTCAAGTTCGCCAAAGCTGGTTCAAGCTTGGAACTGACGACGCTTTCCGGATGCACGCCATTGCGAACGAGCGTCAACTTCCCCGGAGTTTGCCAAGTTCCGGCGGCGCTTAACAACTTCACGCCATCCACACTGAACACGCAATGTGTGAACTCCATTCCTGCCCCACCGATTGTTTCGAGATATCGCAGAAAAACGCGCTCGAAGATTGGGCGCCTCTCAACGTCCGATTCTTCGTGACCAGTGGCGAGCTGTTTGAGGATGGCTGCATATTGGTGCGCGAGTAACCTGCCGCCCAACGGCTTCAGGAAGCCTGGCAATTGCTTTTCGATTTGTGGCTCCGCATACAAACACTTCAGCAGGGCCGCGATCGGCAGTTCCTGTCTCGGAGCATTGCCGAGCGTTTGGACCCAGTCAGCCAGTTGCTCGGAAGTCCACTGATCGGAAAGGCCCGTAGACCAGGTTGGATGGGGACGCAGTAGGTTCGCCAATGTATTTAGCGCCTCGTTCGCAGGCAGCAGCACAGCGTGCTGGAACGTGCTGAAACGGTCGTGCTTTCGAACTGGCTCAGCCAAGCGAAGCAGCGGCAAGTAGTCGTTCAGCACTTCGGAAGGAAGCCGGTCCAGTTCCGCTTCCGCGCCCGGGAGGTCGAGCACTTGTGAAGGCCTGTAATTAGAATTGACGCTTCGCGGGAGCCAAGACACGTTTCGAACCCGCTCCCGCAGTTCGACGCGGAGAGTTCCGAGATTCCCGATTCCCGTAAGAATAACATTCCACCACTGCGCCGGAACCTGTTGCGCAAGTCCAATTTCCAACACCGCTTCCCAGTTCAGAGTCCTAAACCCATCAGTATTCCGAAAGCGGGCGTAACCCGGCCGGTCGCGCAGGCGTGTCACAAGTGCATTGAACTGAATCGGCAATTCTTGAAAAGTCCCATCGTCCACGTAGGTATGTGGACAGATTCGAACACGACGTTTATCCACTGTCTCGTGGATGTTCAGGCCGCGCAGCACTTCTATGGCGTTGAAACGCTCAAGGATAAAGTCGCAGTCCCCCGTCGAAAGGTCCGAACAATCCAACTTGGCCGGCTCGACTTCGCGAATTAGAGTCTCGACATGTGCTTCTGAGGCAGGAACCAGGTTCAAGTGCTGCCGCTGTTGAGCAGTGAGACCAAGCTGTCCAACCGCAGATGCCGAAATGCGTCGCCATCGCTGATTGGCCACAGCTAGCCCCTTCTCTAACAGGCGCAGCGGCACAGGTGCAGCACCGGTTTCGTCAAAGAGTGTTGCCGTTGCCTCCCACGCACTGATGTCACCATGGAGCAGGCAGCGAAGCGCTGCCCAGAAATCAGCATCGTCTTGACGGGCCACCTGCAACAGCCGTTCGAACAACGGCTTGCGGCTTGAGAAATCTGTAGCCAATCGCTCAGCATTTTGAAGCATCTTGACGCATGCAGCAGCGTTACAGTCCGGCGCTTGCAGGTTCAGCGCTTCGGCGACTGCAAGCTGAACCAGCACCGGCCTCAACTCGGGCGCAGCCTTTGTGAGGTCCTTCGGCCATGAATCCTGGCCGGAGAAAAGACGCCCGTCGGCTTTCACGACCTGCAGGTCACCGAAACTGGCCGCGTAAGCCGTCTTGTCCGGTTCACGGGCAGCAAATAGTGCAAGCTGCCTGATCTGGCCGGCCCAGTCCGCCGGTTTTCCCGTTGAAGTCTCCAGCAATCTCACGGCGATGCGAGAGCGTTGGTTGAATTCGTTCTCGGCCCTTAATTCCAGCCCGCCGATCTCTTGAAGCACCGGTAGCAAGATAGGCCAGATAATCGAGCCGCTCCCTCTCGCGTCGTGAAAATCCTGCCAGAGTAGCGCCACTGACAGCTCCGAATCCGCAAAGACTTGTGAGATTTCTGGACTGGCTTCCGTTGACTTTGCCGGCAGACCAACGAACGCCGCCGGGGCCATTTGCTTGAAGAAATGCTTCCAGAGTTTCGCCAACGCCTCGTCTTGAGGGAGTGGGTCGCTAATCAAATTGTTGGCCAAATGAGTCAGCGCAGTGGTGAGCGGAGAGTCCAATTTCCGCTCGCTGGCGTTTTGCGGAATCAGTCTCAGCACGTAGGCCAGTTGTTGGGGATCGGAAAAGACCGAAACAGGAACGCTGCTTAGGAGCCCCGCCAGTTCCTCGTCGGTGGGTGAGGTGGGTTTCTGCCTGTAGTCCGCCAAGTACGGCTTGCCCTCCAGGGAAACCATGACTTGGCTGCTCAGGGGCGCAAGTGCAGGTATGAGGTTGAACAGTCCCACTTCCGGGAAATCGGGCGCGGGCAGTTCGAGCCAGCGGGACGGTTCGTCGTTCCAGGTCTGTCGCTCCCAGGCGCTGCCGGCCCGCAACAGGCGGAGTATGAACCGCTGGCCGCGGCACATCCACGGAGTGAGCGGCTTTAGCGTTTTTGACTTTTCCATCGCCTCCACTAAGGCTTCGACCTCGCCGGTTTCCATTCGCTCCTGCTTCACAAACAAGTCGAGGCTCGGCAGCACGAGTGGAGCGACTACATCCCGCGTGAGCGTGCGATTCCAGAGCTTCCGTAACGCCTCCTCGGATTCGACGGTCTCGAAAGCTGCGTCGGCAGCCATGTCGTCAAACCGCTCAATGTCGCGGCGGCCCGAGTCCACGAAGAAATGACCGTGGAGGAAAATGGCGTAGCTCGCCCCGCCTTTGACCGAGCGAGTTTCTGGTTCACCAAGAGGCAGAAAAACCGCCAGCTGAATCCGCACCTGGCCTTCGGTGGCACGCTGCCGCACAAAAGCCACCGCGCCGTGCTCTGCGGCTTTCTCCGCCCTGGGTTCCTCCCCGCCGTTCTCGGTTTGAACAAAGGGCCGCGGCCAAAACCTGTGGCCCTGCCACTGGGCTGCGTTCGCCGTTCCGGGGAGCTTCTCGATACCTGCAAAGGAAGCGGTCTCCGCAACCACGGCTCCCTTTCGAATAGAGACCTTGCCGTCCAAACTGGCCAAGCCGGGCTGAAACTCGTGGCCATTACCAGCGAGAAAACTCATCCGTCGGGATGGCTCTTCGACAGCAAGGGCCAAGCCCTCATCCACGCCTCCGGCCCCCTGCGTGCAAAACCTAATGCGCCGCAAACGCCTCAAGAGGGGCAGAACCTCACTGACCCGTCGCTCCCAGTTGGCGCCGAAGAGGGTTTCGTAAGAGGTTTCTTGACCGTCAATTCCCAGAGGCCATTCCGGGAGCACGGGTTCAACGCCATTAAGCAGACCTTTTGCACGGAACGGGATCCATAGGCCAAACCAACGTTCGGACTTTATCAGGGTCCGGGCAATCCTCTCAAACTGGGCATGGTCGTGCTCCTTGCTTTCTACCCACCGTTGGTCCCAATCCTTGTGAAATCCTTGGCCGGTCTCCCGGCTAATCCATGGGTGAAGAAGATCAGACGGCGGGCATCCATCGCCTGATTCATCGAAATTCGCCGACGAGAAGTAGAAGAAGGCCTCAGCCCAGTGGAAAACGCTCTTCAAGCCAAGGCCGAATCTTCCCACAGCGGCCGACTGGCTGCCACGGTTGCTTGAGCCGTAGGAGGAAATGCTGATGGCGTCGGCAGCGGTAAAATCGCCGTCGTTCACGAGGCATAATCCCGGGGTTTGCAGCAAAACGTGGTGTGAATCCGGAATTCCTTTTGCCAGGAGCAGGACCAACTCTGAAGCGCTCGCTCCTTTAACACCTGCACCGGCGTCATCTGCATTTTGCATCAGCTCTTTTAGGATCGGGAAGCCGCCTTTGTAGCGCTCGCGAAGGTCATTGCGAATCTGCTGAATGTGTGCAGAGAGAGGTTGTCGCAAGCCAGGCATGATTGTTCCTCAGATTCCCGTCGCCGCATTCCGGCCAGTCAGGAAATCTCGGCCTCGATGAAGTGCCCGGCAAGAGGGTCTATAAACCCTGGTGTCGGTGACGGTGATGCTGTGCCATTGGAGGCTGTTGAAATAGGCAGCAAAATGACGCGCGTCATGGAAACCCTTCTGCCCGATTTTCGCCAACGCTTCGGCGTCGAGCACATGAGCGTCAGGTTTGTTTTCCCACGAAAACTCCAGCGATTCTCCCTGCGCGTTGTCCTCCACGCAGGAAGAACGAAGCCAAGTGCCCGATGGCGAAGTGGCAACTTCATCAACCTGCCGATCTCTCGTCCGCGCACGATCAATCTGGCCGGCGATCGGCTTGCATGAAACTTCAGCCTTCATCTTAACTGAAGGGAACACCCAAGCGACTCAAAACGGACAGACGTGGCAGGTGGAATTGCCGCTAGAAGCGCGCGCTGTAAAAAGTATGCCATATTTCCGATCATCTGATTTCATGGGTCCTGTCCGATTGATTGGACATGATGGGCAAAAATTGGAAAACTGCACGAACAAATTCTGCCCGCCACGGCCTATCATCTCTGTTCGACGCCGAGCAGGGGCAAAACTGGATTTTGCTGGGGCCCCGCGCCCCACCACTCGCTCGAATGGAAAAGAAGTCCTGAAAAGCGCCAAACACCAGCACGTAAAGGCCCCAGGCGCTTGGCCATCCAAATCTGGGTTGAATGAATCTTGGTGTTGACGTGGCGAATGAACTTGAGAAATTGAAGCAGTGCGCGAATTCCACTTTGTTTATCCATTGAATTCCAGCAAGAATCATGCTTTCGTCAAGTTGCAATATGGATTTCGGAGTTTATCGTGTTTGATTGGATATCACCGCAGCCACAGCTGCGACCTGGCCTGTGCCTCAACCTCCACGGGACCAAGTCGCTCCCCGCACTTTCATGACCACGCGACGGCCAGCTTCCGCCGGAATGGCATCCACGGGCGTGCATCACATCGCGAAGGTGACTTCCACATCCAACGCTGTCTTTCACGAGATTCACCAGGAAAACGACATCGGGAACGATGCCTTTATCGAGTTCATTGTCTCCGGGTCTCCAATTGGCTGCGTGATTGCAGCTCAAATCAAGTCCGGTGATTCCTACATCCGCAACGGAAGATTCATTTTGCGGGCTGACGCGAAACACTTTGAATATTGGCGGTCCTACCCCCTCCCTGTATGCGGCTTCGTTTACGACCCCGCGTCCGACACGGCCCGGTGGGTCGACATCACGGCCCACGTAAACGACCACCCCATGCAATTCACCATCGAGGTGCCCGACGAGAACGTCTTTGACCAAGCGCACTTCGATAGTTTTCGCGATCACTTCCTTTCTTACCGCGAGCGGTTTTCCGAATTTGCTAATTTCGGACGGTCTTTGAGTCATTTCTCACACCTTGAGGATTCTCCGCGGTGCGAGAGCGGAATCCGGGCGTTATTTAGCTTCCACCGCGGCCGCAATGAAACGTGGTATTATGTGATCAGCACCATAAACAATTTTCGCGGCCACCCCTTGCTTCGACTCTTGGTCGCGACGCTTGCCCATGTGCCCGGCCATATGGACATTTTTTGGGTGCCTGATCAGAACGTCGTCCCGGAGCCCGTCAGCAGCGAAGCCGAGTTGCTGCTAAGATCGATGTTGTCCCGCGAGTCGATTCTAACCCTTTTGAGCGTGGTCGAGGAGGGAGGCTTCGAGCGCGGCACCATTGGGCAATGCGTTGCATCCATCGTGGCCGTGGCCCCCGACCGCCGGGACTTTCTCGCGTCCATTGCTCTCGACGCTGAGGTGCAGGAACCAACGCGCTACTGGGCGTTGCTGTTGTTGATTCTCTATGAGCAGCGCCCAGATCGGGAGTATTGCGCCCGTATTGCCGAGAAAGCAGCGCAGTCTTTCACCTGCGGCGACCACCAGGAATGCGCCCGCGGTCTGCTCGAAACCCTTAGGACTCCCGGCCAATTCGTCTGACGCCTTTACCAAT